>ENA-OWPL01001976-OWPL01001976.1-human-gut-metagenome-genome-assembly--contig:-NODE-1976-length-11090-cov-11.714726_pt1 | contig 11090 bp, 8 predicted proteins | sample MGYA00248263_ERZ651844 | MGnify/ENA primary metagenome ERZ651844 (study PRJEB26924, sample SAMEA4378256) | human gut metagenome | biome: human gut; feature: human-associated habitat; material: faeces... | reverse complement strand
TGCGTCTGCATTTCCGAAGTGATCTTGTTGGGGCGTGCCTGCCCCAAACCCTGCTCATGGTTCGCACCTGACGGTGCGAACAGCAACGGCGTGTCGTGCTTACATAACTTCACCGAGGAGTTATCGAACAGACAGGAGGTACAATGACCAAAACGAATGTTCAATCGACCCCTAGCAATTCCCAGCACCACGACACGCCGAACAACAAAACGCACGTCATCAAGTTCCGTGTGACAGCGGAGGAAAAAACGTCACTGGAACTCACTTGCAAACTCCTGAATCTCTCCCTCTCCACTTTTATCCGCCGTGCCATCCACAACGTCAAGATCGAGAAAACGGTCATCGTTGCCGGCGGCGGAGAAGAAACCCTGACCGCTGTTTCCACTTTGCTTGCTCAGTGCAGCAAAGTGGGCACCAACCTCAACCAACTTGCAAGGCACTTCAACTTCGGCGGTGCAGACACCGAGCAGATCCGAGCGAAAATTCTTGACGAACTTGCAGACCTAACCGCATTTCGGCTCAACGCCGAGAAACTTCTGGGTGAACTGTATGGCAACGCTCAAGCATATAAGCTCTAAAAACTCGGACTACACCGCCATCGAAGCGTACCTCGTTTACCAGCACGACGCGTTCACCGGGAAGCAACTTCTGGATGAACAGGGCAAGCCGAAGCTGCGGGATTCGTACCTGCTCGACACCCTTGAGTGCGGCGATTTCTCGTTTGCAACAGCCTGTCTGCTGGCAAACCGCAAGTATGGCAAGAACACCCAGCATGGTGATATCAAAAGTCACCAGTATATCATCAGCTTTGACCCACGAGATGCAGCCGACAACGGCTTGACCATGGAAAAGGCACAGGCACTTGGCCTAAAGTTTTGTTCTGAAAATTTTCCCGGTCATCCTGCCATCGTCTGCACTCACCCGGATGGGCACAACCATTCGGGAAACATCCATGTCCACATCGTGATCGGCAGCGTCCGAACACGCGAGGTGGAACGTAAGCCCTATATGCAAAAGCCCCGTGACTGGCGTGAGGGTATGAAGCACTCCAGCACCGCCCAGACCATGCGGCACTTGCGTGTTGAGATCATGGAGATGTGTGAGGGTGCTGGTCTGTACCAGATTGACCTGCTCAACGGCTCGAAAGAGCGCGTGAGCGAAGCCGAGTATTGGGCGCGCAGGCGCGGCCAGTTGAAACTTGACCGTGAGAATGCCGCCCTTACCGCAACTGGACAGCAGCCCCGGCAGAAGAAGTTTGAAACCGTGAAAGACACTTTACGGAAACAGATTTCTTCAGTGCTGTACCGCACAACGAGTTTTGAAGAATTTTCTGATAGGCTCATGCAGCAGTACGGCATTGCCGTCAAGGAAAGCCGTGGGCGGCTCAGCTATCTGCCTGCTGGCAGAACCAAGTTTATCCGAGCGAAACATCTCGGTGACAAGTTCGACAAGGCAGAAGTACTAGCCGCCCTGACCGAAAACGCAGCGCGCAAACCCAAGGTACAGTCTAAAACGACCAACCTTGCAAAGCTGGTCGATATTCAGGCGAAGCTGAAGCAGGGCAAGGGCATTGGCTACGAGCGTTGGGCGAAAAGACACAACCTCAAAGCCATGGCACAGACCTTGATTCTCCTAGAAGAAAAGGACTTGACTGACGAGGATGCACTCGACCAGAGAATCGCAGAGCTTGACACCAAGTTCCACAATTCGCTGGCGGTGGTGAAAGATCTCGAAGGTCGCATGAAAGCCAACAAAGAGCTGCGCTATCACATCGCAGCCTACGCCAGCACCAAGAACATCGCACAGCAGTTAAAAGCTGCAAAACGACCCGTAGCCTTTGAAGAACAGCACCGTGCAGAGCTGACAGCGTACAGGGCAGCAACAGCCTATTTCAAGGCAAACAACCTCACCAAGCTGCCCAGCCCGAAGAAACTGGAAGCCGAGTATGTGCAGCTTGCATCCGAAAAGGCAAAGTTCTATGAGCAGTACAAAGAAGTCAAGTCCGAACTGCTCAAACTGAAAACCTCAAAGCAGAATGTTGCGTCCTTTTTCCGGGAGGAAGAACCGACGCAGCAGGAGAGATAAAGGAGTGTGCGTATGATCAATCTGAAAATCGACCCGGAGTTCCAGTCCCAGATTCCTCCTCTGACCGATGATGAATTTAAGCAGCTTGAAGAAAATATCCTGAAAGAGGGCAAGCTGCTCTCTCCTTTGATTGTCTGGGGCAATACCCTTGTTGACGGTCACAATCGTTATGCAATTCTTCAGAAGCACCCCGAAATCTCTTTCTCCACCATGCCGCTCCCCTTTGAAAGCCGGGAAGAAGTCCTCGCATGGATCTGCAAGAATCAGTTAGGGCGGCGTAATCTGACCCCGGAGCAAAAGAAGTTTCTGATGGGCAAACAGTATTCCTCTGAAAAGCGCACCGAAGCATTTCGCGGCAATCAGCATACCGCAAAGAAATCTGGCAGTGTTCAATCTGAACACAACCAGAAGCCCATGAAAACCTGTGAGCGCATTGCACAGGAAAATCACAGCAGCGCAAGTTCAGTCCGCCGTGCAGAATACTATGCCCACGGCGTTGACGTTGCGGATGAACTGTCTCCCGGTTTCCGTGATCGGTTCTTCCGCGAGGAACTGCACATTCCCGATTATCTTCTCGAAAATCTCGGCAAGGCCAAGCCCGAAGAACAGGCTGAAATTTTTGAGGAAATCAAAAATTATGTGCCGAAGCCGAAGAAGGTCAAGCCTAACAAAGTAACGGTGAAGCAGGCAGAGAAAGCCGCCAGCAACACCATTGATGAAAACTATGATGTTCCCCAAAAGTTTCTCGAACTGTACTACCGGCTCCACAATGCTGAATCTCTCATGCGAAAGAGTTGGGAGGTTACGTTCGACTTGAACCCGAAACTTCTTACGCATCCGGAACAGGTCAAAGTTCTTCGCTTTGCCCTGAAGCCTCATCTTGAGTTTTTGAAAACGCTGGACGAAGTTCTTGCAGAATCCAGCGGTGAATCCTCTAAAACGGCATAACCACAGGCACTTGTAAGCCATCAACGAGCCACCCGCCGCAAGAGCAGGGCGGAAAGCATCCGCGCCCTTGCGCCTGATAAAAAATGGAACTTTGATTTTCTTGCCCGGCTTTGCTGCGGTGGGACGATCAAAGGAGCGTGCGTTTGAACAAAAAGAAAAAGTCCACAAACACTTACCCTTACCCCGATGAAGCCATCGAACGTCTGGCACGGGCGTTCTACCCGGCCATCCTTGCCTGCTGGAACAGCGAGGAAGGTCAGCGGGAGTTTGCCGCGTGGCAGGCAGAACAGGCTCATCTTGCAGGAAAAGAAAAACAGGAAGTTCCCGTTGGGGAACTTCCTGCTGTACATATCGTTATTGTCTGTGGCTTTTGGCAGGGTGCGTCCGGGCGGGCGCACCCTGTTTTTGTTATATCACATAATGCAATTTAGATTCTATTAAAGACGAAATGATAAACTTCTCATCATATAATATAGATCACAAACGCTTACTCCAAACTCAATCGCCACATCTGGTATTTTAGCATTTTTACTCGGATTTTTGGGTGACAGACCACCATTCTTTTTTTCAAATGTTACTATTGTTAATTTTCTTACTGCCGCAGTTGCAATTAGCCATGGATCTGCAACACTTTCTCTTGACCACTCTGCAAGCGCACTTTGCTTATAGCATGTATTGCTTTGAACTGCACCTAAAACTCTACTATATTTTTCTATGATTTCGGGAGTTCTATGGTCAATGATGTTTATCCCCTGTAATGACTTCATCCAATTTGAAAGTTCATCATGACCCTCTGTTATTTCATTTTTCACCATATCTAAGAGAACAACTGAACCATCTTTAAGTTTTTCTTCTAGCTGTTCCCAAAAGCTAGGTGCGAGGTCAAACGGATAATACATAAGATGCGGTGTCAGCAAAGCATTTGTATCTATTAGAAAAACTTCTTGATTCACTTCGACCCACCCCCCATTTTGTTAACCAAATTTTCAAAGGTAGATCTATTGGTATTAGTAAGTCTAAAAGCGTCCGTGTATAAAGTTTTTCCTTCGTGAACGCTTGAGACCAAGCTCTTGAAAAACCGTGTATCAATTCGGCTTGCCGCAGTTCTATAATAGTCTCCGCCACCGCCTTGCTCTTTTTCCTTTTTTCGTTTTTCATTGTAACGATTAACCGCAATTTGTGACAGCTGCCTATATACAGAATAATCAATATATCCGTTATCTAATGCTTTCCTTGCTATAACTGTCGTCCCACAGCTAAAATACTTTGTAAGCACATCAATCGTTTTAATTGGATCATCAAATTTATCGATTTCTTTCCACTTTTTCTCAAACATGACCTGTGGAACTAAAATTTCCGCAGCCACTGCATTAGATACACTTTCCGCCTTACTAACCCTTGTTCCAGAGCTATATCTGTCATTGTATAAACTATTATTTCCTATACATATATGAGCAAATTCGTGTAGCAAAGAAAATAGTTTCCCGTTAACCGAATCGTTTGAATTGATAAAAATTAATGGTACAAGATCATCTACCATCGCAAAAGCACGAAATTCATTTATGTCGAGCGGTCGATGCGTATTATTTCCAACAATACCACTCATCATAACAATAACGCCTGCTTGACTAATTTTATCTCTCAGTGTTTTAAAAGACTCTACAGCCGATTTGCTGTTTTCATACCATTTAATTTCTAACTCTAAAACTGTTCGGACATATTCGGCAAAGTCTTCAGTATCCACATTGTTTTTTTGGCTTCCAATAAATTCTGGAGCCTGCTGTTCTTCCTCTATAGCATGATTTCTAGCCCAATCCTGAACTTGTTCCATATCATGCATAACATCAATAATATTTCTGCTCGGATTCATTGCCGATGTGCTTTCTATGGTTCTGTACTCTAATAACGGAAATTCTTCTTTGGGAGGTTCTTGGAGGAAAAAATACCCAAATGGGATTCCAGATGCTTTACTAACTTTTTCGATCTGATTAAAAGTGGGCACTTTTTCACCACTTTTCCATATTGTTAAATACTTTACAACATCCCGCGGAACATTTTCTTGTTGAATATGTGCCATAACCCAGTCTAGCACATCTGGAGACAACTTCACGTTAATCTGCATTATGACACCTCCTTTTAGTATTATAGCACAGATTATTTGCGATTAATAGTTCATTATCCTTAATTTTCATCTTCCACGGACACCTGCGTTAAATTTTCCGAAGAAAACAAATAATCCGAACCCATCTCCTATCGGAAACAAGTTCGGATTATTTTTGTTTGGTCCGAGTGGCGAGAATCGAACTCACGGCCTCTTGAACCCCATTCAAGCGCGCTACCAAAACTGCGCTACACCCGGATATCGACCGCCGCTTCCCTACCGAAGCGTGGCGACAGGAGATATTATACGCGAATCACGGGTGTTTGTCAACAGTTTTTTGAAGATTTTTCAGATTTTTGTAAAATCCTCTGGAGCACGTTCTTTCTTTTTTGATTTCTTTGCGGCGGGCGCGTTCTGTGCTGCCTCGGCCTCCTGCTGGCGCAGCAGCTTATCCTTTTCCAGCAGCGGCTTGAGATATTGGCCCGTGAAGCTGCCCTCTGCTTCGGCCACCTGCTCCGGGGTGCCCTCTGCGATGACCAGGCCGCCTGCGCTGCCGCCTTCGGGGCCGAGGTCGATGATGTGGTCTGCGCATTTGATGAGGTCAAGGTTGTGCTCGATGACGATGACGGTGTTGCCCGCATCCACCAGTTTCTGCAGCACCTCAATGAGGCGGTGGACATCGGCGATGTGCAGACCGGTGGTCGGCTCGTCGAGGATATACACCGTCTTGCCGGTGCCGCGGCGGGCCAGCTCATTGGCCAGCTTGACCCGCTGCGCCTCGCCGCCCGAAAGAGTGGTGGCGCTCTGCCCCAGGGTCACGTACCCCAGGCCCACATCCAGCAGCGTCTGCAGCTTGCGGGCGATCTTGGGCTGGTTGGCAAAGAAGACCACTGCCTCTTCCACCGTCATGTTCAGCACGTCGGAGATGGTCTTCTCCTTGTACTTCACCTCCAGCGTCTCGCGGTTGTAGCGAGCACCCTTGCACACCTCACAGGGAACGTAGACGTCCGGCAAAAAGTGCATCTCGATTTGCAGGATGCCGTTGCCCTCGCAGGCCTCACAGCGGCCACCCTTGACGTTGAAGCTGAATCGTCCGGGGCCGTAGCCGCGCATCTTGGCGTCCTGCGTCTCGGCGAAAACGGCGCGGATGTCGTTGAACACGCCGGTATAAGTGGCCGGGTTGGAGCGCGGGGTGCGGCCAATGGGCTGCTGGTCGATGCCGATGACCTTATCGACAAATTCCAGCCCCTCTACCCCATCGCACTTGCCTGCGCGGGCGCGGGCACCGTTCAGCTCGCTGGCCAGCGTCTTGTACAGGATCTCGTTGATGAGGCTCGACTTGCCCGAACCGGAAATGCCTGTGACGCAGATGAACTCGCCCAGCGGGAAACGGACGTCGATGTTGCGCAGGTTGTTCTCGCGGGCTCCCTTCACGGTCAGGCAGCTGCCATTCCCTGCGCGGCGGATCTCCGGCACCGGGATGCGCTTGCGGCCGGACAGATAATCGCCGGTGATGCTTCGTTTGGCCTTGCAGATGTCCTTCACCGTGCCGGCTGCCACGATCTCGCCGCCGTGGACACCAGCACCGGGGCCGACATCCACGATATAATCGGCGCTGCGCATGGTATCCTCGTCGTGTTCGACCACGATGACCGTATTGCCCAGGTCGCGCAGATCCTTCAGGGTCGCGATGAGCTTGTCGTTGTCGCGCTGGTGCAGGCCGATGCTGGGTTCGTCCAGAACATACAGCACACCGGACAGCGCACTGCCGATCTGGGTGGTCAGGCGGATGCGCTGGCTCTCGCCGCCGGACAGTGTGCCTGCCGAGCGGGCCAGCGTCAGGTAATCCAGACCTACACTCTGCAAAAATTGCAGGCGGTTCTTGATCTCCTTCATGATCTGCCCGCCGATCTGTTTCTGCTTTTCGGTCAGATTCGGCTCATTTTCCGCGATGAATCGCAGTTCATCCCGGATGGACATCTCGCAGAATTCGCTGATGTTCTTGTCCCCGATGGTCACGGCCAGCACCACCGGCTTCAGGCGTCGGCCATGGCAGTCCGGGCACTCGACGCCGGACATGAAGCTGCCGATCTCTTCCTTCATCCACTCGCTGTTCGTCTCGCGGAAGCGGCGCTCCAGATTTTCGACGATGCCCTCAAAGGTGTTGTAGTAGACGCCGCTGCCGAACTCGTTGGTGCGGTGCATCTCGATCTTTTCGCCGTTGGTGCCGTACAAAAGGGCGTTGACGGCCTCCGTGCTCATCTCCTTGATGGGCGTATCCAGCGTGAAACCGTACTTTTTGCCCAGACCAAGATAGTACATCTCGCTGACGGAGCCTTCGGCGTAATACCAGCCGCTGGCCTTGATGGCTCCCTGCCGGATGGACAGGCTCCGGTTGGGCAGGATGCGCTCCTCATCCACCCGCATGAACGTGCCCAGGCCGGTGCACTTTTCGCAGGCACCCAGCGGGTTGTTGAAGGAGAACAGCCGGGGCGACAGGTCGCTGATGGAGATGCCGTGTTCCGGGCAGGCAAAGTTCTGGCTGAAGGTCATGCACTCGCCGCCGATGACATCCACCTCTGCGATGCCGCCGGTCAGAGCCAGAGCCGTTTCCAGCGAGTCAGCCAGGCGGCCCCGGATGCCCTTGCGCATGGCGAGGCGGTCCACGACGATCTCCACCGTGTGCTTGATGTTCTTTTCCAGCGTGATCTCCTCGTCGAGATCATAGAGATCCCCGTCGATGCGGACACGGGAGTAGCCGCCCCGGCGGGCTGCGTCCAGCTCCTTCTGCTGGGTGCCCTTGCGCTGGCGGACGACCGGAGCCAGCACCTGAAACTTCGTGCCTTCGTCCAGTTTCAGGACAGCATCCACCATTTCATCCACAGTCTGCTGGCTGATGACCCGGCCGCAGACCGGGCAGTGAGGCACACCCACGCGGGCATATAAAAGGCGCAGATAATCGTAGATCTCGGTCACGGTGCCCACGGTGGAACGCGGGTTGTGGCTCGTGGTCTTCTGGTCGATGGAAATGGCCGGCGACAGGCCGGTGATCTCGTCCACATCGGGCTTGTCCATCCGGCCCAGGAACATCCGGGCGTAGCTGGACAGGCTCTCGACGTAGCGGCGCTGGCCGTCGGCATAAATGGTATCGAAGGCAAGGCTCGACTTGCCCGAACCGGACAAACCGGTCATAACGATGAGTTTTTCGCGCGGGAGGGTCAAATTGACATTTTTCAGGTTGTGCTCCCGTGCGCCTTTGATGACGATCTTATCGTTTGCCAAGGTACTTTCTCCCTCTTCTCTGTGTCTGTGCATGGTTCTGTTTGCGCTCGGTCTCGGCGGCCGAGTCCACGGTAGGGTTCTCACCCCGGCGCAGGCGGTCGATCTGGTCGCGCAGGAAGGCTGCATGCTCAAATTCCAACAGCTTGGCGGCTTCCTTCATCTCGCGGGTCAGCCGGTCGATGGCGGCTTCCCGCTCCAGCTTGCCCATCCGCCGGGTGTTCATCTTCGCGTTCTCAGCCTTGTCGCTGATCTCGATGGAATCCGGGATGGCTTTGACGATGGTCCGGGGCACGATGCCGTGGGCCTCGTTGTATGCCATCTGGATGGCGCGGCGGCGCTCGGTCTCGGTGATGGCGCGCTCCATGCTGTCCGTCACCTCATCCGCATACATGATGACCAGACCCTCCGCGTTGCGGGCGGCACGGCCAATGGTCTGGATCAGGCTCGTCTCACTGCGGAGGAAGCCTTCCTTGTCGGCATCCAGGATGGCAACGAGGCTGACTTCCGGCAGGTCCAGACCCTCGCGCAGCAGGTTGATGCCCACCACCACATCAATGGAGCCGAGGCGGAGGTCCTTGATGATCTCCATCCGCTCGAAGGTGTCCACCTCGTGGTGCATATACTTGACCTTGACGCCCTGTTCGGTCAAAAAGTCGGTCAGGTCTTCCGCCATTTTCTTGGTCAGGGTCGTGACGAGGACCCGTTCATTTTTCGCCGTGCGGGCGTTGATCTCGCCCAGCAGGTCGGTCACCTGGCCCTCGACCGGGCGCACCGAGATGAGCGGGTCCAGCAGGCCGGTGGGCCGGATGACCTGCTGCGCGATCTGCGTGCTGTTCTTCCGCTCATACTCGCCGGGCGTAGCCGACACGAACACGATCTGGTTCAGCTTCGACTCCACCTCTTCGAATTTGAGCGGGCGGTTGTCAAACGCCGAGGGCAGGCGGAAGCCATACTCCACCAGCGTTTTCTTGCGCGACTGGTCGCCCGCGTACATCCCGCGCACCTGCGGCAGCGTGATGTGCGACTCGTCCACAATTACCAGAAATTCATCCGGGAAATAATCCATCAGCGTACACGGCGGTTCTCCCGGTTTCGAACCAATCAGATGGCGTGAATAATTCTCGATACCAGAACAGAAGCCTGTTTCCCGCATCATTTCCACATCAAAATTCGTCCGCTCCGCGATTCTCTGTGCCTCCAGAAGCTTATCCTCACTCTTAAAGTAAGCGACCTGCTCCTTCATTTCCTCTAAAATATTGTTTGCCGCAATCTCCATCCGCTCTTTCGGGATGACATAATGCGATGCCGGGAAAATCGCGATATGTCCCAGCTGCGCCTTGATCTCGCCCGTCAGCGTGTCAATCTCTGTGATCCGGTCTACCTCATCCCCGAAAAACTCAATCCGGTACGCATCGCCGCCCGAATACGCCGGGTATACCTCCAGCACATCGCCGCGCACCCGGAACGAACCTCGCTTGAAATCCATGTCATTCCGGCTGTACTGAATGTCGATCAGCTTGTGAATGACCTCGTCGCGGTCCTTCTCCATGCCCGGGCGCAGCGATACCATCATGCCAAGGTAATCCTCCGGGCTGCCCAGACCATAGATACAGGAAACCGAGGCGATCACGATCACATCTTTACGCTCTACAAGTGCCGCCGTGGCAGACAAGCGCAATTTATCAATCTCCTCATTGATTGCAGAATCCTTGGCAATATAAGTGTCCGTCTGTGGCACATATGCCTCCGGCTGATAATAATCGTAATAGGATACAAAATATTCCACCGCATTATTGGGAAAAAATTCCTTCATTTCTAAATAAAGCTGGGCTGCCAGCGTCTTATTATGTGCAATAATTAACGTCGGCTTATTCAGCTTCTGAATCACATTTGCCATCGTAAACGTCTTGCCAGAGCCCGTTACACCCAGTAATGTCTGGAACTGATTTCCTTCCTTGAAGCCCTCCACCAGCTTTTCAATCGCCTGCGGCTGGTCGCCGGTCGGGCTGTATTCTGATACCAACTCAAAATGATCCATTGCTTTCTCCTGATTTGATATAATTCACAAATAAAGAATGTGCCTTTTTGTGTAATAGGGGATTCCAAGGAATTTCCTAGTACACAAAAAATCCCATTAAGTATTTCTATTATACCAAATCCACCCATGAATGTATACATAAAAGCAAAACAAATCAGTACAAACGTTCGATTTCAGATAACTGTTCACAGGTAGGAATTTTCTGAATTTTCTAAACTGAAGATTCCGTACGATACAGTTCTGGTTGCAGATTTTGCCGATTTGGAATGCGAAGTATCGGCAAAATCCCGTTACTGGTCATACATGTGTGAACAGCAACGAAAACCATGACACATTGAAAAGTGTATCGCTGAAAAGTTTGACGGCTGGATGCCGGAGGAGACTTTCGGTGATGCATGTCAGAAAACAGGAGGAAAAATCATGACAAAACTGGATTGTAGTGTAACCGGATGTATGCACAATGCGGAAAACTGCTGCTGTAAAAATACCATTCTGGTAGAAGGAAAGACGGCGCAGGATAAATGCGATACCTGCTGTGGCAGCTTCGACGAGAAGAAAGGCGGCACATTCCGCAACCTTTTTAAAACACCGGAGAGCCGTCTCGAAGTAGAGTGCGAGGCAACGAACTGTGTTTAT
>ENA-OWPL01001969-OWPL01001969.1-human-gut-metagenome-genome-assembly--contig:-NODE-1969-length-11107-cov-3.097810_pt1 | contig 11107 bp, 14 predicted proteins | sample MGYA00248263_ERZ651844 | MGnify/ENA primary metagenome ERZ651844 (study PRJEB26924, sample SAMEA4378256) | human gut metagenome | biome: human gut; feature: human-associated habitat; material: faeces... | reverse complement strand
TTAAAAATGAGAGGAGGATTTCAAAATGGATAATACAGCACTTTCCCATCATGGCGTCATTGGCATGAAATGGGGAGTCCGGCGCTATCAGAACAAAGATGGAAGCCTGACGAATGCAGGTCAAAAAAGATACCACAGTGATAATACCAAACAGCTCGAAAAAGAGTATGGAAAACTCGAAGATCAGTTGACATACGGGAAGAATACAAATGCTAAGAAAAATGCGGAATTGATGAAGCGTATGTCTGAGATCGAAAAGAAAATGTCGGCTCAGACAAAAGAAGCTTCTGCTCATGAGGACTATAGTAAAGCTCATAGCAGTAAGAGCGTTAAGTCTATGAGTGATGCAGAACTCCGCAACCGATTGAACCGTCTTCAGATGGAGAAACAGTACAGTCAGTTGTCCTCGGCTGATGTGAATCGCGGAAAGGAATATGTATCGAAAACCCTGAAAGTCGCCGGTACAATTGCAACCGCTACTTCGACTGCCCTAACTATTTACAATAACTATGGCAAGATCAAAGAAATTGTAACTGGTATGGCTAAGAAGGCTGGTTAAGGAGGTACTTATGGCATTATCAAACACTGCCGTTCCCAAGTATTATGGCATGTTTCGTGATGCCGTGATTCGAGGGGAAATTCCAGTCTGTAAAGAGATTTCTATGGAGATGAACCGTATCGATGATCTCATCGCTAATCCGGGTGTGTACTATGATGACCAAGCTGTTGAGGGATGGATCGCTTATTGCGAGTCCGAACTCACTCTAACAGATGGCTCTGACCTTAGTCTTTTGGATAGTTTCAAACTTTGGGGCGAACAGATCTTTGGTTGGTACTATTTTGTTGAGCGAAGCGTGTATCAGCCGAATCCAGATGGTCATGGTGGGCACTATGTTCGCAAGAATGTGAAAAAAAGGCTGATTAACAAACAGTATTTGATCGTTGCACGAGGTGCCGCTAAATCAATGTACGGCTCAACCTTGCAGGGTTACTTTCTGAATGTTGATACCTCTACTACTCATCAGATCACCACCGCCCCTACAATGAAGCAAGCGGAGGAGGTCATGTCCCCTCTTCGTACTGCTATCACCCGTTCGAGAGGACCGTTGTTTCAGTTCTTAACAGAAGGCTCTTTACAAAACACAACTGGTTCCAAAGCGAATCGTACAAAGTTAGCCTCTACAAAAAAGGGTGTTGAAAACTTCCTTACGGGTTCGCTTCTTGAGGTCAGACCTATGAGCATCAATAAGCTTCAGGGTCTACAGATCAAGGTCGCAACCGTTGATGAGTGGCTTTCCGGTGACATTCGAGAAGATGTTATCGGCGCTATTGAGCAGGGCGCGTCCAAGGTGAACGACTACATCATTGTCGCAATCAGCTCGGAAGGTACGGTTCGTAACGGAAGCGGCGACACTATCAAAATGGAGTTGATGGACATCCTTAAGGGTGACTACATCAATCCCCACGTTTCGATTTGGTGGTACAAGCTTGACTCCATTGACGAAGTCGGAGACCCGGAAATGTGGCTCAAGGCTAATCCGAATCTCGGAAAAACTGTAAGCTACGAGACATATCAGCTTGATGTCGAAAGAGCTGAAAAAGCCCCTGCTGCCCGAAACGATATTCTGGCAAAGCGATTTGGACTGCCTATGGAGGGCTACACCTATTACTTCACTTATGAAGAAACTCTTCCGCATCGAAAGAGGGACTTCTGGCAGATGCCCTGTTCGCTCGGTGCAGACTTATCGCAGGGCGATGACTTCTGTGCATTTACATTCTTGTTCCCTCTGCCAAACGGTTCTTTTGGTATTAAGACACGAAACTATATTACCTCTACCACTTTAATGAAGCTGCCTGCTGCTATGAGGATCAAATACGATCAATTCATGGCGGAGGGCAGTTTAATTGTTTTAGAGGGTGCTGTACTTAATATGATGGATGTCTATGAAGATTTGGACAACCATATTCAGGAGTGCGGATATGATGTTCGATGCCTTGGGTTTGACCCTTATAATGCAAAGGAATTTGTGGCGAGATGGGAATCTGAAAACGGTCCGTTTGGAATTGAGAAAGTTATTCAGGGCGCTAAAACCGAATCAGTTCCACTTGGAGAACTGAAAAAGCTTTCTGAAGAAAGAATGCTTATCTTTGATGAGGACCTTATGACCTTCGCTATGGGTAACTGCATTACCCTTGAAGATACAAACGGAAACCGTAAACTTTTGAAGAAGCGATACGAGCAGAAAATTGATGCTGTCGCAGCAATGATGGACACTTATATTGCTTATAAACTCAATCGAGATGCATTTGAATAAGGAGGTGGTCAAGTTGGATGAGATGTACCATCACGGTATTCTCGGTCAGAAATGGGGCGTTCGCCGTTTCCAGAACAAAGACGGTACTTTGACCGCAGCCGGTCAAAAGCGTTTGGAAAAGAAAGACGCAAAGTGGGCTCATAAAAATCACGACAAAATCGTATCTAAAGCCTGCAAAGATGTTTCCAAAGAACTCGATCAGTATGCCAATCAACTATTGAAAAATCCTTCTTCTGTGACATCGAAAGGTAAGATCAGTTCTTCTGCTATCAATTCCTATAATCGGAAGATGGCGGAACTGATGAATGAGTCTGTCAAGAATGTTACAGCTCCTTCGGGGCGCGTCGTTCAGTTCGTTGCAAAACGAGGCGAAGTCGGCGTGCATATGGCTTTGGCCGACAGAGGCTATGATATGCAGCAGCTGAAGAATGGCATCTGGGCTTCCGGCCGGGTTGCCTACAAGAAGAAAAATGTTGATATGGTTTAAGGAGGTGATGATTCAAAATGGAGATGTCTTTTGGTTCCAGACTGAAACATGCTTGGAATGTATTTACCGGTAATATTCGAATGAACTACCGGGATTTAGGTATGGGGTATTCATATCGAGCTGACAGACCAAGAATGTCCAGAGGCAATGAAAGATCAATCGTTACATCGGTTTATAACCGAATTGCGCTTGATGTCGCGGCTCTGAATGTTCAGCATGTCCGTCTGGACGAAAATGGGCGTTTTCTTTCGGTCATCGATGACGGATTGAATAATTGCCTCACTTTGGAAGCGAATATCGATCAGACAGCACGATCGTTCATTCAGGATGTAGTGGTCTCTATGTTTGATGAAGGAAGCGTCGCAATTGTTCCGGTCGATACAACGACTGATCCTAATGTGTCCGGTTCGTATGACATTCAGTCTCTGCGTGTCGGACAGATTTTAGACTGGTATCCGCAGTATATTCGTGCCCGTGTGTACAATGAACAGACGGGTAGAAAAAAAGATATCGTGGTGCCGAAAAGTGCAGTGGCTATCATTGAGAACCCGCTGTACGCAGTTATCAATGAGCCGAATTCTACTATGCAGCGGCTCATTCGTAAACTTAACCTACTTGATGTCATTGATGAGCAAAGCGGATCTGGAAAACTCGATTTGATTATTCAGCTTCCTTATGTAATCAAGACAGAAGCAAGGCGTCAACAGGCCGAAAATCGGCGTAAAGATATAGAAAACCAGTTGTCAGGTTCAAAGTATGGTATTGCTTACACTGATGGTACTGAGCATATCACACAGTTGAATCGTTCCGTGAACAACAACCTGATGTCCCAGATTGAATACTTGACGAGTATGCTATACAGCCAGTTGGGAATCACTCAGAGCATTTTGGATGGAACAGCGGACGAGAAGACAATGCTGAACTATAACAACCGGACAATCGAGCCGATCATTTCCGCTATTGTTGATGAGATGAAACGAAAGTTTCTGACCAAAACTGCCCGATCACAACACCAGTCAATTTCATTCTTCAGAGACCCGTTCAAACTGGTTCCTGTCAATGATATTGCTGAAATTGCTGACAAGTTTACGAGAAATGAAATCATGACTTCGAATGAAATTCGTCAGGTAGTCGGTATGAAACCCTCTGAGGACCCGAGAGCAGATGAACTCAGAAATAAGAATCTGAGTGCGCCATCCAGTTCCGATCAGCAGTCGGAAGAAATGCCCATTGCCGAAGTTGATTCAGTTGGAGGATCAGCAAGTGATTTGGACGACAAAATCTCTAAGCAAAAATCGAAAAAGTAAGGAGGAAATTCAAAATGAGTAGACCTTTTTCGGTTGAGGCTTGTGATTTCAGCGGCTGGGCAACCCGAAACGACCTTAAGTGTTCTGATGGACGAGTAATTCGTCGGGACGCCTTTAAGAATAACGACGGTATTAAAGTCCCGCTGGTCTGGAATCATCAGCACAACAGTCCTCGCGATGTTCTCGGTCATGCATGGCTTGAGAACCGTGAGGAAGGTGTTTACACCTACGGCTTTCTCAATGACACCACTGATGGCGAAATTGCGAAGGTCCTTATTAAGCACGGTGACATCTGTGCTCTGTCCATTTACGCCAATCAGCTTCAGCAGGCTGGTTCTGATGTGCTGCATGGCTGTATTTGCGAGGTGAGCCTGGTGCATAAGGGTGCTAACCCCGGTGCATTTATTGACTCTATGTTGAAGCACGGCGAAATGTCCGATGATGAGGCTATCATCTATACCGGAATGCCTCTCTGTCTTTCTCATTCTGCGGAGTCCAAGGATGAACCTGGGGACGAGGAAAAAAAGAAGGATTCCAAAGAGGACAAGCCTGCTGAAAACAAGGAAGAGAAGAAGGACGATGAGGAGACGATTGCTGATGTGATCGATTCCATGTCCGAGAAGCAGCAGAATGTCATGTATGCGCTTATTGCACAGGCTCTCGAAGGCGAACCCGAAAAGGAATCCAAGGATGATTCCGACAACAAATCTGAATCCAATAAGGAGGATAAAACAATGAAACACAATGTCTTTGACAACGGTCAGCAGAAGAAGACCGAGGTTCTGTCTCATGCTGACCAGGCAAGCATCATTTCTATGGCTAAGTCCAACAGTGTCGGCAGTCTTCGTACTGCTATGGACATTTATGCAGAGCAGAATCCTGACAGCGTTCTGGCTCATGGTATCGACGGTATTGAAACCCTGTTCCCTGAGTACAAGGATGTCCGTCCGGGTGCTCCCGAACTGCTTACCACTGACCAGGGTTGGGTGAATGAGGTTCTGAAGAAGGTTCATAAGAGCCCTATTTCCCGTATCCGTACTCGTCAGGCTGACCTGCGTAACATTGAGGCTCTTCGTGCTAAGGGTTACAAGAAGGGTGCCCAGAAGGGTTATGTCGGCAACATTCAGCTGCTCCACAGAACGACTGATCCTCAGACCGTGTATGTAAAGAGCAAGCTTGACCGTGACGATATCATCGATATTCAGGACTTTGATGTTGTGCAGTATCTGTATGGCATTGACCGTATGAACCTGAACGAGGAACTGGCTACGGCTATCATGATCGGCGACGGTCGCGAGGTTGGTGCTGATGGTAAGATCGCTGAGGATAAGATCCGCCCGATCTGGCTGGATGACGAGCTGTATACCATTCATGCTGATGTCGACATTGCCGGCATGAAGACTACGCTCCAGGGCACCAATACTTCCGCCAATTTTGGCGAGAATTACATCTATGCGGAAGCTGTGATCCAGTCTCTGCTGTATGCTCGTGAGAAGTACAAGGGCTCCGGCACTCCCGACTTCTACTGCACGCCCCATCTGGTCAATGTCATGCTGCTTGCCCGTGACCTGAATGGTCGTCGCATTTATGACAAGGTCAGTGATCTGGCTGCTGCTCTGAATGTTGGTCAGATCATCACTGCCGAACAGTTCGAGGGCAAGACTCGTACTACCACGGACAGCAAGACCAAGAAGCTTCTGGGACTGATGGTCAACCTGGCTGATTACTCCCTTGGTGCTACCAAGGGAGGCGAAATCACTCACTTCACTGATTTCGATATCGACTTCAACCAGGAAAAGAGCCTGCTGGAGACTCGTTGCTCCGGCGCCAATACTCGCGTCATGTCCGCCATTGCTCTGGAAGAGGATGTCACTGCCACTATTGGCGGCTAAATTCAGCGAGGAGTGAAAATTCAAAATGGCTAAATTTTATGGAGTAATTGGCTACGCTGTAACAGAAGAGACTAAGCCGGGTGTTTGGACGGAGAAGATCGTTGAGCGTATGTACTATGGTGATTTAACCCGTAACACCCGTAGGCTTCAGTCTGCGGAACAACTCAACGACAACATCAATGTTGCGAATGAGATCAGTATCGTAGCCGATCCATTTGCCAATGAGAATTTTCATTCGATGAGGTATGTTGAGTTTATGGGTGCTAAATGGAAAGTTACAAGTGTTGAAGTTCAGTACCCAAGACTTATACTGGCTATAGGAGGTGTATACAATGGCGAGCAGGCTTGATCTGCAAACTTTTCTGGAAGAACTTTTGAAAAGTAAAAATGTGTATTTTCAACCTCCTGAGTCAGTGAAAATGAAATACCCCGCTATCGTTTATGCACTCGATGATATCGAAAACGTGCACGCCGATAACGGGGTTTATTCATCCCACAGACACTATTCCGTCACTGTCATTGACTCTGACCCGGATAGTGAACTTGTCGGTAAGGTGGTTTCTATACCTACCTGCCGATTTGAACGACATTATCCAAGCGAGAACCTGAATCACTGGAATTTCTCGCTCTATTTCTAATAAGGAGGAATATCTTTATGCCTAAAATTATTTGGGATAAAACTGGTGAGCGCCTGTACGAAACTGGCTGTGACCATGGCGTTCTCTATCCGATGCAGATCGGCGGCGTTTATAACAAGGGTGTTGCATGGAATGGTCTGACTGCCGTTACCGAGAGCCCTTCCGGTGCTGAGGCTTCCCCTATTTACGCCGACAACATCAAGTATGTGAACCTGGTTTCCAACGAGGAGTTCGGTGCCACTGTCGAGGCGTATATGTACCCCGATGAGTTTGCCGAGTGCGATGGCTCTGTCGAGATCATGCCCGGTATGTATGCCGGTCAGCAGTCCCGTAAGACTTTTGGTTTGTCGTATCGTACTATTCTGGGTAATGATACCGACCTGAACGATTATGGTTATAAGCTGCATCTGGTTTACGGCTGTCTGGCAGCGCCTTCCGAGAAAGGTTACAGCACCGTCAATGACAGTCCTGAGGCAGCTACTCTGTCCTGGGAGATCAGCACCACGCCTGTCTCCATCAACAAGCTGGTCAATGGTAAGAAGCTGAAGCCGACTGCCACCCTGACCTTTGACTCCACTAAGTTTAGTGCCGAGTTCATGACTCAGCTGGAAGAGATCCTGTACGGTAAGGACCCGACCACCGATGGCGGTAACGATGGTGTTGAACCTCGTCTGCCTCTGCCTGATGAGATTATCGAACTGTTCGATAAGACTTTGAATCCGCAGGGATAATCTGTAAAAATTATGGAGCCGTATTCAGGTAAGCTGGCGGCTCCAACTTTTTTAATTTGAAAGGAGAAAATTTCAATGACTAAGGAAACTATCACTTATACTGATCTGAATGGTGTTCAGAGAACTGAAGATTTTTACTTCGACCTGTCCAAGCCTGAAATCGTAAAGATGCAGGCGAGCGCCAAGGGCGGCTACGATGTTCAGCTCAAGAGTATCGCTGCCAGTCCGAATGGGGCTCTTATTATGGAGTTCTTCGAGAACTTTATTAAGACCGCCTATGGTGAGAAGAGCGATGACGGCAGACGCTTCATGAAGTCTGAGGAAATTTCCAGAGGCTTTATGGAAACTCCTGCTTATGAGGTGCTGTTCGAGAAGCTTGTCACCGATGCTGGTGCTGCATCCGAATTTGTCAACCGTGTGATGCGCGCCAACGGCAATAAGCAGGCTGCACCCAATTAAAGAAAACTCGGAGGACTAAGGAATGCTGAAAATTACTGTTCCGGCTGCCGAGTTTTGGGATGAAATCCATGAGGAATTTGTCTACAAGAAGGAGCAGACTTTACAGTTGGAGCATTCCTTAGTCTCTCTTTCAAAATGGGAAAGCAAATGGAACAAGGCATTTCTCGGAAAACAAGAAAAAACCGATGAGGAAATTCTTGATTATGTACGATGTATGACCTTGACCCAAAATGTCGATCCCGAAGTATATACTCGGCTGTCTGCTGAAAACTACGCCGCTATCAATGCATATATCGAAGCGCCTATGACCGCTACTTGCCTTATTGAGGACAAGCAGGCCAGAGGACACAAAGAAACGGTTACATCGGAGCTTATTTACTACTGGATGATTTCTTATAACATCCCTGTAGAGTTCCAAAAATGGCATTTGAACAGACTGTTAACCCTTATACGGGTATGTAATGTCAAGAACTCACCGCCTAAGCGAAGAAGTAAGCGTGAAATGTGGAATCGGAATGCAGCCATTAACGCTGCCAATCGAAAACGCTTTGGTTCTAAGGGGTGATCGAATGAACAGACGATGCCGAAAATGCATGTTAAGGCGAGTTTGCCATAAGAAACAGCCTTATAATAACTGGCTTAAAACTTTTACCAAAAAAGCAGTAGCAATTATTCTGGTGGTTTCGCTGATTGATTTGCAACTGTCTTATGTGCTTGCATTTATGGGGCAAGTACAAATTGCGGAATCGCTTTCCAGCACAATAGCGTCGACCGTTGTCGGGGTTATGCTTGGCTACTTCTTCAAAGCCCTTTTCGAAACATTCTTCGAAAAGCGTGAAGAACGACTCAAGCAGGAAAGCGAACCAGAAGAAAATACGAATTATGAGGAGGTTTAGTTATGCCTATCAGTTTTTTGACTACAGCACTGTTAATCGTATCCGTTATCACGAATCTGACAGTGGAGGGCATTAAGAAACTGCTTGACGGAACGAAGGTCAAGTATTCTTCTAATGTTCTTGCGGCAGTTCTGTCCGTCCTGATCGCCTGTGCTGTTAGCGTGATTTACCTTATCATGACCGACACGGTCTTTACTATGAAGATTGGGGTTGAGATCGTCGTTCTGATGTATCTGGGCTTCCTGATCTCTACGGTCGGTTATGACAAGGTCATTCAGATGCTGAAACAGATTCAGAGCGTGAAGGAGGAAACGAAAAATGAGTAACAGCCCTTTGGTATCCTATACCAAGTTAAGTCCTAATCATTCCGGGCAGAGAACCCATGCAGTCGATCGTATCACACCTCATTGTGTAGTCGGTCAGTGCTCTGTAGAGACTCTGGGTAATATTTTTGCTCCGACTTCCCGACAGGCTTCCTGTCAGTATGGTATCGGCGTGGATGGTAGAGTGGGTATGTATGTGGAAGAAAAGAACCGTTCCTGGTGTTCTTCCTCTAATGCAAATGACCAGCGTGCGATCACAATCGAGTGTGCCAGCGATGCCGCACATCCTTATGCATTCAACGATACTGTATATGCGAAACTGATCGAGCTTTGCACAGACATTTGCAAGCGTTACGGAAAAACCAAGCTGCTCTGGTTCGGCGATAAGACTAAGACTCTGAACTACGAGCCGGCTTCCAATGAAATGGTTCTGACCGTACATCGTTGGTTTGCCAACAAGAGTTGCCCTGGTGATTGGATGTATGCTCGAATGGGAGATCTTGCGTCCAAAGTTACGGCTAAGCTTGGGGGCTCTGCTGGCGGAACTGAGAAGCCTGCCGATAATCAGGCACTTTATCGAGTGCAGACAGGAGCCTTCAGCAATAAGACGAATGCAGATGCAATGCTTCAGAAGGTGAAAGCTGCCGGTTTTGATACTTACATGGTTAAGGTCGATAATCTTTACAAGATTCAGGTCGGCGCATTCAGTAAGAAAGCAAATGCTGACGCTATGGCTGCAAAGCTGAAAGCTGCTGGTTTTGACACCTATATAACAACCAAAAGTGGGACGGCAGTCTCTGCATCTTCTGCGAAGAAAAGCACTGACCAGATCGCCCGTGAAGTAATTCAGGGTCTGTGGGGTAACGGTGCGGACAGGACTAATCGTCTGAAGGCGGCTGGTTACGATCCTTCCGTAATACAGAATCGGGTTAATCAGCTTCTTAAATAAGGAGATCCGTGAATGATAAGGTTCAGTCACAAGGGAGACTTCTCTAAGGTTACACGCTTTTTGGTGAGGGCAAAAGAAGTGGTCCATCTCGGAGACCTCGACAAGTATGGCCGAGAAGGGGTCGCTGCTCTTGCGTCTGCAACGCCTGTCGATTCCGGTTTGACCGCCAGTTCATGGTATTACGAGATCGTAAACCGAAATGGATCTGCAAAGATCACATTTTACAACTCAAATATTCAAAATGGGGTTCCAATTGCGATCATTCTGCAATATGGTCACGGGACTCGCAACGGAGGCTGGGTACAGGGTCGAGATTACATCAATCCTGCTATCCAGCCTATTTTCGATAAAATTGCAAATGAAGCATGGAAGGAGGTTACGAAGCTATGAGTAAAACTATCGACGAAAGAGTCGTAGAAATGCGGTTTGACAATAAGCAGTTTGAGAGCAATGTTCAAACCAGTTTGTCCACCATTGAAAAATTAAAGAAAAGTTTGGATATGGATGGAGCTACAAAAGGTCTTGAGAGCATTGACAGCACTGCTAAGAAAGTCGATATGTCGGGGCTTGGCTCTGCGGTTGAAACTGTAAAGACTCGATTCTCGGCATTGGAAGTCATGGCTGTAACCGCCCTCGCAAACATCACCAACTCGGTTGTGAACACCGGTAAACAAATGCTCCATTCCTTGACAATTGAACCCATTGCCGACGGTTTTAGCGAATATGAATTGACGCTTAATGCTATTCAAACTACCATGGCAGGGACGGGTAAAACAGCTAAAGAAGTCGAGGCTCAATTAAAGAAATTGGATGAATATGCAGATAAGACAGTATACTCATCTGCTGACATGTTTAACAATCTTCCGAAATTCACCAACGCTGGTGTAGAAATTGAGCAAGCTACCACCGCTATGGTGGGAATCGCCAATGCAACTGCTCTTGCTGGAGGAGACGCTCGACAGGCGTCTATAGCATTTTATAACCTTGGTCAGGCAATAGGCACAGGCTATCTTAGCAGAATGGACTATAACTCCATCAATAATGCTGGCATAGCGACAATGGAGTGGAAAAACCAAATGGTTGAAGCCGCCCTCGCAGCTGGCACATTAA
>ENA-OWPL01001966-OWPL01001966.1-human-gut-metagenome-genome-assembly--contig:-NODE-1966-length-11110-cov-2.103211_pt1 | contig 11110 bp, 12 predicted proteins | sample MGYA00248263_ERZ651844 | MGnify/ENA primary metagenome ERZ651844 (study PRJEB26924, sample SAMEA4378256) | human gut metagenome | biome: human gut; feature: human-associated habitat; material: faeces... | reverse complement strand
TAAAAGAAAACGAAGACGGCCTTGCGGATAACAGCATTATATCCCGGATAAACGACCAGTCTACAGATATCATTGCCGACACTGACTGTACCATCACAAGTATTACTACCAGAACCGGCATCGCACAGGTAAAAAAAGGTGTACAGGTAAAAAAAGGTGATCTTCTGGTATCGGGACAGATCCCCATCTGCAATGATGCAAAAGAAATCACAGGGTACTCACCCTGTAGATCGGATGCTGACATATCCGGCGAAACCTGTATTCCGTATCAAAAGACGCTCTCAAAAAACTATTTCGAAAAAGAATATTACAAATCAAGATATCATTTTATCCAGAAAAAAGAATATGCAGTCCGGGCAGGAAGATATATGATCCGAATCGGTTCTGTAAAAAACACATATCCTTATTTTGAAAAGCACGTCTTCCAGTGGCAGTTCAGGCCGTTGAATATATTCCCTCTTACCTTCGAAGAAATCACAGTAACTCCTTACCGGAAAAGACAAAAGAATTATACAAAAACGCAAATCCGGAAGATATTATCCGGAGATTTTCAGAATTACTGTAAAGAAATGAAGAAAAAAGGGGTAGAAATTATCCAGAATGATGTTAAAATATACACAGGGTCTGAGACGTACTCTGCAAAAGGAACACTGAAGGTCAGATGCTCCGTTGGAAAGCAGGTTCCGTCCACACCGCTTCCGCCGGACTATATTGCGGAAGACGACACAAAGAATGGAGACTAATGCATGGGATTAATGGAGACAGTCATCGATATACCTGCAGAACACGAAGCCAATGTGTTCGGACAGTTCGATGCATATGCAAAAAAAATAGAACGCGCTCTTCATGTAACACTGATCGCAAGAGGTGAAAGCGTCAAGATCATGGGAGATGCTTTGAAAGTAGAAAAAGCAAAAAAAGTGCTGGATCAGCTTGTAGAACTTTCAAAGAGAGGCAACACGATCCAGGAACAGAATGTAGATTACACGCTGGCACTGGTTATGGAAGACAGCGAAGAAAACGTACTGGAGATCGATAAAGATATTATCTGCCATACCTTACAGGGAAAACCGATCAAGCCGAAGACACTCGGTCAGAAAAAATACGTCGATGCAATCCGTAAACAGATGATCGTATTCGGACTCGGACCAGCCGGTACCGGTAAGACTTACCTTGCGATGGCAATGGCGATCACTGCATTCAAGAACAATGAAGTAGGACGTATCATACTGACACGTCCGGCAATCGAAGCAGGAGAGAAGCTTGGATTCCTTCCAGGCGACCTTCAGAGTAAGATCGATCCTTATTTGCGTCCCCTCTATGATGCACTGTATCAGATCATGGGTGCAGAAAGCTTTATAAAGAATTCGGAAAAAGGTCTGATCGAGGTTGCTCCGCTTGCTTACATGCGTGGTCGTACATTAGATAATGCCTTTATTATTCTGGATGAAGCACAGAACACAACACCGGCACAGATGAAGATGTTTCTTACCCGAATCGGTTTCGGCTCAAAAGTCGTGATCACTGGTGACGCAACACAAAAAGACCTTCCGTCCGGACAGGTGTCCGGTCTTGATGTGGCGGCAAAAGTTATAAAAGATATCGAAGATATCAGTATCTGTCACCTTACCAGCAAGGACGTTGTACGTCATCCACTGGTACAAAAAATCGTAAAAGCATACGAAGATTACGAAAGCAGACAAAATCGTCGCGGTAATGACGCAAAATACAAAGGAAAAGATAAGAGGCGAAAATCATGACATTATACTTTGAAGAAGAAGGCGAAATAAAGCTTCCTCTGGAATGCGAAACACTTGCAAAGAAAGTAGTAGAAGAAGCATTGGATTATGTAAATTGTCCGTACGAAGCACAGGTGAATCTGCTACTGACAGAAAATGAACAGATTCATGAAATGAACAGAGAATTCAGAGGCATTGACCGTGCGACCGATGTACTGTCTTTTCCGATGATCGACTATCCGGAACCCGGAACATTTGATTTTCTGGAAGAGGAAGAAGATTGCTTTGATCCGGAAAGCGGAGAACTGACGCTTGGGGATATCGTGATATCAAAAGAAAAAGTTCTTTCGCAGGCAGAAGAGTACGGGCATAGTCCAAAGAGAGAATATGCTTTTCTTATTGCCCATTCTGTGTTACACTAAACAGGTTATGACCATATGGAAGAGGAAGAACGTCAGGTAATGGAACAGAAACAGCGTGAGATCATGGAACGCCTGGACATTCTGAGATAATCATTGATCTTAATAAATTTTTTACAAAACGATGGAGTTAAAGCTGTATGTCGGAACAACATAAAAAAAATGAAAAAAATTTCCTGATACAGGGATCGATTCTTGCAATTGCCGGAGTTATCACAAAGCTGATCGGAGCCTTTTACCGGATTCCGCTTTTGAATATTATCGGAACAGAAGGAAACGGATATTATTCGGTTGCATTTTCAATTTATTCAGTTGCATTGATGCTGACTTCGTACAGTCTGCCGTTAGCTGTGTCAAAGCTTGTATCGGCAAGAGTGGCTGTCGGCGAATATAAAAATGCAAACAAAATCTTCCGGGGTGCTATGACCTTTGCACTTCTTGCCGGTGGAATTGTCTCTCTTCTGGTATTTTTCGGAGCAGATTTTATTGCAACAACCATTATGCATCTTGACATGAGTGCCTATGCGCTCCGTGTTCTCGCACCGTGTATCCTGATCGTAGCACTTCTCGGGGTGTTACGCGGATTTTTCCAGGGAATGGGATCTATGATCCCGACAGCAATCTCACAGGTGATCGAGCAGATTGTAAATGCTGTTATATCGATCGCAGGTGCATATTTATTATTCAATGCAGGAAGAGCTGTCGGAAAGACCAGAGGCGACAAATCCTTCGGTCCTGCCTATGCGGCAGCAGGCGGAACACTCGGAACAGTCCTTGGTGCATTGAGCGCCTTGATATTTGTCGGATTCATTTTTCTCGCATACCACAAAGTATTCAAAAAGAAAATGAAACGCGATCATTCAGGGAAAAGAGAAAGTTACAGAACCGTATACAAAGTGTTGTTTGTGACCATCGCACCTGTCATTTTAAGTGCAACGGTATATAATATCAGTGATTTTGTAGATACTGCACTTTTTAACAATGTCATGGCTGCCCAGGGATTCAGCAAAAAAGAATACGCAAGTCTTCTTGGAATCTTTCAGGGACAGTACAGTACAATGATCAATGTGCCGCTCTCTATCTCAAGTGCACTTGCCGCCTCACTGGTGCCGAGTCTGGTTGCCACTGTACAGACCGGTAACCGTAAGCAGGTACATAACAAGATTAATACCGTAAGCCGTTTCAACATGTTGATCGCAATCCCTTGTGCAGTTGGATTTATCACACTTGCAAAACCGATCCTGAATTTATTATATTTTACACAGGATAATACTACAGCAGCACGGATGCTTCAGATGGGGGCGCTTTCAGTTGTCTTTTTCTGTCTGTCAACAGTGACCAACTCTGTATTACAGGGACTGGATGATATGATGACACCGGTAAAAAATGCGGCAATTTCACTGGTGATCCATATCGTGACATTATTCCTGATGCTGGTAGTACTAAAATGGAACATTTATGCGGTTGTATTAAGTAAGATCATATTCTCCGGAGCAATCTGCATACTGAATGCGAAAGCACTTCGTGACAGAATCGGTTATGTTCAGGAGAAAAAGAAAACATTCTTAATCCCGACACTTGCTTCCCTGATCATGGGTGTGATCGCAATTGTGATTCATCTGATCTTCGAATTATTCGCCGGTCCGTATATCGCAACAATCATTGCACTTCTGGCAGCAGTTGCAGCATATGGAGTATCTATCGTTGCACTTGGCGGGATTACGGAAGAAGAATTACTTGGCATGCCAAAAGGAGCAGCCCTTGTGACAGTATGCCGGAGACTACATTTGATAAGAGGGGAATACAAGTAAGTATGAGACCAGTAAAGAAAATTGCTCTGTTACACGATATCTGCGGTGTCGGCAAGGCAGCCATGATGAATATGACACCGATCTTAAGCATGATGGGAATCGAGGTATGTCCGGTACCGACAGTACTGTTATCAACACATACCGGTGGCTATGGCACTCCGGCGGTCTGCCATGTACCCGGAGACTATATACGTGCATGTGCAGATCATTACAAGAAAGAACATATTACATTTGATGCTATTTTTGTCGGATACCTTGGAAAAGCTGATGTAATTGATGCCGTCATCTATTTCATTAGTCAATTTCCGGACACAAAGGTTATTTTAGATCCTATCATGGGTGATCACGGAGTTTATTATACAAATTTTGACGAATCTTATGGTGCTGCAATGCGGAAAATCCTTCCGTATGCAGACATAATTCTGCCAAATCTGACAGAAATGTATCTGCTCGCCGGAAAAGAATATCAGCTCACAGGCAATCACAGAAATGTACTGCATTTGTGTGAAATCCTCCGTGAATTGGGAGCAAAAAACATGATCATTACCAGCGTTCCAAAAGACGACTGTAAAAAGGGTATCGTGTTATACGAAGACAATGCATTTCTTTATATCGGAAATGGTGAAAACCTGAAAGAATTCCATGGAGCCGGAGACGCATTTGACGGAATGTTCCTGGCAAAGCTTCTGCAGGGAAATTCCCTTTTGGAAAGTGTACAGGCTTCGCATGCGTTTGTTTGTGCCTGTATCAGAGAAAGCGAAAAGTATGACTATCCGGAACGGGAAGGCCTTTTAATTGAAAGAACATTGAAGAAAATTGTATAAATAGGGTGAGTTGAGCGAATACTGTACTCAAAAAAGGAGTCTTCATTATGAAAAACAAGTATGGTATTGTCTTTTTACTGTTTCTGATCCTCATCGTATTCGGAATCACCTGTGCTTATCAGCTTAGCTTAAACAGGGGAAAACGTGAAATTCAGGCAGAGAAAACAGCAGAAAAGCAAAAAACACAAGATCTTTCTATTGCCGCAGATGGACAGGCTTTAAAAGAAGACTGTTACTATCTGAAATCTCTGAATGGCTATGTAGTCGTATATCTGAATGATAAAAAAACGGTATATGAATACACAGATATTCCACTGGATGGTCTTCCTGAGACACTGCAGCAGGAGATCCATAATGGAAAATACGTTGAGACATCAGCAGCCCTATACGGATTTCTCGAGAATTATTCGAGTTAAATCTGAGTATATTAAGGAAGGACAAAAGATAATGGATGATAAGAAAGTAGCAAGAATCAATGAATTATATCACAAGTCTAAAGCCGAAGGTCTGACACCGGAGGAATTAAAAGAACAGCAGATATTGCGAAAAGAATACATTGATTCTTTCAAAAGAAATCTGCGCGGACAGCTAAACAACATTTCTATAAAGGAAAAAGACGGAAGTATTACGAATTTGGGTGAGAAATTTGGAAACAAAAAAGGAAATTAGACATAAGATCATCCGTCTCAGAAAAGAGATGGATCCGCTTGTGTGGCAACAGACCACCAATACTATCACGGAAACAGTGATCAATCATCCACTGTTTTTAGAAGCGACTGACATCTACTGTTATGCGAATTACAATGGCGAAACCGGAACCTTGGCAATCATGGAGGAAGCCTGGAAACTGGGTAAAAGTGTATGGTTTCCAAGAGTCGAGGGCAGCGAGATGAATTTTTATCTGGTAGAACAAAAAGAGGATCTGCAGCCTGGTGCATATGGAATTCTGGAGCCGACAGGTGAATACAAAGCCGACGGATATGACGGACTTCTGATCATGCCGGGTGTCGCTTTTGACGAAGAATGTCACCGAATCGGATATGGCGGCGGTTTTTATGACAAATATCTGGAAAAACATCCGGATCTGCATACGATTGCAGTTGCTTTTGAATTGCAGATGTACAGAGAACTGCCTTTTGAGGAACATGATATAAAACCGGAAAAAGTTATTACAGAAAAGCATATCTATCCATTGGAATTAGGTGAATGTTTTTTGTAATTTCTGATTAAGATATGAAAAAATATAATACTTAAAGGAGTGAGCCAGAATGGCAAACGGATTACCTAGAGATCCCATGCTGTTACTCAGTGTGGTCAATACAAAACTAAGAGACTATTATCACAGCCTGGATGCTTTATGTGACGATATGAATGTCAATAAAGAAGAAATTATAAGTGCTTTGAAGTTGATTGATTATGCATATGATTCAGACATACAGCAATTTGTCTAGATTGCCATACATTCTGCAAAAAGCTGTTGTCTTCACTTTCTGTGAATGACTAATAATGAATAATACAAAGGAGCAAAGAGAATGCTTAATACTATGAATTACGATATAGATATTACAAAAGAACCGCCTGCGGATGATACTGCCCGTCAGTATTATTTTATCGAAAAAGCAAAAGCTTATGTACAGCGCGAATCCGAAGAACTGGGACGTCCGCTGACATTCTGTGTCACAACATTCGGTTGTCAGATGAACGCCCGTGATTCCGAAAAACTCTGTGGAATCCTGGAAAAGATCGGTTATGTAGAAGCGCCTGAAGATGAGGCTGACTTTATCATTTTCAACACCTGTACGGTAAGAGAGAACGCCAACATGCGTGTCTACGGACGTCTCGGACAGTTAAAACCAAGAAAGAAGAAAAATCCGCATATGATGATCGGTCTCTGCGGCTGTATGATGCAGGAACCGGAGGTTGTAGAAAAGCTGAAAACAAGTTACCGCTATGTGGATATTATCTTCGGAACACATAATATTTTCAAATTTGCCGAACTGATCGTGACACGGTTTGAATCACAACGTATGGTGATCGATATCTGGAAAGATACCGACAAGATTGTTGAAAACCTTCCGAATGACCGCAAATATTCCTTTAAATCCGGAGTAAATATCATGTTCGGATGCAATAATTTCTGCAGTTACTGTATCGTCCCATATGTACGTGGAAGAGAAAGAAGCCGTGACCAGGAGGCAATCATATCGGAAATCCGCCAGCTGGTTGCAGATGGTGTGGTTGAAGTCATGCTGCTTGGTCAGAACGTCAATTCATACGGAAAGAATCTGGAAAATCCGATTACGTTTGCCCAGCTTTTGGAAAAGATCGAGCAGATCGAAGGATTGGAGCGTATCCGCTTCATGACCTCTCATCCGAAGGATCTTTCTGATGAACTGATCGAAACAATGGCAAAAAGTAAAAAAATCTGTCATCATCTTCATCTGCCGCTTCAGTCCGGAAGCAGCCGTATCCTGAAGATCATGAACAGACGCTACGATAAGGAAAAATATCTGAATCTGGTCGAAAAGATCCGCAAGGCAATCCCGGATATTTCCCTGACTACAGATATCATTGTTGGTTTCCCGGGAGAGACTGAAGAGGATTTTCAGGAAACTCTGGATGTTGTGGCAAAATGTGGTTATGATACTGCATTTACGTTCCTTTATTCAAAGAGAAGTGACACGCCTGCTGCCGCTATGGAGAATCAGGTTCCGCAGGATGTGGCAAAAGAGCGTTTCAACCGTCTTCTTGCACTGGTACAGAAGGAGGGCCGTACACGTTCTTCCAGATTTGAAGGTTCCATCCAGGAAGTACTGGTAGAGGAAGAAAGCAAAGAAAAAGGAATTTTTACAGGAAGAACCGAATATAATCTTCTTGTACATTTCCCGGGCAGTGCCGATCTTCTTGGTAAGTATGTCAAAGTCAGCCTTGATGAGTGTCACGGCTTCTATTACATGGGCTCTCTTGTCGAAGAATAAGGGCAGATTTGACAGCTTTGGATGAATGTGGTACTGTAACGGAGAAGAAAGTAGTGTATTTATACATGCTCAGGAGGAAAATTATTATGAGAAAAAGAAATGCAAAAACAACAGTTAAGTCAACAGAAGCAATTGCTGAAACAGCAGCAAAAGTAAAAGAGACTGTAAAAACAGCAGCCAAAAAAGTTGAGGCTTCCGCACCGGCTGAGAAGACAGAGGTTGTAAAAGAAGTCGTAAACAAAGCTCCGGAAGTTGTTCAGAAAGCAGAAAAAACAGTTAAGACTGCTACAAAGACAGCAACCAAGACTGTTCGCAAAGCAGCTGGCGTAAGAGTAAAAGAAGTATCTCTTGAAATCTTCGAAACAAACGTTTCTATGAAAGATGTAGAGAAAGCAGTCAAAAAAGCAGTTGCAGATAAAGGATTGACAGGAGATGTCAGCATCTACATTAACGCTGAGAGACGTGCTGCATACTACACAGTAAATCAGGAAGGTTCTGACGAATACAAAGTAGACCTTGGAAATTTATAATTTATGAAGCTGTATCTTGCTCCACTTGAGGGAATCACGAATCATATTTATCGCAAAGCTCTTTATGAATGTTTCGGAGGTTTTGATAAATATTTCATTCCTTTTATCAGGGCAAAACAGAATCTGAATTTCAGCGGCAGAGAAAAAAAAGACATTGATCCGGAAAACAATCAGGGAATGTATGCGGTTCCGCAGATCCTGACCAGAAATGCAGATGATTTTCTGCGTACGGCATCACAGCTTGCCGGACTCGGATATCGGGAGATCAATCTGAATCTGGGTTGTCCGTCCAAGACTGTAGTTACGAAGGGCTGCGGTGCTGGTTTCCTTGACAGGCCGGATGAACTGGAACGTTTCCTGAATCATATTTTTGCAAATACCGATTTAAAAATATCCATAAAGACGCGACTGGGTATGGATGATGCGGAGGAATTTGAAGATTTACTGGAAATTTATAACCGCTTTCCACTGGAAGAACTGATCGTTCATCCGAGAGTTCAGAAAGACTTTTATAAAAATGTTCCGAATCTGGAAGCTTTTGAATATGCAGTTCAAAAGAGTAAAAATCCGCTTTGCTACAATGGGGATATTTTCTCAGCAGAAGATTTTGCAAAAGTGCAGGAACGCTTTTCGTCTGTAGATTGTTTTATGATGGGACGCGGTGTACTGGCGCTGCCTTCTCTTGCAAGAGAGATTCGAGGCGGAAAGACTGCTGATAAAGATGAGATACGTAAGTTCTATGATATTGTATATCATACATACTGTCAGGAAGTATCAGGAGACAGAAATGTCCTTTTCAAAATGAAAGAACTCTGGTTTTATCTGGCACCGATGTTTACTGACAGCAAAAAATATATTAAAAAGATCAAAAAAAGTGAAAAATGTGCGGTGTATGAATGTGCGGTGAACGAATTGTTCGCAAATTGTCCGTTCAATATTACAGCCGGACAGTAAAAGAAAAGGAAAGGGAATACGTTAAAGCGTCCCTTTCCTTTCGTGCTTCTTTGTATTAATAGAAAGCAATCATTCTTCTACATAGTCGCCGTTATCGGAGGATGTGGTGTCATCTGTGCCGGTGTTATCCGGTTCGTAATAGGTGAATCCGTCACCGCCATCGTCGGTGCTGTCAGGATAATCGTAATCACCCGGCTGTGAAACACCCTCATCAACTACATTATCACTGGAACCGTCATTAGAATTGTTGTCAGTGGATGAATTGACATAGGAATTATCCGTGTCGGAATTATCCGTGCCGGTATCTGAACTGTTATCATAAGACGGGTCATAACTGTCGGAATTATCCGAAGAATCGTCATAATCATAATTGCTGTCCTGAGTATAAATCGGAAATCCGGCATCGTCTTCCTGTGAGGAACGGATCGCCTCAGCTTCTGCTGCTGTCTCTGGTGCTTCTGTAACTGTGGCACGGGCTTTGGCAGCTACGACAGCGTCCTTCGGTACTACTGCATAAATAGCAAACATGGCGCAGGAAAAAACGAGCGCCATCATGGCAATGTGTATTTCGTCTCTGTATTTCATAGATATCCCTCTTTGCTTATGTGTTTAATCTTTTTCATAGTATATCATGTTCGCAGCTGTTTTTGTAAAGAAAATTCTACCACAATTGCAATATTTTGCGTTCCATTGTAAAATAGGACTATTCCAGGAAAGTGAAAGAAAAAAATGAGTGATAAAGTTGTTATCTGCCTCGAAAAAGGCGGACAGAGAGATATGGCGGAAGCCTTTGCCAGACGCACAGGCTATCGCATTGTAGAAAAACAGGGAGAATATCTGACAGTTCTTTTCAGTGCAAAAGGAGTATCGTTGACAGGTTTCGGACTGACTTATCAAGGAGATTTCGAAAATATGCTCCACCGTGTCACGAATGGCAGACTGCAGCATGAAATGCTGGTTCGTGCGGCCAAGTCGGAGAAACCCGGTCGTAAGGCAATTGATGCGACTGCCGGTATGGGTGAAGATGCATTTCTTCTGGCAACGCAGGGCTATGAGGTGACATTGTATGAACAGAATCCGGTGATCGCGGCACTTCTGAAAGATGCGCTGCGTCGTGCAAAGAAACATATGGTTTTAAAAGACATTGCGGCCAGAATGAAACTGATTGAGGGCAACAGCGTAGAATGCCTGGCGAAACAGCTTGATTCGGTAGATGTGATTTATCTTGATCCGATGTTCCCGGCAAGACAGAAATCAAGCCTGATCAACAAAAAACTTCAGTTGATCCAGAAGCTTGAGCCGCCGTGCTCCGAAGAGACGGATCTGTTCGATGCGGCAATCAGGGCAAATCCGGAAAAAATCATTGTAAAAAGGCCGTTGAAGAGTGAATTCCTCGCCGGCAGAAAACCATCCTACACCTTAAACGGAAAGGCAATCCGGTATGACTGCTACACTTTATAGAAATTTTCTCATCACCGCACCTTGAACCCCCTGTTTATTTATGTTAAAATTAAAAAGTTTCAAAAATACAACTAACAACTACCTGACCATGTTTCACACAGTTTTCCAAATGATCATTACTGTGAAAAGACATGGTCATACTTAAGATAAAGAGGTATATAGCCTCACATTAAAAGGAGATTACAAACACAATGGCAATGAGTCCGAAAATGTGGCAGTGAAATTTCAGTATCTCTGGAAACCCGCATAAATACAGAAAATATGCGGCTTAGCGACTCATGAACTTCTATCAGTAAATGGTACTCAGTGGTAAGGAATACGCTCAAGTAGTAACAAAAACTGGGTAAAAATGTGGTCATAAAACAACCTAGACATTTTTTTCTGATGATTGCAT
>ENA-OWPL01001963-OWPL01001963.1-human-gut-metagenome-genome-assembly--contig:-NODE-1963-length-11125-cov-4.228184_pt1 | contig 11125 bp, 7 predicted proteins | sample MGYA00248263_ERZ651844 | MGnify/ENA primary metagenome ERZ651844 (study PRJEB26924, sample SAMEA4378256) | human gut metagenome | biome: human gut; feature: human-associated habitat; material: faeces... | reverse complement strand
TGCAGCGTGGCTTACCTCGTAGGCTGGTGTATCATGAAGGCATTGGTTCCTAAGTACAAGCCAATCGTCGTTGAGTAGTTGGTGATTGACGGTTGGTCGTGAACCGTTAAGAAGAAATGAGTACTAGTTCAATTGAAATTTAATGATAGAAGCGCAACAGACTATTTGCCTGTTGCGCTTTTTCTTTGTTTTTATAGGGCATTGGGTATTTTTTGCCCCTAAAATACGCAAGAATAAATAAATTGGTTTAAAATATTTGTGCGTATAATTTTTTTTTGTAACTTTGCACAAAACTTAGTATATTACTTAAACTTAAAAAATAATGAAGAAAGCAGTTGTGGTTATAGCTTTACTCAGCCAGGCTCTGGGCTTGACTTATGCCGACGATCAGACCGGGACAAGGGGTATCGGACAGTATCCGGGACGCCCGTCTCAGTTTACGGCTCCTCAAATGGTGAAGGATGATACCTATAGGAACATCGCCTTGAACCGTATGGTATATACTTCTTCGAATGCCGATTTCAATCTTACAGGTCATCTGGTAACAGATGGTATCATCACCAGCAAGGCTCCTTCCTTCCTGAGTGTAAGAACGAATGAAGGCGAGTTGTCCAACCGTGATAAGGAGAAGATGATTGATGGCAACACGGTCACCAGTCAGTATATCAAGGGCGAGAAGGCTTTTGCTGAGTTCAATTGGGAAGCCATGAAGGTAAACCTCAGAAACCTGAAGTTTACAGGTGAATTGGCTTACTATCAGGACAAGGCTACTCAGGGGTATGTGATTCGTGTGATGGGGTCACACAATGGTCAGAAATGGGAGGTGCTGGGAGAAGAGAAAGGCACCGGACTTCCTGGCGAGGCTACCAAACAGCAGGTAAGTTCCGACCCAAACAAGTTCCAGGATGTGGTGCGCCTGCCGCTCCGCAAGCTGAATGTTTCCATTCCTTTGAAGAAACCGGGCAACTACGAGCACGTACGCATCGAGTTTACTATGCCGGGTGCAGCGTGGTGGCGCGTCAAACTCATTGATAATACCACTTCATGGCGTCCTTCCATGCACTTCTCCAGTGTATGGAAGTCAGAATTGGCAAAGAATGCCCAGTGGCTCTATGTAGATTTGGGTACTGTGGCTGATTTCGATCAGGTGAATCTCTTCTGGGTCAACAAGGCTCGCCAGGGCAAGATTCAGGTTTCCAGTGATGCCAGAAACTGGAATGATATCGCTACCCTGGGTCAGCAGAAGCAGAAGGGCTTGACCGAGAAGGTGGCTTGCAAGGGGCATGGCAGATATGTGAGATTGCTGCTTACCCAGCCGGATGCTTCCGGTCGTTATGCCTTGTCAGAGATGCAGGTGATGGGTAAGGGTGGCTTGCGTGCCGAGGCAGCCAACACTTTGGCTTCTAAGAATGGCAAGCAGATGCTCAACCAGTGGCAGCTGCGCCGTGAGGGAAGTGATGCCTGGATCCAGGCTACCGTTCCTGGTACCGTGCTCACCAGTTATATGAATATCGGTGCGGTGCCTGATAACCGCTACGATGATAATATGCGACAGATTTCCGAGTCGTTCTTCAACTCTGATTTCTGGTATCGTACTACCATCAACCATCAGCCATCTGCCAACAGGAACCAGCATACCTATCTTAACTTCGATGGTATCAACTGGAAGGCGGATATCCTCCTGAATGGTGAGAAGATTGGCAGAATCGATGGTGCCTTTATCCGCTCTCGCATCGACGTGACCAAGAAGTTGAAGCCAGGTGCCAACAAGCTCGAGGTGCATGTCATTAAGAATGCCCACTTCGGCGTGGTGAAGCAGAAAAATCTCCAGAATACCGACCTTAATGGTGGTGAGTTGGGTGCTGATAACCCAACCTTCCACGCATCTATCGGCTGGGACTGGATTACCAATACCCCAGGTCGTGAAATCGGTATTTGGAATGATGTCTATCTCACCCACGATAACGGTGTGAGCGTTTCCGATCCGTTGGTAACATCTACTTTGAATCTGCCGGATACATTGGCAACCATGACTCCATCTGTCTTCCTGAAGAATGCAGATGCCGTGGCTAAGACCGTGAAGCTTTCCGGTTTTATCGATAAGATCCAGTTTGAGCAGGAAGTTAGCCTGCAGCCAAACGAGAAGCGTGAGGTGGCTTTCGCTCCAGCTGATTATCCTCAGCTCAAGAACCAGCGCATGAATCTCTGGTGGCCTAACGGCTATGGTTCTCCTTATTTATATGATGCCGGTTTCAAGGTTTCTGACAAGGCTTCAGGTGAGGTAATCTCTGAGGTCAACTATAAGGCGGGTATCCGCCAGATGAGCTATGTCGACCTGGATACCCAGACCAAGATCTACATCAATGGCAAGCGATTGAATCCATTGGGTGGTAACTGGGGATTCTCTGAGACCAACCTCAACTACCGTGGACGTGAATACGATACTGCCGTTCGCTACCATAAGGAGATGAACTACAATATGATTCGCGACTGGGTAGGTCAGATTGGTGATGAGGAACTGTATGAGGCATGCGATAAGTATGGTATCATGATCTGGCAGGACTTCTGGCTGGCTAACCCATGGGACGGACCGGATCCTGATGACGACAAGATGTTCCTCGAGAACTCTGCCGATTACATCTCCCGCATCCGCAGCCATGCTTGTATCGGTATCTATTGCGGTAGAAACGAGGGCTTCCCTCCTGCATCCATCGACAAGGTGCTGAGAGAGCAGGTCAAGGATATCCATCCACAGTTGGGGTATATTCCTAGCTCAGCCGACCTCGGTGTCAGCGGTCATGGTCCTTACCAGATGAAGTCACCATCTTTCTACTTCGCTAACCAGAGCCATAAGCTGCATTCTGAGCGTGGTATGCCGAATGTGCCTACCTTCGAGTCTCTGAGCAGAATGATGGAACCGGAGCATCTGTGGCCACAGAGCGATGCTTGGGGACAGCATGATTATACATTGAAGGGTGCCCAGGGTGGTGAGTCTTTCAACAACATCATGGAGAAGCGATATGGCAAGCCTCAGAGTGCTGAGCAGTTTACCAAGTTGGCACAGTGGCTCAACTATGATGGCTACCGGGCGATGTACGAGTCTTCTCAGCAGGACCGTCTTGGTTTGCTCATCTGGATGAGTCATGCCTGCTGGCCAAGCATGGTATGGTGTACCTATGATTATTACTTCGAGCCAACTGCAGCATACTTTGGTGTGAAGAAGGCTTGCGAACCATTGCATATCCAGTACAACCCGGTGAAGAAGGTTGCCGAGGTGGTCAACTTTGCCGGTGGTGCCAAGAATGGCTTGGTTGCCAAGGCTCAGGTCTTTGATATGTACGGAAAGTTGATCAAGGAGGAGAGCAAGGAAGTGAATGTGGCGGAAGACCAGACCCTCGATGCTGTTAGCGTAAGCGAGCCGGATGAGGAGGTTTACTACATCAAGTTGACTCTGGAGCAGAACAACCAGGTGGTTTCAGACAACTTCTATGTGATGGGTAAGGAAGAGGACAATCTCCTGGCACTCTCTAAGTTGCCAAAGGCAGATGTTGCAGTCAGCGGCAAGCGTTTCGTTCAGCAGGGCGAAGAGTGGGTTGGCGAGGTAGAGATCCGCAATACCGGCAATGTACCTGCCCTCTTGGTTCGCCTGAATCTGAAGGGTGGTGATGGTGAGCAGATTCTCCCTGTTATCTACAGCGATAACTATTTCAGTCTGATGCCGAACGAGTGCAAGACGATCAAGGTATCTTATCGTGATGAGGATGGCAGAGGTCAGGCTCCTTACGTAGAGATTACAGGTTTCAATAAGTAAAACTGAAAGTAAAATAAAAAAGCGCATCAGCGAGATTAACTTGCTGATGCGCTTTTTTATTTATTTGAGGAATCCCTGCTGCTTGAGGGCATCGAGGAATCCGATGCTCATGGCTTCGCAATCCTTCTTGGTATATCGGATATCGGTGAAAACCTGGGCTAAGGTTTCTACGTTGTTGATGCGTACAAACTCCTGGTTCTCTTCCAGTGCTTCCTTCTCGGCATAGAAGTCATCAATCTTTTCTGGGGTATAATCCTCGAAATGCTCGTTGTGGATGATGCTGCGCAATGGCAGACGGTCGCTCAGGGCAGGCTGCTCATCCGGCCATCCGATGGTAAGGGTAGCCACTGGCATTACCAGCTTTGGCAACTTCAGAGTGTCGATGATCATTTTCGGCATATACACCGTGGTGCCCAGGAAGCAGGTCCCCAGCCCCGCCTCTTCTGCCAGATTGGTAAAGGTCTGCGTGAAGAGCAGTGCATCGGTAGCTGCATTCATAAACGAGAGGATGTTGTCGTATCCCGGGGTTCCCTTGCGGTTTTCTGCCCAGAGGGTGGTGCGGCGGTAGTCGGCACAGATGGTGAGTACCACAGGAGCGCCTGTCACCATCGGCTGGTTGAAGTGGGCAGGAGCCAAAGCCTTCTTTCCCTCTTCGCTGCGGGTTACCACTACGCTGTAGAGCTGCAGGTTTCCCATGGTAGGAGTGCGCATCGCCTCTTCCAGCAATCTGTTCAAAAGTTCATCTGTTACCTCTCTGTCGGCATATTTGCGAATCGAGGTTCTTTTCTTGATTGATTCCATATCTTGTTTCTTTTTCTAATATCTTATGCAAAGATAATGAAAGTTTCCCAAAAAGGACACGGTTCTTTTACATTTTTTGCTTCATAATGAGCTTTTCGTGCGTTTTTTGATGAAATATCTGCTCAAACGTTTCATATTTTAGAAATATTGTTTTAATTTTGCAGCTAATTATTAAACGTTTGATATGGAATATACTGAAAATATGACTTTCGAAGAGGCGAGCCACGCCTTGATGAAAGATTTGAAGACCCGATTGGCTGAGCTGCACGGGCATTTCGATGCGCAGAATGTCGATTGGAATAAGCTCCATCTGCCATTGGCGAAACTCGTTTCCGAAGAAACGCAGAAATCGCTCGTTAGTCCGGAAGTGGTAGAGATTCGACCTAAGGAATTGGAGTGCGATGTGGTAAGATACCAGAACAATAAGGAGAAATGGGTGGCTTTGGTCGGATTGCTCAATGGGCATCCCTACGAGATATTCACCGGTTTGCAGGATGAGGATGAAGGCATCATGCTCCCCAAGTCTGTCACCAAGGGTAAGATCATCAAGACGGTGCTCTCGGAAGGACAGAAGCGATATGATTTCCAGTTTGTCAACAAGCGTGGCTACAAGATTACCGTCGAAGGATTGAGCGAGAAGTTCAATCCCGAGTATTGGAACTATGCCAAGCTCATATCCGGCGTTCTGCGCTATCGTATGCCGGTTGCCCACGTCATCAAGCTGGTCAATCAGCTGCAACTCACCTCCGAAACCCTCAACACCTGGCGGGTGGGCGTGGAAAGAGCCTTGAAGAAGTACCTCTATGAAGAAAATGGAATAGATAACTTGGAAAACGGAATAGATTATAAGGAAACTGAAGATGAAATTGATGAGCAGTAAGATATACCTCAGGAATGTGCGTTTCCACGCTTTCCATGGCGTATTGCCGCAGGAGGGAATCGTTGGCAACGATTATCTCGTCAACCTGGTGCTGGATTATGACTTCTCTTCTGCCATGCAGACTGATGAACTTCAGGGAACCCTCAATTATGCCGAAGTCTATCAGAAGGTAAGAGAAGAAATGGCGGTGCCCAGCAAGCTCCTGGAGCATGTGGCAGGCAGAATCGCCCATAGGCTCTTTTCCGATTTCCCGGAAATCCAGAAACTCCAACTCTCTATCACCAAGGTGAATCCACCGATGGGTGCCGACAGCGACGGCGCAGGGGTAGAGGTTGTATTAACAAATGATAAAACTTATAGTTAGAATTAGGTTTTCTGATAATAAAGTAGTAATTTTGCAAAATCATCAGAAAGTATGTGTAAGAAAGTAACACTGATATGGGCTTTGATGTGTATGTTTGTAATGACATCGTTAGCTGCAAATAAGCGATTCACGCTGGTCATCGACCCTGGTCATGGTGGTCATGATGCCGGAGCACTCGGAGCCATATCCAAGGAAAAGAATATCAATCTTGCCGTTGCCTTGCGCTTCGGTAAGTATGTGGAGCAGAATCTCCCGGAGGTAAGAGTCATCTATACCCGCAAGACGGATGTCTTCATCCCGCTCAATGAGCGTGCGAATATCGCCAACCGTGCCAATGCCGATCTCTTTATCTCCGTGCATACCAATGCCTTGCCGGCTGGAAAGGTGGCTCGTGGCTTCGAGACCTATACCCTCGGTATGCACCGTGCCAAGGATAATCTCGATGTGGCGATGCGAGAAAACTCCGTCATCTCGATGGAGAAGGACTATCAGCAGAGATATCAGGGTTTCGATCCCCGCTCTTCTGAGAGCTATATCATCTTCGAGTTCATCCAGGGCAAGAACATGGAGCGCAGCGTAGAGCTGGCACGAATGATTCAGCGAAGTGTCTGCGATGGTGCCAACCGTCCCGACAAGGGCGTGCATCAGGCGGGATTCCTGGTCTTGAGAGAGACTTCCATGCCGGGCTGCCTCATTGAGTTGGGATTCATCACCACTCCTGATGAAGAGCGCCTGCTCAACAATGACAGCAGAGTGGATGATATCGCCCGTGGCATCTACGAGGCTTTCGCAAAATACAAGAATAAGTACGACAGATCGGTTTCCGTTCCTTATCGTGCCAAGGATTCCGAGGATGTGAATCTACCGAAGATTGTTCCTGATCAGGAACCTGCGCCTAAGACTCGTGTCGTACCGAGGGGAAAGCAGCCGAAGCGTGAAGAGGCAACGCCTGAACAGCCAAAGCGGGAGGTGAAGAAGCAGGAGCCGAAGAAGGATGTGAAGAAGCAGGAAACGAAGAAGGATGTGAAGAAGGCTGAGGTAGCTGATGCGCTGGTCTTCAAGCTTCAGATTTTCGTAGGTAGTAGAAACCTTCGCAAGGGCGATGCTCATTTCAAGGGCGAAACCGATTACGATAGTTTCCAGGAAGGCAATCTGGTGAAATACACCCTGGGTGCATCCACCAATTACAACGAAATCTATCGCCTGCGCAAGGAAAAGCTGGAGAAGTTCCCGGAGGCTTTCATCATCGCCTTCAAGAACGGACAGAAATATGACGTGAACCAGGCTATCCGGGAGTTCAAGCAGAACCGCAGCCGGTAGCTCCTCCACTTCCCGGGCAACCGGTAGCTCCCTTTTCGGGCAGCCTGCGATTCGCTCTATATAAGCTGTGATTCGCTCTATATAAATAGGTATAATAAAAAGAACAAAAATAGATAAATATGAAATTGACAAAGGAAATTAGGATAGCGTTGGTCGCTATTGTAGGTATCTTGGTGATGTATTTCGGAATCAACTTTCTGAAAGGCATCAACTTGTTCTCTACCAATAACACCTACTATATGACGTTTGATGACATCCAGGGTATGGGTACTTCTACCCCTATCTATGCCGATGGCTACAAGGTGGGTACCGTGGATCAGCTGGATTTCGACTATTCAGGAAAGGGTCCCATTAAGGTCAAGGTGGATATCAATAAGGATCTGAGAATCCCTGCGGGTAGTACCGCAGAGATTTCTAAGGATATCATGGGCAATCTCCAGGTTAGTCTCCTGCTTGCCAACAATCCTCGTGAGCGTGTCGAACCAGGCGGCATCATTCCTGGTACGGTGAATTCCGGTATGATGGGCAAGGCTGCCGAAATGATTCCGGTAGTCGAGAAGATGCTGCCTAAGCTGGATTCCATCCTCACCAGTGTGAATGCACTCCTGGCTGATCCTGCCCTGGCTGCTTCCCTCCACAATGTGGAGACCATCACCAGCAACCTCACCGTTTCCACCCGTGAGTTGAATACCCTGATGGCTGGATTGAACAAGCAGGTTCCGGGTATGATGAAGAAGGCAAATGGCGTTCTCGACAATACCAACCGACTCACCTCTAATCTGGCGAGCCTCGATGTGCAGGGCACACTCGACCGTGTGAATGCCACCCTCGATGGTGCGCAGAAGTTCACCGAGCAGTTGAACAGCGGAAAGGGTAGCCTCGGTCTCCTCATGAACGATACCCGCCTCTATGAGAATCTGAACTCAACCATGTCGCATGCCGACTCTCTGGTCATCGATCTCAAGGCGCATCCAAAGCGCTATGTTCACTTCTCAATTTTTGGAAAGAAAGACAAGTAGAGACTCGGATATGCCGTTTTAAAGGCTTCTTTGAGAAAAAAGCCAAAATAAATTTTGTCTAAATAACAAAGGCAATGTTTCACGCCCCGGAATAGCTACAGAACTTGTTGTTTTTTAGCTATTTCGGGGTGTTTCAAAATTGTTTCACTGCCCCTAAAACGCAATTGTGGATAACTTTCTTAGTTGCTTGATTATGAGGTAGTTATCTAGGTAGTCTTAAAATATTATAAATAGCCCGATTTGCTACTTTGGGCTTTTTTTTGTAATTTTGCAGTCGATTTGCATCAGATGGTGCAATCTGATGTAGTGTTAAGGTAAAAAATCAATTAAAATAAGTAGTAAATAGTGTCAATGTTAGCAAGTCCAAAAGCGCTTTGGGACAATAGTCTTTTGCTTATAAAAGATAATGTGTCAGAGCAGCAATATAATACATGGTTTCGACCAATAGTCTTTGAGTCGTACAAGCCTTCGACCAAGACTTTGTTGGTTCAAGTTCCAAGTCCATTCGTATATGAATACTTGGAACAGAACTATGTTGGCTTGTTGAGTAAGGTCCTTCATCGCAATTTCGGCGATGGCATCCGTCTCACTTATCGGGTGGTAACGGATAAGGAGCACAGGTTGACCCAGGATGTGGAAGCTGATCCGGCTGATATTGATGAGGCTGAGCGCAAGAGATTGGCACAGCAGCCACAGACACCGGCTAGCCCGGCAGAACCACAGCAGCCTGAAGACATTGACACCCAACTTGATCCGAAACTCACCTTCAATAATTATATGGAGGGTGACAGCAACAAGCTGCCACGTTCGGTGGGATTGTCTATCGCTGAGCATCCGAATACCACGCAGTTCAACCCGATGTTCATCTATGGTCCTTCTGGTAGCGGAAAAACTCACCTGGTGAATGCCATCGGTCTGAAGACCAAGCAGATGTATCCGCAGAAGCGTGTGCTCTATGTCAGTGCCCGCCTCTTCCAGACACAATATACCGATGCGGTGCTGCATAATGCGAGCAATGATTTCATCAATTTCTACCAGTCTATCGATGTGCTCATCGTGGATGATGTGCAGGATTGGGCAGGCAAGGCGAAGACCTTGAATACCTTCTTCCACATCTTCAATCACCTCTTCCGCAACGGAAAGCGTATCATTCTGGCGAGCGATCGACCTCCGGTAGAACTCAAGGATATGCCAGACCGACTCATCACCCGTTTCTCTTGTGGACTGGTGGCGGAGTTGGAGAAGCCGAATGTGGAACTCTGCGTCGATATCGTGAGCAACAAGGTGCGCAAGGATGGACTGAAGATTCCGAAGGATGTGGTTTCCTTTATCGCACAGACCTGCAATGGCAGTGTGCGTGATCTCCAGGGTGCCATCAATGGTTTGCTGGCTTACAGTATCGTATATAACAGCAGCATCGATATCCGACTGGCTGAGCGTGTCATCAAGCGTGCCGTCAAGGTTGAGGAGAGCAACAAGGTGCTCACCCTCGATGAAATCGTGGAGGCGGTCTGCAATCATTACAAGGTAACGGTGGCTGCAGTCAACAGTAAGAGCCGCAAGCGTGAGTACGTGGAGGCGCGTCAGGTGGCGATGTTCATGGCTCAGAAACTCATCAAGATGCCTGCTTCCAGAGTGGGCAAACTCATTGGTAATCGCGATCATAGCACGGTTATCCACAGTTGCGCCAAGGTAGAGGAGCGACTGAAGATTGATGCCGAGTTCTTCGATGAACTCTCCAGCATCGAGAATGGATTGAGAGTGAAGAGATAATTAATATAGAAGAGATAATTAACATAGATAAGCACGGAACCTTGGTATAGTGGTTCTCGTTTATATAAATGAAACAAAAGGAAGTCGGATAAGTTTGTATTTGTCTTGGCTTCCTTTTTCCGTTTTTCTTTCCTTCGAACTTTATGATTACCTTGTACATAAAGTATTTTGAGCCTTTTTTCGAAAGATTTTTGGGAAAAAGCGATTTTGTATCATTCTTTTTTATTATATTTGCAGTCGAAATAGATTTGAGCCTAAACTAAACTCAGATATAGTTATGGAACAGAACTTAAAAGTTATATTATATGCCGTAGGTGCGATGATTCTTGCACCTCATACCCTCCATGCCCAGTCAGAAAATATCAAAGGTCTGGATTCATTGCGCTTATACGGTTCGGTGAGCGTGGTGGAGCCTGAACTGCTGAAGAAGGGCGTACTCAATAATGCCCTTGATGCCTTGAATGGACAGACGGCTGGTGTAAACGTTACTACCAATGGTCTCGACCGTATTGCCATGCTCAACTCTGTGCGGGTTCGTGGTACCACTTCCATCATGGGCGGCAACGACCCATTGGTCATCATCGATGGTGTAACCTCGGATGTAGCAACGCTTGCTACGATTTATCCTGCTGATATCGAAAGCTTTACCGTGTTGAAGAATGCCAGTGAGACCGCTCTTTATGGTTCTCGTGGTGCTTCGGGCGTTATCCAGGTGAAGACCAAGAAGGGAACGGGTAAGGGATTTCAGATTTCTTACGAGGGCAACTATGGCATCGAGGCGATGTTCAAGAGTATGGAGATGCTGAATGCCGCTGAATACATAGCTGCTGCACAGAAGTTTGGGCTGGAATATAATAATAAGGGATTTGATACCAATTTCTCCAAAGCCATTACCCGAACCGGAAATGTGCAGAACCATTATCTCGCCTTCAGCGGTGGTACTCCGCAGAGCAACTATCGGGCTTCCTTCGGCTATATCGACCATAACACCATCATCCGGAGCAAGGGCTATCGCAACCTGGTGGCTAAGATTGATGTTACCCAGAAGGCGTTTGGTGATAGACTGACGGGTGATTTCGGCGTATTCGGTTCATCCTATAAAAACAATGATATCTTCGACAGTCAGATGCTTTTCTATTCTGCCGATGCCATGAATC
>ENA-OWPL01001961-OWPL01001961.1-human-gut-metagenome-genome-assembly--contig:-NODE-1961-length-11139-cov-4.250361_pt1 | contig 11139 bp, 9 predicted proteins | sample MGYA00248263_ERZ651844 | MGnify/ENA primary metagenome ERZ651844 (study PRJEB26924, sample SAMEA4378256) | human gut metagenome | biome: human gut; feature: human-associated habitat; material: faeces... | reverse complement strand
GAAGACAGAGTTGAAGAAGGTGGGCTATGTCATCCACGATGAAAACGACAACACCCTGTATTGGGATGGTGAAACCTGCGAGCCTTCATTTGCTCCAATCGATACCTACGAGGATCATCGTATGGCGATGGCATTCGCCCCTCTCGCCTTCAAGTTCCCTCAGATCGAGATCAATAATCCAGAGGTAGTGAGCAAATCCTATCCTCATTATTGGGAAGACCTGAAGAAAGTAGGGTTTGAGATTATTGAGAGTGAAGAATGAAGAGTGAAGAATTCAACAGCCTTTGCTAATCATAAAGTTCAAAACTCAAAGTTCAAAGCTCAAAGTTCATGTTCAAAATTCAAAGTTCGAAGTAAATGCTATACTTGATTTTAGCCCTGGTGGCATTAGGCCTGATAAGCGCCATATTCGGAATCGTATCTCACCGCAGGGGAGAGGACGAGGAGCCTCTGCAGGAAGGCGTATCGTGCAACACCTGCAACGGTGAGAACTCGAAGTGCGAGCAGGAGTGCATGATGGAAGCCGCCACCAAAGAAATAGAATATTACGATGATGAGGATCTCGACCGCTTTGCCGGTCGGGATGCCGATGCCTATACCGATGAGGAGGTTGAGGAATTCTCGGAAGTGCTCTATACCATGCAGCCGGAAGAAGTGGCTGGATGGAACAGAAGCCTGATACTGAGAGGCATCAACCTGCCCAACCAGCTGAAGGATGAAGTCATCGGCTTTTTAAGCTAGAAATTTGCAGTTCTAAGATCAGCAGCTTTGCCAATCATAAAGTTCAAAGCTCAAAGTTCAAAGTTCAAAGTTCAAAGTAAACGCATGGATATACTACAATATACATTTTTCCAAAACGCACTGATAGGCGCCTTTCTGGCAAGCATCCTGTGCGGCTTTATCGGAACCTACATCGTTACCCGCCGATTGGTATTCATCAGCGGCGGCATCACCCATGCCTCTTTCGGAGGCATCGGCATCGGCGTGTTTACAGGAATCAATCCGATACTCTCCGCCATGGTTTTCGCCATACTCAGCGCCTTCGGAGTGCAATGGATATCACGCAAGAAAGATGTGCGAAAGGATTCCGCCATCGCCATGTTCTGGACCCTGGGCATGAGCGTGGGCATCATCTGCTGCTTCCTGACTCCAGGATTCATGCCCGACCTGCCCTCCTTCCTCTTCGGAAGCATCCTTGCCATCGACAGCGCAGACCTGTGGCTGCTGGGCGGACTCGCCCTCATCGTAGCCCTCCTCTTCACCTTTCTCCTGCGCCCTATCCAGAACATCGCATTCGACAGTACCTTCGCCCGTTCGCAGCACCTGCCGGTTACAGCCATCGAATACCTGATGATGACGCTCATCGCCATGACCATCGTGGCTACACTGAAAATGGTGGGCATCGTGCTCGCCATCAGTCTGCTCACCATTCCGCAGATGACCGCCAACCTCTTCACCTACAATTACAGGCAGATGATATGGGCAAGCATCATCCTGGGATGGATAGACTGCATCGCCGGTCTCTACATCAGTTATCTGCTCAACGTGCCATCGGGTGCCACCATCATCTTCATCAGCATCGTGGTATTCGCACTCGCCAAAATCGTCCTGGGCATCAGGAAAAAGATGCCAGATAAACAATAGAAAGCATGAAAGGCAAAAGCCCCATCCAGCTCCTTTTTCTGATAGGACTCGCTGTGATTGCAGCGAGCCTTACGGGATGCTCTACGCAGAAGAATACGGCGCAGAGCAGGTGGTGGCATGCCTTTAATGCCCGATACAATACCTATTATAATGGTACCGTGGCTTATATCGACGGGGCGCTGGAGAAGGAAGAAGGCAACCGGGACAACTTTACGGAGCAGATTCCGCTCTATACCGTAGGCAATAAGAACAGCCGCGATCTGGGCAAAGCCAACTTCGACCGTGCCATCGAGAAATGCGAGAAAGCCATCCACCAGCACAGCATCAAGCGCCGCCCCGTATGGGAACCCGGCAAGAGAAAGACGGCGAAAGACATCGAATGGCTCAGTCGCAGGGAATACAATCCGTTTTTATGGAAAGCGTGGATGCTGATGGGCCGCTCGCAATTCCAGAAAGGGGATTTCGAGGGGGCTGCTGCCACCTTCGCCTATATGAGCCGCCTTTACTCCACCCAGCCTGCCATCTACGGCAAGGCACGCGCCTGGCTTGCCAAATGCTATATCGAGCAGGGATGGACCTACGATGCAGAAGATGTGATCCGCAACATCCAGCGCGATTCCATCCACTGGCGTGCCCAGAAGGAATGGGATTATGCCTTCGCCGATTACTATATCCACACGGGTGATGCCCCGAAGGCGATTCCCTATCTCAGGAAGGTGATAAGCCATGAGATGCGACACAAGCAGAAAGCCCGCCAGTGGTATCTGATGGGACAGTTGCAGGCTTCCATCGGCAACCAGCAGGAGGCTTATCAGGCTTTTCGCCACGTCATCCGGCTCAATCCGCCCTACGAACTGGAGTTTAATGCCCGCATCGCCATCACCGAGGTCTTGGCTTCGGGCAACAGCAGGAAGATGATTAGCCGACTCAAGCGCATGGCGGCATCGGATAAGAACAAGGATTATCAGGACCAGGTATATTATGCCATCGGCAATATCCACCTGGCCCAGAAAGATACCCTGCGTGCCATCTATGCCTACGAAAAAGGCAACCGGAAGGCTACCCGAAACGGCATCGAGAAGGGTGTACTCCTGCTGCGTCTGGGCAATCTGTATTGGGAAACCGGACGATATGCTGATGCCAAGCGCTGCTATGGCGAAGCTATCGGCTTGCTCGACCAGGACAGAAAGGATTATCCGCAACTGGCTCATCGCTCCAAGGTGCTGGACGAGCTGGTACCTTATACCGATGCCATCGCCCTCCAGGATTCCCTGCAGTCTCTTGCCAAAATGGACGAGAGAGACAGAAATGCAGCCATCGACCGTGTGATAGCTGCCCTGAAAAGAAAGGAGAAAGAGGAAGAAAGAAGGAGATGGGACAACGGTGCAGAGATGAATTCGGAATTTGAAGGAGGAGTTGATGGGAATGGTTCCGGGAATGATTCCGGAAACGGATTCGGGAATGCATCAGGAAATGGATTCGGAAATACCAATACCTGGTATTTCTATTCCCCTGTAGCCGTAAGCCAAGGTAAGGCGCTCTTCGAGAAACTCTGGGGCAAGCGAAAGAACCTCGACAACTGGCAGCGAATCAACAAAACAGTTGTAGCTTCGGCGCAAGAAACGAATATCGCTCAAGGAACAGATTCTGAGCAAGGTTCAGATTCAGCTCAAGGTCAAGATTCTGCACAAGATTCCAAGCTTCAGAATGATGCATTAAATGATGCATCACGAGATTCTCTATCCCATTCTTTATCCCAGAAAGAATCCGGCAAGCCATCTGCCGACAGCACCAGCCTCGACCCTCATCAGCGGGCTTATTATCTGGCTCAGATTCCGTTCACCCCAGAGCAGATGTCAGCGAGCAACCAGCTCCTGGCGAATGGCTTATACCATGCCGGAATCATCTTCAAGGACCGGCTCGACAACCTGGCTCTGAGCGAGAAGATGCTGCTCCGACTGGTGGACAACTACCCGGATTTCAAGCATCTCGACGAAGCCTATTACCATCTGTATCTGCTTTATTCCAGAAAGAAGCAAACTCAGATGGCGAACAGTTATGTCGATAAATTAAAGAAGGATTACCCTGAAAGCCAGTTCACAGCCCTCCTCTCCGACCCTTACTATCTGGAGAATGCGAGGATGGGTGTGCACATCGAAGATTCCATCTACACCCTCACCTACCAGGCATTCAAGGAGGGCAAGTACGAGGTGGTGATGCACAACTCGGAAATATCAGACAAGCGGTTCCCTACTGGCGCCAACCGCGACAAGTTCCTCTTCATCAGCGGTATGACCCAGCTCAACGAGGGCAAGGTTTCCGAATGTCTGGAAAAGATGAACCAGGTGATAGCGCAATATCCCAACAGTCGGTTGAGCGAGATGGCGGGAATGATCGTAAACGGCGTGAATGCCGGAAGACGACTCTACGGCGGAAAGTTCGACCTGAGTAATGTCTGGGCGAAACGCAGCTATGTGCTCAGCTCCCAGGACTCCACCCGGCAGAAAGGATTCTCAGCCGACCGCAACGACCGGTTTGTCTTCCTGCTCGCCTACAGTCCAGATTCCGTCAACGAAAACCAGCTGCTCTTCGAGGTAGCCAAGTATAACTTCACCACCTATATGGCGCGCAATTTCGACATCAGCATCGAAGACCTCCAGGGGTTGCATCGCCTGCAGGTAAGCGGTTTCCAGAACTACGACGAGGCGCGCCAGTATGCCAACGAGCTGCATCAGCAAGCCGGCATCCTCCGTCTGATTTCCAAGGCGAGAAGCTACGTAATCAGCGAGCCGAACCTCGAACTTCTGGGCAGAAATCTCTCGTATGATGATTACGACAAGTTCTATACCCGCCACTTTGCACCGCTGAAGATCAGCAAGATGCGCCTGCTGATGGAGCCAACGGAAATCGTAGTGGATAAGGATTCCCAGAAGGAGGAAGATGCTCTGGAGGAAGAAAATTCTCAGAAAAAGGATTCCCAGAAGGAAGAAAATGATTCTCAGAAGAAGAATCCTGAAGATAATGGAATCGATATCGAGGGCCAGCCAGCAGAAGATACCGATACCGGCATCTACTTCGATGACTCGAATGCCCCAGAATCTGAAGCCGATGATGAATACATCGAGCTGAATGGATTCTGATAAAGCAAGAAAGCTCTAGCGGCAAGGAAGCCGTTAGAGCGAACAGAAGAAGGTAACCAGAAACGGTACGGAGAAATCTACGCAGAAGCCGTGGAAGATGGAAACGATGATGAAGCTCTCGCCCGAATAGCGGGTGATGATAGGCAACGTGGTATCCATCGTGGTGGCTCCACCTACGCTGATAGGTGCCAGCTTGCCGAAATACTTCGCCAGCAGAGGCGCACCAAGAAGGGTGAGAATCTCACGGAAGATGTTGGCAAGCAGGGCGATGGTTCCCAGCTCGGCACCCCGATACTGCGTGATGAAGATGCTCGACAATGAGTAGTATCCGAAGCCCGAACCGATGGCGAGACAGTCGGAGAGCTGACGGTGTCCCAGTATCAGGGAGGCAGCCGCGCATCCGGCAAGGGTTCCCAGGATGGTCATCACCGGCAGCATCATCAGCCGGGGATTCACCTTTCTGAAACTCTTCAGGATAGAAGTATCGCAGCCGATGCTGATACCCACGCAGAACATCAGGCAGCAGAGGGCATAATAGCTCACGTCGCTCGCCAGGAAACTGGCAGGAATCACATCCCACACTCCCACGATGATGCCCAGCACGAAGAAGCCTACGATAATCAGACTACCTTTCATTTCCAGCCTCCTTTCTGCAGACATATCTCCACAATGCCCACGCAAAGATTGCACTACCCAGACTTCCGGCTATCGTAAGCACGATGGCTTCGAGTCCCAGGGTCTGAAGACCATTGATAATACGAGGGTTCGCTCCCACCTCGATGCCGAGCAGGAAGAGGAGTACCCAGATAAGCGCCGTGATGACACGGCCGATAAAACTCATTTTCTTGTTGCGGAGCAGGTACCCCGTACCAATTCCGCATAGCATGATCATTACAATCTTGAGCATTGTTTCTTCTTTTCTTTCTTTTTTTTATTATTTTTGATTGATTACTTTTATCTTCGATAATAATAACGGATTCCCGGTCTTAATATTATAAAAAAGACCGAGAATCCTGAAGATTCAGGCGATGCAGCCAGATATGGGAATCGCCGTAGTGCCCTTCATCTTCTGCGCCTTCTTGCCCGAAACCCTGCCCAGGCGCACGTTTACCTCCTCGGGCTGGAGTTCCACGCCCTGGGTTTCAGGGCGACTTTACTTTTTGTCAACATTACCCAGGGCGATGCCCTGGGCTAGGAGCTTTTGGGCTTTCAGCCCGACTTCGGCTGCCATAATCTAAACTTATGACACACCCTTTTTTTTTCAATTAAGTTTCTTTAACCACAACTCTCTTCCGTCATTCAATTATTCTTTGTACTTTAGCACCTCGAAAATAAAAATATATCCTAAAAGGATACAGCAATATGATACTCTAAAAGGATAATGCAATATGAGCAACGGATTATTACTATGGATCGATGATGAAATTGAGCTTCTCAAGGCACATATCATCTTCCTGGAGAAAAAAGGTTACGAGGTTGCCACGGTGAGCAATGGATCGGATGCCATCGAGCTATGCCGACAGCAATCCTTCGACCTCATCCTTCTCGATGAAATGATGCCTGGACTGAGCGGTCTGGAGACCCTGCAGCAAATCAAGGACATCCAGCCCGCTACTCCCGTTGTGATGTGTACCAAGAGCGAAGAGGAAAACATCATGGACCAGGCTATCGGGTCGAAAATCGCCGACTATCTCATCAAGCCCGTCAACCCGAGCCAGATTCTGCTCTCGCTGAAAAAGAACATCCACCAAAAGGATATCGTGACCGAGATGACGCAGAGCGGATACCAGCAGGACTACCAGCAGATTGCACTGAAGATGATGGACTGCCGTACCTGCCACGACTGGATGGAGATATACAGAAGACTCGTGAAATGGGAACTGGAACTGAGCGATACCGACAGCCAGATGACCGAGATGCTCGCCATGCAGAAGGAGGAGGCTAACATCGGATTCGCCAAATTCATCGCCAGGAACTATCTGGAATGGATAGACCTGATGAGGAATGGGAATGCCGGAAAGAATGGGAATACCGGGAAGAATGGGAATGCATCTTCTTCCGACGACCGCCCGATGATGAGCCCGGATGTCTTCAGAAACAGGATCTTCCCGATTCTGGACAAGGGGGAGAAGGTGTTCCTCATCGTGATAGACAACTTCAGATACGACCAGTGGAAGATGCTGGCGGCTGACATCGGCGAGCTGTTCGACATAGACGAAGATATGTATATGAGCATCCTGCCTACCGCCACGCAATACGCCCGGAACGCCATCTTCAGCGGTCTGATGCCCAACAGGATTGCCGAGATGTTTCCGGAGCTCTGGGTGGATGAAGACGAGGAGGAGGGCAAGAACCTGAACGAGGAGCCGCTGATACAGACAATGCTCGACAGATACCGCAAGCGATACAGCTTCAGCTATCACAAGGTGAACGATTCGCAGGGCGCCGACCGGTTTATGGAGCACTACAACGAATGCAGGGAGAAGGACCTGAACGTGCTGGTAATCAACTTCATCGATATGCTCTCGCATGCCCGGACGGAATCGAAGATGGTACGCGAGCTCGCCAATACGGAGAGTGCCTACCGCAGCATCACGCAGAGCTGGCTGCGCCACTCGGTGCTCTCGGAACTGTTCAGAAGACTGTCGCAGGATGACTGCAAGGTGGTGATCACCACCGACCACGGAAGCATCCGCGCCTCGAAGCCCATCAAGATCATCGGCGACCGCAACACGAATACCAACCTGCGCTACAAGCTGGGCAAGAACCTGGCCTGCAATGCCAAGGAGGTTTTCACCATCAGGGACCCGAAAAGGGCACAGTTGCCTGCTCCCAACCTGAGTACATCGTATGTCTTTGCCTACGGAGACGCCTTCTTCGCCTATCCGAACAACTACAATTACTACGTTTCGTACTACAAGGATACCTTCCAGCACGGTGGCATCTCGATGGAGGAAATGCTCATTCCTATCATCACCCTGACACCGAGAAAGAGAAATTAAAATTAAAAATTAAATATATGAAGATTAAGATTGATTCATTAGACAACATCCATACTGCAGCCAAGGAATTCCTGCAGAACATGGGCGACGGCAAGGTCTTTGCCTTCTATGGCAAGATGGGTGCCGGAAAGACAACTTTCGTTAAAGCTATCTGCGAGGACCTGGGCGTGGAGGATGTAATCACCTCGCCTACCTTCGCTCTCGTCAACGAATACACTGCCGGAAACGGCGATCCTATCTACCATTTCGATTTCTACCGCATCAAGAAAATTGATGAGGTGTATGATATGGGATACGAGGATTACTTCTACAGCGGAAACCTCTGCTTCCTGGAGTGGCCGGAACTCATCGAGGACCTGCTGCCGGAGGATTGTACCAAGGTGACCATCACCGTGGAGGAAGATGGTAGCAGAAGCGTAGAATTCTAGAGGCTATTTCGCAAATTCGGATTCTAACAAAAAAGCATACGTCCCGATGCAGCTGATGCCGCACCGGGACGTATTTTTTTAGTCGTCTGCCCTCTCTTACAGCAGAGCCTCAAACTTCTCCTTGAGGGTTGACTTGTTGGCTGCACCAACAAACTTGTCAACGAGCTGGCCACCCTTGAAGAAAAGGATGGTAGGGATATTGCGAACGCCAAACTCCATTGCGATGTCGTCGTTCTCCTCTACATCACACTTACCAACTACCAACTTACCGTCAAACTCCTCTGCCAATTCTGACACGACAGGAGCAATCTGGCGGCAAGGACCACACCATGTAGCCCACAAATCTACTACCAATGGCAACTCGCCATTCTTGTAACTCTCAAAATTCTCGGTTGTAATTGTTACTTCCATTTTTCTTCCTTTTTTATATAGTTAATAATATTCTCATGAATTATTTTTAATTGATCTGATACGACATCTTCGGATGGTCGTTGACAAACTGTATCAGTTCCCTGCTCACTCCCACCGTGCGATCCTGCGCACGCAGCAGTACATTGGTCTTGGTCTCGGCATCGTGAATCTGAAGGAAGAGCTGTGCCTTGCCCTCATCATTCTCCACCAGCGTCTTGATATCATTCACCAGCGTTTCGTCTATCACCGTACTGTCCACGATGATGGTAAACTTCTCCAGGCGGTTCTCCTTCACGGTCTGGAGATACTCCACGGTGCTGATCTTGAAATCAAGATAGTTGCTGTTGCCGTAACGGGATACACACTTCGCCGTAACGAAGATGGTGCTGCCCTCTACCATGATGCCTCGCCAGTTGCCCCAGTCCTCACCGAAGAGCGCCAGCTCGCCCGATCCTTCGAAATCCTCGATGGTGACGAAGCCGCACGGTTTGCCGGTCTTGGTGAACTTGGATTTCACCCCGGTGATGATGCCGCCGAACACCACATCCTCCTTCTTGGCAAGCTCCACCTTGTCGCCCAGTTCAGAGCAGTGGGTATTGCAGAGGTTACGGAGGATGATTTCGTAATCGTCGAGCGGATGAGCCGAGAGATAGATGCCCACGAGCTCACGCTCCCTGTTGAGCCTTTCGATGGTGCTCCAGGATTCAGCTTCCGGTATAGGAGGGGTGGCTATCTCCACCGCCTCTACGCCTCCGAAGAGCGAGGTGGCTGCCTCGCGCTGCTCCTGCTGGTAGAGCTGGCCGTATCTTACGAGCGTATCCAGAAAGGTATCGCCCTTGCTGTTCTTGCCGAAGTACTGCTCGCGGCGGATGCCGAAGCTGTCGAAACCGCCACTCAGAGCCAGACTTTCGAATGCCTTGCGGTTGACATTGGAGAAATCCACGCGCTCGGCAAAATCGAAGATGTTCTTATAAGGGCCGTTCTTCAGGCGCTCTGCCACGATGGCATCGGCGGCAGGAGTTCCCATTCCCTTGATGGCGGAGAGTCCAAAGCGTATCTCGCCATGCTCGTTCACACCGAAGGCACGGTAACTCTCGTTTACATCCGGTCCCAGGGTCTTGATGTCCATCGACTGGCACTCCTCCATCAGCTTGGTAATCTCGGTGATCTGCGCAAAGCGGCGGGTCATCAGCGCTGCCATGTATTCGGCTGGATAGTGTGCCTTGAGATAGGCAGTCTGATAGGCTACCCAGGAATAGCAGGTGGCGTGCGACTTGTTGAAGGCGTAGGATGCAAACTTCTCCCAGTCGCCCCAGATCTTCTCGAGCACAGCCGGATCGTGGCCGTTCTCCTGTCCCTGCTTGATGAATTTCGGCTTCATCGCATCTACGATAGCCTTCTTCTTCTTACCCATCGCCTTACGGAGGGCATCCGACTCGCCTCGGGTGAAGCTTGCCAGCTGGCGGGAAAGGAGCATCACCTGCTCCTGATACACCGTGATGCCGTAGGTATCCTTGAGGTATTTCTCCATGCAGGGGATATCATAGGTGATGGCCTGCTGGCCGTTCTTGCGGGCCTCGATGGCTTCGGCCAGCGGCCCGGCGTCCACCTCGCGCATGAGGCGGCCTATGAACTGCAGCTGACGGCGCTTGCCTTCACGGTTGTTGATGCGGGCATACAGGCGCAGGGCCTCCAGCAGATCGGGCGTCAGGGGCAGCCTGTCCAGTTCGTTGACGGGCAGCTTGGTCAGCTCGGCGCCCAGATCCTGCAGGGCCGAGCTCTGGCGCTTTTTGGCCGAGCGGCTGAGCTGTTCGGGGGCTTCCTGCCCGTTGGTCTCCACATCCCACTGATACTGTTTCTTGCGCGGCATCTTAGAGCACCACTCCCAGGATGACGCCCACCAGCACCAGCGGCGAGATGATGCCGTTGAGGGTGAAGAAGACCATGTTCACGCGGCTGAGGTCCTGCGGACGCATCAGATGATGTTCCCAGAACAGGATGGCGGACACACCGGCCCAGAGCACATACCAGGGCCAGGCCAGACCGGCGGCGATACCGGTCAGGAACAGGAAGATGGACGTGACGGCATGGGAAAAACCGGCAATGGCCAGCGCGGTGTCCGGGCCGTAGACCGAGGGCACGGAGCAAAGGCGGAAGGCCACGTCGAAATCATAGTCCTGGAAGGAATAGTAGATGTCGAAGGCGCCCACCCAGAAGGTCACGGCAAAGAAGAGCATGATGGGCCCCATGGCCAGGCCCTCGGGATTCACGGCCAAGGCCCCGGCCAGCGGCGCCAGGCCAAGGGTGGCCCCCAGCCAGAAGTGGCAGACGGCCGAGAAACGCTTGGTCAGGCTGTAGACGGCGGCAAAGAGCAGGGCAGGCACCGAGAGGATGAGACAGACCGTGTTGATGGCCGCACAGGCCAGCACGAAGATGGCCGCCATGACCAGGGAGAAGATCCAGGCCTGGCGCACGCTGATCTCGCCGGTGACCAGATGGCGGTTGGCGGTGCGG
>ENA-OWPL01001948-OWPL01001948.1-human-gut-metagenome-genome-assembly--contig:-NODE-1948-length-11205-cov-2.716951_pt1 | contig 11205 bp, 7 predicted proteins | sample MGYA00248263_ERZ651844 | MGnify/ENA primary metagenome ERZ651844 (study PRJEB26924, sample SAMEA4378256) | human gut metagenome | biome: human gut; feature: human-associated habitat; material: faeces... | reverse complement strand
GTTTTGTAATCTTTCTCGAAAGGTTATATTTCAATCTATTTTGAAGCGGTTTTATCAGATCTTTAAAGAGACTGGTAATGAAAAGCAATTTCAGCATCAAAATCACTGCAAATTACATTGGATTTGGTTTTTGCAACATCAATATCACATAGACCAAAATCTTCACATTTTTCGGGAGCAATATAAACTCTTTGGCCCGAAGCGCTAATCACTGTGCTTTTTCCAAGAAACTCCGCATCCATTTCAGGAATAGATTCTACACCGATCCGGTTACACAACACTAAAGGTGTCAGATTTTCAATGGCTCGTATTTTTGAAATATGGTATGTAGTATCACCGCCAAAATTCGCCAACACACATAAAAGGTCTGCACCCATGCGGAGCTGCTCTCTTGATACTTCAGGGAACCATAAATCGAAGCATATTTGAATACCTACTTTCACCCCATCCACTTCAAAAACCAAATTTACATTTCCTCTATCAAATAGTTTCTTTTCAAAATCCGAAAGGTGTATTTTTCTGTATTTGCCGATATACCTGCCTTTGCTGACAATTACAGCTGTATTAAACACCTTATCCTGTTCCCTTTCAGCAAGTCCAAAAATGATCGTACAGGAATGTTGTTTAGATAAAGCCAGCATATTCTGTGTGGATATTCCGGAAGGTACAGTTTCGGCACAAGATAGCAATTCCTTGCGGTTTTCAAACAAGTATCCACACATGGAAAGTTCCGGGAGAATGACGATATCGCCTTTCCGTTGTAATAAATGTTCTTTCAGACAGGTGAGATTTTTCATTGTGTCATGCATAATATCGTATTGAAACAAACCTACACGCATAAAGATTCCCTCCTTTTGCAAATACATAAATTTCCGAATTGTATAATCTTGTACTGAAAGCAATGGCAGACAGTCATTGAGGAAGACTGTCTGCCGTTGTTTCTGATTAAGATTCCATCGTATCGCGCGATAACGCACCATAGCCTTTTTTCAGCCATAGCAAGAAAAGAAACAGTCCAACGGTGCAGATCGCACTGCCGAAGTAAAATGCAACGGATAGATTCCAATCCGATAGGGCGCCAAAAACCAGATTTGTTCCAATAGCAATCCCATCCACCAGCATACTACAGACGCTGAGTGCAGTAGCTCGGTTCCTGCTTGTGATTTGCCGATTTTGGAGATCTGCCAAGAGGGGCTGAAACAGTGTGTTGGAGAGACGCAGGAGCAACACGCTGATGACAGACGGCAGAGCAAAAGGCGTAGATCCGAGTATCAGACAAGATACTGCCGCAAGAACACAGAACAGGGTAAAGGAGCGGCGAACTCCAACTCGCTTGGTGAAGGCTGAAGAATATGCTCCCAGCATCCCCAATAGTGTGGCCACGATATACACCAGACCGATCACAGAGTCGCTTAACCCACAGCGTTCATACTGAAGCTGATTTAAAAACACGGTAATTGTCTGATGGGTTTCTGACAGCAGAGCCACGCCAACAAGAAACAGAAGGAGGGTGCGATTAGAAAAGATTTGGCGAAAACTCTCACGAAACGGCTCCGCTGCTCTTTCCGCAGAGTCGGTCTGACGCACTTCGGTTAATCCGAAAGAAAGCACCATGGCAAGTCCGTAGCTAATTACTGTCAGCAGACTGGCCAGCCAATAATCATCTCCCACAAATACTGAGAACACCGCTGCTGCAAACAGAAGTCCAGCCATACTCATACTGCTGTACAGACCGAATGCTTTCTGACTATTCGTTCCTTCGCAGGATAAATAGATGATGCTGGAGTCTACGCCTGAGTAACCGGCCAGCACCACACTGAGCATGATACGCTCTGTCAGGAACCCCCAGAACCCGGTTGCCTGCCAAAATACGATTTTAGAAATAAAATAAAGAGATGAACAGAAAATCATGGTTTTCCGATAGCCAATTTTGTCGGCTATCATTCCCCATGGAATTTCCCAAAGAATGCCCAGAGCCAAAGATATGCTTTCAATGATCGTGATTTCAAAGACTGTAACGCCCTGTGCCTGCCGATACAGCGTGGCAATCGGCCCATAAAAAACCATGCCTTGCAACAATGCCATGGCATACATCACATATAAGTTTTTCTTCATAGTTCCTATCCTTCCTGAATTTTGGGTACAACAATCAAACGTCAGTTAGATGACGCCCAAATCCTGGTATTCCGAAGTGACCCAAAAATCAGATTGGATAATTCATGCCACACTGTTCCTCCTAATACTTCAATACTATAACAATTATATTGTATCTCCAAATTTTGCGGAGTGTCAATCTATTTTTTTCGCTTTAGAACCAATCTCTCCACATTCATTTTGCATGTCCGCTCACAAGCTTTACAACCGGTACATTTCATCTTATCCACATTCATTTTATAAAAACTTGTTTTATTGAAAAGGGAGTAAAATGCCCCGAGGGGACAGAGATATCTTCATAAAGATATTACATGGCATTGGAAACTAAAATCGAGAAAGATTACAGAACCTTACGGTTTTGCAATCTTTCTCGAAATGCTATATTTCCCTATTTATAATTGCTTTTCAAAATGGTCCGCTTCTTCCTGTAATTCATTGAGAAATCGGCATACATGGAAACCATCACACACAGCATGATGTACCTGTACGGAAACGGGGAGAAGGATCCGGTTATCCTGGCTGAAATACTTTCCTAATGTGAAAATCGGCAGCAAATATGACGATCCATTCGGCAAATTCAAATTGAAGCTAGATGTTTCTTGTTAATGCGTATCAGCCGAGTTTTCTTTGTATTTTTGGAAAAGACAGCCGTTTGCTTACACTGCAGTTTATACGCAGAGAAACGAACAACGTCAGAAGCTCCGATGCGGGCATTGCCAGCCACAGTCCTTTCATCCCCCATATGATGGGAAACAAAAACAGAAACAGCAACAGCAGCGAAAAAGAGCGCAAAAAAGTAATGACGGATGAAAGATGTCCTTTTCCATAGGCAGTCAATCGAGTTGCAGTAAAAATATTAAGTCCCGAGAACAGATAACCGATTCCGTATAGCCTCATTCCAGATAAAGCCAGAAAATAGACCCCTGTTTTCGGTGAGGCAAAGAAGGAAACTGCAAGCGGTGCGGAAATATATGAAAGGGCATACATAAAAACTGGTGCGAAAGCAAAAAAACGATAGGAGTATCGTTCCAACTTTTTGCAAATTGCCCCATCGCTATTTCCATAAGCATAGCTTAAAAGAGGGACAATACCTATGGAATAGCCGAAGTAAACACCGATAAACAGAAACTGCAAATACATAATGATTGATACCGCTGCAATACCATTTTCTCCTACAAGGGCAAGTGCAGTACGGTTAAACACTACAGTGGTGATAGCAATGGCAAGCTGATCGATAAATTCAGAAGAACCATTGACTGCACATTTCAGACCGATTTTCAACTGCAAGTTTTTCCAGACAGGACGCAAATACTTCTTGCACCGTAGGAAATAGAGTAGTCCAAGGGAAAAGGAAAGCATCAACCCCAGTATGGTTGCCAAGCCGGCCCCCAAAACTCCCATACCCATACGAACAATAAATACATAATCCAGCACAATGTTGGTTACACCGCCTGCTACGGCCAGGAAAAAGCTATAGCCAGGTGAGCCGTCAGCACGTATGAAGTAGGTAAACAATTCTTTTCCAATGACCGCTGGAATTCCAGCAAGCCAGATCACTGCATAAACCTTGCAGTCCGACAGGGTAGGCTTTGTTGCTCCCAGGAACGTTAAGAGCTGGGGAAGAAACAGAAACATGAGGAAAGATACTGCTGTACCCACTCCGATGGAGAGTACCATGCAGAGTGTAAATTCTTGCCCTGCTCGTTCTTCATTATTCGCTCCTATTGAGATTGCCGCCATAGCGCTTCCTCCTGCGGCGAATACCAAGGCAATTCCAGTGAGAATATTGACAATAGGGTATACAATATTGATTGCAGCCAGAGCATTTGTCCCAACATATTGGGAAACAAAAATTCCATCTACAATGGTATATAGCGTGTTGAACAGGGATGTCAGGTATGTTGGAAGGATAAACCACAAGACCCTGCCAAAACGTACACTCTTTTCAGATGCAAAAATAACTTGATTTTCCATGACAATCCTCCTTCATTTATAGGATAAAGCTTCAAGATACTTGAAGGTCAAGAGGCTGTTTGATAGAATATAAATAAGAAACAACCAGGAGGAAGTTATGGATTGTGTATTTCAAATTGGGGAAATATCAAAATTTTTTGACATACCAGCATCAACATTAAGATTTTGGGAGGAATCCGGTGTTCTTATTCCCGAAAAAAATCCGCAGAATCAGTATCGAGTGTACACTGTATCAGACTTAATGACTATCTCGGATATTTTGTTTTATAAAAGTCTGGGTATTCCCTTGAATCAAATTCGAGATATGGAGAAAATGGGATTACAGTCTCATCAGGATATTTGCTTGCAGCAAATGGAGATGCTGCATCAGCAGCAAACCGTATTGGAACAGCGTATGCAAAAACTCCAGTATCATATGGAAGCGTTGAACACCATTTGTAAACTTCAGGAGAACCCCTACAAAGAAGTTGAAATTGATACGGATTGCATCGTTCCTTTTGAGTTGATTGAAATTGAAAAACTGAAACAGTATATCAATAATCCTTATCTATATTCTCGTGTCCAGCATTCATCCCATATTGAGCAGGAGCATCGGGGCCTTAGTATTACATCCCTGCAAAAAGAGCAGGAAAACTATATGAACACCCTATGGGAAAAAGGTTCGGGCAGATATGTAGTTTGCCTGATGAGAGAAAAAATCGCATCGGGCTTTCCCAATGATCTTTCTGCCCATCTAGCTACAGTTCAGAAGAAATATCAAACGGGATATGTAATCAGCCGCTTTTTGGCCTGCGCCCAGGAAAATGGAAGAACTTATGATTTTTATAAAACATATATAGAAATCATTTAGCCCCCTTTATATGGACTTTATACTATATATGTTATGCTGAATCGAAAACGGGGTGATAAATATGAAAATTATCATAGTGGAAGATGAAAAAATGCGATGAAAAAATATTGCGGGATTCCCTTGCGGAAGGTCTGCGCCTTAAGGGGTATACAGTAGATATTGCTGCAGACGGGGAAGATGCCGACGATAAGGCGTTTTGCGAAACCTATGACCTGATTATTTTAGCTCTGAATTTGCCAAAGATGGATGGCTTTACGGTACTTGAAAATTTCAGAAAAGAAAATCTGGATGTGCCTGTTTTAATTCTCTCGGCGCGAGATGGAATCGACGATAAGGTGAAAGGGTTTGACTTGGGCGCAAATGATTATTTGACAAGGCCGTTTCATTTTGCAGAATTGGAAGCCAGGGTACGCTCGCTACTACGCCGAAAAACAGTGATTGAGAATACTGTCCTGTCCAGCGGAGCATTGTGCTTTGATACCGTATAACAGGAATATCGATATTGACAAAAAGCGCAGAGTGAGGAACGGAAATTCTTCACTCTGCGTTTTTCATATTCGTATCGTTGAGAGACGCCCTTTATTCTGAGAAAATTAGTATCGGAACAAAGTACATAGCTTTTATTGGAAAGGAAGGTATGCTATGGCCAAAAAAAGAATGTATCCCAAACGACAGTTCTACCACAAAAAGGTGTATCGTTTATACAACGCCTGAAAATCTATTGTGTCTGGAGCATGAGGGAGAAGTAGTTCGAAGGAGTGACTCCCATTATTGTTTTGAATACCCGAGAAAAGTGCTGCTGACTACAAAAACCTGTATCAAGGGCCAATGATAGCATAGGATAATCCGCGTCTGAATCTTTCAATTCAATCGCTTTGGCAACGCGAACAAAATTGATATAGGCAGCAACGCCAAGCCCAAAATTGGACTCAAAGAGTTTACTGAGATAACGCGGAGAGATATTTGTATGGAACGCAATATCCTGAACGTAGAGCTTTTCCATATAGTGCTCTTTAATATAAAGTGTAGCTTTTGTTAAATGAGGATTTTCATACAACTGGTTACTGCTCGAAAGCTTCATGTCGCGAGAGAGAAGGATGCTAAGCTGCGCCATATAAAGGCAGAGCATATCTTCTGAGTATTCCTGAGGGGAGGAAAGTTCAGCACGTATGCCCTCAATGCAGAACTGAAGGGGCGAGTTATTCTTGCCTTTAAAATACTTCCGCTTGCCGAGAGCAATCTCAAGAATGAAAGGCATGGAAAGAACTGTATGGTTGGATTGGGGAAGCATATCCAACAAGACTTGACTATGAAAATGAATCAATAGGATAGAGCATTCACACTCGCTGCAAACATATGTACTATGCGGAGTATTGGGGAATATTACAACATATTCTCCAGGGTGGATTGTTTGCGTGACATTTAGTACGGAAAGAGATAATGCGCCATTCAGGCAAATAAATAGTTCCATTGTACGATGTAAATGTGTAGGGCAAACGTATTCTGGTGGAAGGTTTTGCAAAAACGCATTATCAAGTAGTTTTCTGCCATTAAGCAAAGATTGTGCACCAATGGGTAATTCCAAAGTAAATCCTCCTCGTTGCTTGACACAAGCTGATTTTAGCCAAGTCATGGGATGTGCCGGGAATATACAAATCAAAAGAAAACCAAGTTTTAGGCTTTATTCTATCCTTTTAATTGTATCACAAAATGCAGAATTGTAAATCGACTCTGGGGAGAATCGTAAATACAAGGAATAAAGGAGTAATGCTATTCGGAACTACTAGGGTGTATCTGAAAACGCCCAACGCATCCGGACAGCGCGCCTTTTCACGCCGCGCTGCCGGTTACTTCGCCAGTTTTCAGATACACCCTTAGATAATAATAATGCAGGATTGTATAAAAAAGAACGGCGTGTCATCAAATCGTGAAAGAATAAAATTGTGATAATGCTATAATTATTATGTCACATCGTCAAATATATGCTCAATTTGCATAATTTTGTCGGAACGAAAATGGTGGTGCAGAAGAGTGAAACGAAATAAACATAAAAACCTGAACGTCAAAATTGTTGTGGTTTGTACATCAATTTTTGTCTTGGTTTGTATAGGAATGCTGGTCAGCAGGGCCTTTTGTTCCAAAGAAATAGAAATTACGCCTTATTGCATGAGTGTTTCTGATGAAGAGTATGATTTTTTTCAGACACTTGCAAAAAAGGAACTCCCGCCCGATGCTTCGCAGGAACAATTAAGTGTCAAGACACAAGAGCTGATATATCGCACTGTGGCAGAATACTCTTTAGGTCAACGCATGGGGTTATGCTCATCGTATTCCTTCGCCAGCCTAAACCTGCAGATGGAACAAGAAAACCGGCAGCGTAAAGCCAGGAAAGCAAATGGGCAGGTGGTTTATGGGCTTTTGGAGTACGAGCTACCAACATATTACTCGCACTATACAAACAAACTACAGTTGAAAATAATTGATAATCTCGCGGAGAATGCGGACAAAGCTTTGATGCAACGTGTAAAGGCATTCTATGATGAGCATATTTCCGAATATGAACAAACGCTGTCATTTTCCTACTCTTTGACTGAAAACAGCGAGACTCGTACAGAAACACTTGCGTGGGAGGATATGAGACTGCTGGAACGACAAGATGAGGATTTGTTTTTATTCCTATATGATGGAGAAGAAGGCGATACATTTTCATACACATATCTGGATACCCCTCGGAAAGTGCAGATCCTAAAGATCGAAAGAGCTGAAGCGAACTTTGATTTGGACAAGGCTGGCGTAACAGAGAGATATATCACAGAAGTATACTACGAAGAATTGCTTCAACAAGAAATGCGGCATTATAAACTGCAGTTTCCCTGACCTGACGTAATCAACCCTTGAGTAGGTCATACCTGAGCAAGGGACTAAATTAAGAGGAGAGTAATTATGAAAAGAAAATCCCCAGTCAGACAAGTGCTATCATTGGCACTGTCAATATTGATGGTGCTGCAAGTGCTGGTTGGAGCAGTATCGGTTAGTGCTGCATCATCGGTGCAAGCTTCAACACAAAACCTTGTTAAGTGTGGCGATTTTGAGAGCGAAGAGTCTGTAAAAGACTGGCGCTCTGAGATTGAAAGCCAGCAGCTGGATTGCTGGTGGGCCTACGCTCCGCGCGCAGCAGCCGAAAAACCCGTACGTGTGCAGGGAAACGTTCACGGCGGCCAATATGCGGCCAAGCTGAATGGGAGCAACCAGTCCCTTCAGCAGGATATTGACGGCCTGATTGTGGGCGCAGAGTATACAGTTTCCGTCTGGGCCAGGACCACCAATCCAGAAACTGTTTGCTGGTTTGGCGTTAAACGCTATGGTGGCAGTGATAAGATGGTGAAGATCGGCTCTACGGAATATAAGCAATATAGCATTGATTTCACCTACACCGGCGTTACGGATAAGTATTTCCGTATTTTTAACTGGATAGAGACTTATAATGGCGGCGAAGTATATGTAGATGATATTAGCCTTACCATGAAGAGCGCGATAGACAACGTGTCTATTGAAAACGGAAAGATGGCTGTTACCTTCAAGGACAGTCTACCGGAGCAGGTATCCGCAGAGAACTTCAGTGCGACTTATAGTTCATCCATTACCCCTGATAAAGTAAACGTTCTGGCACTGACAAAAGGTACGAGTAACGGCAACAGCCTGAAACTGTCGTTTGAGCCCATCGCAGCACAGCCGGTGAAGCAGACCGTCACCGTTGACTTGTGCTATGTTCCGGAAAATCTGACTCTGCGTCTTGATTTTGAAGTAGCAGCAAGCGGTGCGCCTGTTGTGACTGCGGGATTGAGCAAGATTTCTGCGGAAAACGGAAGCTTGGTGGCAACGCTAGATAAAGAGCCTACCATTGCGCCAAAAGCAGATGATTTTTCTGCTGTTTGTTCGGTCAACAATGGAGACGAGAAATCGCTGACGCTGTCAGACTTTGTCTATAATCGAGCAATGAAACAGGTTTCCTTCTCCTTTAGCCGTATTTTACCCACAGCAAAGGAGCAGCAAGTCAAAGTAAAGCTTACTTATAATGTAACCACCAAAGAGGACAGCTTTACTGTTGTTCTTGGTGAAGGAAAGACTTACTATGTTTCTTCGTCTGGCGATGACAGAAACAATGGCTTGAGTTCAGACAAGGCTTTCAAAACGATTGAGAAACTCAACACGCTTTACTTTGTTCCCGGTGATCGGATCCTGTTCAGAAAAGGCGATACCTTCACCGGTGCATTTAAGCCTCAAGGCTCCGGTTGTGAAGGTAAGCCCATCATTGTCAGCAGCTATGGAGATGGAGCGAAACCCGTGCTTCAGCCGGGCAGTGAAAAATGGCAGGCCTATATTACCCATCCGGACTCTTATGGTGAGACGGTTTGGGTGAACAATGTTATCACATTCCACAATCAACAGTATTGGGAAGTCCGGGATTTGGAGCTATATGACCCTGACACTACTGGAAAACCTGCCAAGGATGGTGTCTATCGCCGCGGTATTGATATCACTGCTGAGGATGCAGGCGAACTGTCTCACTTCTATTTTGATAATCTGACAATCCACGGCTTCCATGGCCCTTCCAGCAACATTGGTAAAATCTCTGGCGGAATTATGATGGAGATTTATGCTACTCCAAGGACCCCTGCGAGCGAGCATATTCCGACATGGTTCAGCGATGTAAAGATTACAAATTGTGAATTGTATGATCTGGGCCGTTCCGGCATCAACTCCTTTACCGTTTGGGCTCGCAGAACGGAAGATTCTGATACCAAGTGGGGACCCTATCCTTCCAGTCACGGTGTACCTTGGACGGGCTATGCCCGGCACGCCCTGAGCGATATTGAAGTTTCCAACAACTCTATCCACCACATCGACGGTGACGGCTACATCGTGGACACCAGCGACGACGTCATGGTCAAGAATAATCTGGTCTATAGATGCGCCAATGCCGGAGTATTCTCCGTGGGCATGTTCAACTGGAACACCGACCGTGTGACCTTTCAGGAGAATGAGGTATATGACACCCAAAAGGCCGGCGACGCCCAGGGCATTGAGATCGACGCGCTGAATGACACCACCTATGTTCAGTATAACTACATCCACGATAACTGGGGCGGCAGCATCATGTGGTGCACCAGAGACGGTCTGCGTGACTTCAATGGCATATTCCGCTATAATATCTTCCAAAATGATAATCAGGCGCATGGACTGATCCGTTTGCTTCCCGGCAACTTTGATGCGCAGATGTACAATAACACCTTCTATATGCTGAAAGATGCCCCCGATAAGGATTTCATCTTTGATAGAGATGGAAATAACACGTCCAAGTTGGTGTTTCGTAACAATATCTTCTACTATCCAGGTGAGACGTCTTATGAGCCTAATACCTTTGCGGAGGACCAGATCGATTGGGAAGCGAATCTGTTCTATAACTTCACTGATGTTCCTTCTAATGATACCAGTGTCATTAGGGACGATCCCATGTTTGAAGATCCCGGCAAGGGCGGCGACGGCAGCGAACCCGGCCAGCGCCCTGACCTGCGCGGCTATGCGCTAAAGAACGGCTCTCCTGCCATCAATGCGGGTATTCCCATTGCCGAAAACGGCGCTAGAGATTACTTCGGTAATCCCGTTCAGGGAATTCCTGATATTGGAGCATACGAATCGGGGACATCGTCCATGAAATTGATGTCTGGCGTCTATACAGTAAACCAGAATGAGCAGAAGGTTGTGATTCTGGATAGTGAGGACATGAGCGTTGAGGTTGTCCGTGGAAACCTTGTTTCTGAAAATGACGTTTCTATTGCAATCAAGCGTGGAGATCAAGTAGTCACGGATTCTGTAGTCGATGGAGACACCATTGTATTGTCAAAGGATCAAGATCGCGTTGAATACACCATTGCGGTCGCTCACGACCCGGACTTGCTTAAATTGACTTCCGTGAAATATCCGGTTGATCAGGAGAAGCGTGCTATCAATATTCCGGATCATGTATCGGTTACTGCGGAAATGTTGCTGAACGCTCTGACTAGCAGTGAAGGTGTAGAAGTTAAAGTTCAACGCGATGGAGCTGCTGTAACTGGTGATACGGTACTGAAAGCAGGAGACAAAGTTCTGGCTTCTAAGGGCGAGTACAAGGAAAGCTACACCATTGCGCTTTACTTTGACGCATCCTCTGATGGACGCGATATTGC
>ENA-OWPL01001944-OWPL01001944.1-human-gut-metagenome-genome-assembly--contig:-NODE-1944-length-11225-cov-7.860967_pt1 | contig 11225 bp, 14 predicted proteins | sample MGYA00248263_ERZ651844 | MGnify/ENA primary metagenome ERZ651844 (study PRJEB26924, sample SAMEA4378256) | human gut metagenome | biome: human gut; feature: human-associated habitat; material: faeces... | reverse complement strand
TTATGAAGTACGTTTCTGCCACAGATATTCTATCAGATTTTAAAAAGACTGTCGACAGTTACTTTGTCAACAGTCTGTGGAAGGATATGAATCCTTCCTTTTATTTTTCCTACGGGAAAGAAGCCAGCAATGCCAGTGTTAATACACACCGAACCGTACTTTGCAATTTTCCTTTCCACTTGCTTGTTGAGTGCGGTTCTCCAAAGTCTCTTTGAACACAGAATTTCATTCTGTGGCTGCACGTTTTGCGAACGCTTTTGACCAGAACCAGCTTACCGCTGGCTGTGGTCTTTTTATTTTAATTTAACTTGATTATTCGTTTTCATATTCAAATAATTTGGCAATCAACACTTTGAGTTCACCCAAAGCAGCTGGCGTTCCAACAATGACTTCCAAACATTCATTTCCAGTACGATAAACAACAACCTGTATAGGACTGGCGTTTCGATTGACAACGATGATCAGCTAATGACTACACAAGAGAAATAAACGGATTATAGTCATTGGAATACAATTTCGTTTGCTTCTTTAGAATCATTGACATAGTTATAATAGCTAAAAGCATACTATTCACTTTCAAAAATTTAAAATTTTTTATTTTTTGAAAGTGGCATATTGCATACAAAGATTATAATCGGATATAATACAAGTAAGGATGACTTTCAAAAGTTTAAAAAAATTCATTTTTTGAAAGTGAGGCAACACTATGAAAACCATTGAAAGAACTGAATACCTAAATCGAATAAAGAATCTGAAGGATACGCCTGATATAAAAGTTATTACCGGTATCAGAAGATCGGGTAAGTCAATACTGATGCAGGAGTATATCCAGTATCTGAAAGACAACTTTAATGATATCAACGTTATCTTTATTGACTTTATGGATCTTTCATTTGAACACCTGAAAGAGTATCATGCGCTTCATGCCTATGTTGAAAAACGATATGTGGAAGGAAAGTCGAATTATCTTTTCATTGATGAAGTGCAGATGTGTCCAAATTTTGAACTGGCTGTAAATAGCCTATATTCAAAAAGAAAATATGATATCTATATCACCGGTTCCAACGCTTTTTTGTTAAGTGCAGATTTAGCCACTCTATTTACCGGTCGTTATATTGAAATTCATGTCTATCCATTCAGTTTCAAAGAATATTGTAATTACTACGACAACAACCACGACATAGAAAAGCTATTTGAAGATTACACCATCAAAGGTGGATTAGCTGGGTCCTATGCCTACAACACCGAAAAAGACAGGAAGGATTATATCAAGGAAGTCTATGAAACAATTGTTACAAGAGACCTTGTACAGAAGTATTCCCTGCCAGATACTCAGGTATTACAGCGCTTAAGTGAATTCCTTATGGACAATATATCAAACCTGACCTCACCAAGCAGAATCAGCAATATGCTATCCGAAAAGGACATATCAACCAATCATGTCACCATTGGAAAATATATCAAGTACCTGTGCAACGCCTTTGTTTTCTATGATATCAAGCGCTACGATATCCGTGGCAAGAAATATCTTGAAAGCACAGAAAAGTTCTATTTAAGTGATATTGGCATACGTTATGCTGTTCTTGGTACAAGAAACATGGATTATGGCAGAGTATATGAAAACATGGTCTGTCTTGAATTATTACGTAGTGGCTATGATGTCTATGTTGGAAAGCTTTATCAGAAAGAAATCGATTTTGTTGCCCAAAGAGGTAGTGAAAAAATCTATATTCAGGTAAGTGATAATATCACTGAAGAGGAAACATTCAAAAGAGAATATGCGCCTCTTTTACAGATCAAGGATGCATATCCAAAGATTATCATCGCCAAAACCGGTCATCCAAAGTATTCATATGAAGGAATTGAAATCTTTGATATCAGGGATTGGTTGCTAAATAAAAACCAAGCTATATAATCAAAAAATTAGTAAGATTAAAAATATTAAGCGCATCAGCAATCCGCTGGTGCTTTTCTTGTACAATTACATTTTGTGCGTGCTTTTCGATAACTGAGGAGTTAATTTTGCTACTTATAAGCGTGCTGTATGCGTGCTTAAAGAGACTTTTCAACACTATTCACAACGATTCACAGAAATAGAAAAAACCACCCAAAGCCCATATATAAAGGGTTTGAGTGGTTTTGAATCTCTTTGCAGAGTAGTCAAAAGTATGTTCTGACTAACGTTTAGGTAGTTACGACATCCCATAAATAAAGGCTTTCAAGCTTTTTTTGTTACCTACCCGTTACCTTCTTACTACTTTTTATTACAACTAAATACTTCTTATTGCCTTCTATTGGGTACTTGCTTTACGTTTTATTTGTCTAGATCGACTATTTCTTTTACATCTGATAAGGGCGCTCCTATTAATCTTCCGTCTTCTACGAATATTTCTATTTCGTCTATGTCGTCCGGACTGTCCGCATCTGATACATAAGTCGCGCAGCCTATGAAAACTTTCCCGTCTTTAAATACTATTTTAGCTCTGTCTATGCTCCAGGCTTCCATAAACTCGTCTATAGTTAACTTCTTCATTCTTTGCTACTCCCATAACTTTATTATAAGCAAGTGGGCCGCCTTCCACAACCTCACCACGCTTGACACGTGGTAAAACCGTGAAAAACGGCCCACACTATTTTTTTAATTATTGTTATTTACTGTATTTTTCTTATACTTTTTTGTTTTAAATACTGTTTATTGCCGTTAGTAGTTCTTCATAATCCAGGTGGGTATATACCTTTTCTGTTAAGCTCATAGCTCCTTTATGCCCTACTATCTTTTTAATTGTAACGGGCTTCACGTCCGCCAGTGTCAACAATGATATACAAGTATGCCTTGTATCGTGTATATGATGATCCATGTTATAACGCAGCATTAAAGGCTTAAAAAACGTATCTCTATAGTTTCTATATAGCATTTCTTCACCGCTCAACGTTGTTATTAAAAACTCGCTATTATTGGCGTTATACATAGCTTTAAAGAATGGATATATCTTATCGGCTATAGGTACCGTTCTAATACCGGTATCGGTTTTACTTCTTACCACTTTAAACACTCTATTTTTTAGATCAACATCCTTCTTTTTAAGTTCCAGTAGCTCCGTAGCCCTTAATCCAGTGTAAATATAGATCAATACGGTTTGCGTTCCCCAGTCGCTGCTATTGTCCCATAGGGTGGCTATTTCTTCCCGTGTAAATGGGCTACGATCAATCTTATTAGGGTTCTTGTCTTTGTGTTTAGTTATGTCAACAAATGCGCTATAGTCCTTCTGAGCTATATCGTACTTTAAAGCGTATTTATATACCTGTTTAATACATAAGTTTATTTTGCGCATTGTTGGGTAGTTCTTGCCGCAGTTATCCATTACTCTTTGTAAATCTATTGTTTTTAGATCTCGTATAGCTCTATCCCACAACGGCGCCAGGTCCTTTATAGCTGATTCATAAGCGAGCCTAGAACTTCTCGAAGGTTTTCCCTTCTGGTATTCTGTATACCACCTATCAAACACTTCTTTAAACGTTGTATTACGTTCTCTTGTATCAAATGGAGTTTGATTATATTGGTTTAGAAGTTCCAGGGCCTCGGCTTTTGTTCTCGCATATCCTACGATCAATCTTTTTTGTTCTACTTTGTCCTTTTCTTTGTTGAACTCGTAGCCCGTCGTTACCCTCACTATATAAGGCTTGCGCCTGTTTCCAGATAGTTTCGCTATGGATCCAAATCCGTTTGGGTTTTTCATTCTTGTATTAACCTCTAATAATTATTCTTTGTGATATTGCGTACACTCTATCTAGTGCACTCTGGCTAGGTTGCATTAAATATATTAGTGTGTTTATCTTCCCGGTTTCTGTATTTCCATACTTACCAGATAAGTAAGCTAGCTTTACAGCGTCTATTACATCTAAGTCGTTTGACATAGCTTCACAAGCAACTTTTAACATTTCCGCTTCATCTTCTTTACTATATTTATCTTGTTCTAACATTTTAGTTATATACTCGTTATTTACGTATTTTGTCATATGTCATTTTTCCTTTATTTATGCTATAATTCTGTTGTGTTCTATTGCTTTTTGAAAAACTAGCTTTTTATTTTAAATTGTTAGTTTTTCCATTGCAATATATGAGCGAACTAGTCTTTATCTAATGGGGGCTAGTTCGTTTTTTTATTTCAAAGTTTCATACAAGTACTGTTTTATCTTTGCTTTTTCCTGGTTTATTGCGTCATTTGTACTTAGATCCAGTTCTTGAATAATATCATTTAAAGCCTGTCTATCATCCTTAACCTTATTGATCAAAGACTTTAGCAGCTTTATTTCATTTTGTAAGATCTCTTTTTCTTGGATATAACTTATTAGTTTATGATCCATAGAAGTTTTATGATTCTCAAGCCTTACGCCTTCGTATTTTATAGTTTTAACTCCGGGCTTCTGGTCTTGCTCCAACGAGAATAACTCACGCTCTAGGCTATTTATCTTTTTATTAATATCCTTGATCAACATATGAGCGTTATTTCTATTGGATAGAATAATATTAAAATACTTTTCTTCGTCCTTTAAAAATCTTCCCCTTGTTACGCAGCGTATAATATCATCTATTGAAGCGCTTGGGTCCTTTAGATATACAATACAAGCCTCGTATAGTTCTAATTCTGTTAAGGGTGATACTCCATTTTCTGAATACATAGTCAAGGATTGGGATAGCAAGCTGCTACCCCTTCCCTCGAATCTAAGTAGTTTTAAGACGTCAATAACCAACTCTTTAGATAATCCAGGATCTAGCATGTGCCTATACATCATCTTATTACGCATAAATTGACTACTCCCTTTTTACTGTGGTTTATATTTAATCACTGTGGTTAAGTTTTCAATTTCCGCGATCAATAACGCTAATAAGTATTCGTTGCTATTATCCTGTTGTTTTGAAACTTCTAAAATTTCTTTAGCTTTATTATGAACATTGTTCATTTTACACATTCTCCTTTTTATTTTTTGTGGTTTGTGTCCTCCTTGAATGTGCTTTCCAGTCTTTTTCATCATCAGCTTATTTATAGTTATCTAATACTCGATCTAAACGATCTAGATCACGAACCAACGGCGACGCGTAACCGTCAAGCCTGATAGTAACAATTAAGCTTTTATCTTCGTATTTACAGTCGTCTAACACTTGTTTTACTTCATATCTTACAATGTCTAACAATTTAACATGTTCACCTGTTCCAACGTCTGGAATAGCTGCGCTATTATCTAAGCTTTCTTTAGTTGTGTCGTAAAATAGGTTTGTTAAATATAAAGTAGCTTCATAGTTACTACTATATTTCTCTAAATAAGCGCTTTTCTTTTCATCTGATAACAAGCCCATGGAAGACATTTCTTTAATAATTTGAATATCTCTATAAAAGCTTTCATCTGGTGTGCTTGTGATAATAGTTTTTACTCTTTCCGTAGCCTGGTCCAAGATTGTATTAACTTCATTTAATGCCTTTTCTTCATTACTACGAAGTGTTTCATAATACGCGTTATTTGTTTCTGTTAAAGCGTTCAATCTTGCTTCACCTTTATAGTTTGCTTCAATGCGTTTTACTTCGTCCTTGTGTTCCTGGTGTGCCTTCTGGCTTGCCGTATACACTCTTTCAAGGATCTCTAAAATCTCTTTTTTCATATTTTATTTGCCTCTTTCTTTTTGGTTTGTGTGTTCTATTGCTATTCATTTTTACTTTTTACATTTGTTGTTTTTGAATTTTGGGGGCACAAATGTAAAACTGCTTTACTTATGCGATTTCTAGCCTCTTTTTCTTTCATTTGTGGTTTTTGTGGTAGGTGTGCAATTTCAACAAATGAAAACTTGTATTTTTACATTTGTGGTTTTAGGTAGTCCTTTCTTTTTCCAACAAATGAAAGCTAAACGTGCTCTCAAAGCCCTATTTTATGGGCTATTTTTCATTTGTGGGTTAAAATTTGATTTCAACAAATGAAAGACCATTTCAACAAATGTAAATTTACGTTTCTTCTGGCTGTTTTAAGGTTAAAATTGTTTGTATTCCTTGACCTTTTCCGCCACTTGTTTTAGTAGCTTCTATCCTTTCTTCCTGGATCAAATCGTTATATACTTGTCTGATCATGTTTTTAGAATATCCCATAGGTTGAAGTCTATCTTCTAAATCTTTTTTAACTGTTTGTTTTTCTCTGCTTAATAAGTCAAGATATACATTCTTACACTGTGAGCGCATGTCCGTTTTATCCGCTTTAGACTTGCCGCCCATAAGCTCGACATATGTCTTTCTTTCCGTTTCGATTGAATCGCGTATGATCTTACCATTTTCAATATGGTATAAAATCGCATTTTGTCTAATCCCATAATTGCTCTTTTCATGGGTAATAAAGTTCTCGTTGTTCTGGTTCCTTCCAAGGGCTATCACGCTTCTGACTATGTCCCATAGATCCGCGCTATCGCTCAGTTTATCTCTAAACGATCCTATTTTATCTCGTTTATTTGTGTGCATGACTATTATAAAGGTTGTCCCATACTTAGTACCTAGTTTAGATAAGCTTGTCATTGTCTGGCGCATATCATTACGTTTAGACATGTCCGCATTTTTAATAAACTGTTGTATCGGGTCAAATATCACCAACATTGGGCGCCTAGCTTCTATAATGTCTTCTATTAATGTTCCGCCTATAGATATGCTTGTGAAAGCATCGTCGTCCATTTGTAGGGTTTTGATATTGTCTAGATTGGCTCCGTTTTGTTCCAGGCGATCCCTTAATACCCGGGCCGTGTCATCTTCTCCAGAGAAGTAAATAACTTCACCCCGTGGATACATGACTTCATTATCATCTTGTAGCACGCAAGGCTTGCCGTTTGATATTGCGCTTGCTATATTACACCATAAAGACGTTTTACCCAGGCCGCCGTCGCCGCCTATGATCGTTATAGTTCCCTTCGGGATATACCCAGGGACTAGCCACTCTACGTACTCTTTCTCTATATCCGAAACACTAACAAGGTTTATCTTGCTTGGATCTATAGAAGTTTCTGGATCCACTTTTTTAACTTCGTGCTTCTTGAAGCGTTCCAGGCTTGGAAACACTTCTGCTTCTAGCTCTCTATCTGTCAAGGGTGTTTCTAGATTGGTTTCATTAATAACCTTGATCATCCTTTTCATTGTTTCCAATGTTTTAGTGCCGTCGCATAGCTGCGCACACTGTTTTATTAAATAATCCGTTCTAGATCCTTGAGGTATCAAGGTTTCGCTATAGCCTTTTTCTAGTGCTTTAAACGGATCCGTAGAAGTTTCACGCTTTTTACAAGCTCCCAATAGCTTTAATACTTCACTATTGGCCCTCTGTGGTTTCGTGAGCTGCTTCGCTTCGTATAAAGTACCGTTTATAGTACTTCCTGGGCCTACCACGTAACCGCCTAGCCCTCTTACGTCAACTCCTGGAAGTATGCTAGCTTTATTACTATACTCGTTATCGGTTAAATAATAGTAGTGTTTTCCACCTGTTGGGGTTGTAACTTCCAACGTTTCATTAATAAAACCGTTATCGACCTGGTATTCTAACATACTGTTTTCACCGTCCACCCCGTGCGCAGTTATCGTATCAACGTCGATAACTGTTAAGCTGTCGCCCGTTGCTATACCAATATTAGCGTTGGGATTTTGGGTCCATATGTCGCGTACCTGGTTTAGGTCCGTGGTTCCTTGTGTTTGCGCGCTTCCTTTAAATAGTGGTCTTTTATCGTTCTCTCGTAACGGAAATACTTTAAAGCCCATTTTAGCGAGCTTCTTTGCGTATTCGAGTTTTGTCAATGCCTTTGTCCTCTATATACATAGCCCGTATACTCATAAAAAGCTTTTGGGCTTATGTAATACGAATACCTTTTCGCGCCTTCTTTTAATACCGCACACCCAAATGGTAAAACCTTATTAATAAGGCCTTGCCTAATGTAAGCCGCGTCCTTCTTCATAACTTGACTAGCTACTTTAATAGGAACGCTTTCCCCCGTAAATTCTAGTTTTTCCATTTTGGTTTGTCCTCTCTATTGAAGATCCAAGTCCCATGGATCAACGTAAATCAAGTCTTCAGGATCTACGTCTAAGGCTTTAGCGATACTATGAACATTTTCCGGTTTACAACGTTTCCCGTTCTTAATGTTGTTGATAGTTACCTGGCTTAGGCCTGTAATTTTTACTAGATCCGTGTTGCTAATACCTTTTCTAGCTTGCGCGATCTCGATTTTAGTTTCGTCTAGTGTTAACATTTTAAACAGCTCCTTTCTATTTGTTGAATTAACTATTTTAAAGCTTTTATAGTTAACTCTAAATACAGTATACATTTGTTTTTTATTAAATCAAGTATCTTAACTGTATTTTCTTTATTTTAGTTATTTATATTTTTTTATTACTTACTTTTAGTTTATTTTAATTAATTTACACTTTTGATTATTTTCATTTTAGTTTGAATATTTGCGATTTCTATTGTTTAATATTGTTATGGGAATCGGAAAAAATATTAAAACAATAACAAAAAACAAGGGTATCACTCTTTTAGAATTATCTAAAAAAAGTGGTGTCCCAATAAATACTATTTACACGTTAACGAGTGAAGATCCAGAAAAAGCCACGCCACGCACTATAAACAGATTGGCTGCTGCTTTAGGTGTTGACTCTAATATGCTTCGTATGGATCCAGAAGAATATAAGGAATATGAGAAACAAGAATTAATTTTTTTACTTGGTATAGATCCTGAAAAATATGATATTTATACCGAAGAAATTAAAAAGCTTGTGAGACAACACGAAAATGAGCCTAAACTACTTGATCGGGAATTTTTAAAAATTTCACTTCCAGAAGGTGTCCACCTGGTAGAAGACTACGAAGACGCTCTAACCCAAATAGTATACCCAGAAGGGACTATAGACGTAACATACGAAGAAATGGATAGGGTAAAAGAGAATATAGAACGTTACGCTGCTTTCACGCTTGAAAGCTTCAAACAAGACCATAAAGATAGAATAAGAGAAAACAAAAAAGACGATCCAACTACATAGCGGTTTAGATCGTCTTTTTATATTTGCTTTATTTAAAGAATATCATTATCTAGTAAAAAATTAGATTCTTCTCTTGTTAAAACACTAAACGGATTTGGTTTGCTATCATCAATAACCCATTCGTCTTTTATTACAACAGGCGCTTTTTCTCTTGGATCAAACCCAAGCTTTTCGATAATACTTTCAATCGTGATCGTGTTATCACTTATATTTTGCTTATCGTAAGCACTGCGTTCAATCTTGCTCAACCGGTTCTTGTTCTTCTTCATATTCTTAACACTTTCTTATAGTTAAAATAATGGGAATACTCGCCCGGTGATGCGTACCCGGGTTCCCTTTTGGCCACTTCGGCGTGTGAGTTGCATCATTTACCCACTTCGAGTACTCCCTATTTGTAGTATACACTTTACACCGTTTAGAGTGCAACAAAAAAAGACGTGTTGCCGTGGGCCCCCTCACTCTTTTTCAAGTGCACCCCACATATCGTATATCAGCTTTCCAGGGAAATTTTAAGCCTCACAACATGTCCATATATATTTTACAATTTTTAAACATTTTACTCAATACTTCGCTTATTCAAGTAAAATCGTTTGTTAGCTACTTGTTACCTACTTGTTACCTACCAACTACTTCTTACTACTTCTAAAAGCAACAAAAAAGCCCTTTAATAGGGCTTTCTGCTTCAAACATAGTACTTTTAAACTAACGTTTAGAGAATTGTGGAGCACGACGAGCTGCTTTAAGACCGTATTTTTTACGTTCTTTAGCACGAGGGTCACGAGTAACGAATCCTGCAGCTTTTAATACTGGACGGTAGTCTTCACTAGCTTCCATTAAAGCACGAGTGATTCCGTGACGCATAGCACCAGATTGACCAGTGTATCCTCCACCTTGTACGTTGATAATCACATCAAATTGATCAACTGTGTTAGTGATTTCTAATGGTGATTTAACAACCATACGTAAAGTTTCCAATGGAAGGTATTCTTCCAAAGTTTTTCCGTTGACTACGATATTACCTGTACCTGGACGTAAAAAGACACGAGCAACAGATTTTTTACGACGTCCAACGCCATGATATTGAACAGTGTTAGATTTTTTCATATTCTATTCCTCCTTATCCTCTTACCTTCAATTCAACAGGTTTTTGAGCAGCATGTGGGTGTTCGCTACCTGCGTATACGAATACGTGTCCACGTTGTACATCACCTAATTTAGTGTGAGGTAACATACCTTTGATTGCTCTTTCAACCCATTCAACAGGGTATTTCTCTTTCATTTCTTTAGCTGTACGCACACGCATACCTCCAAAGTATCCAGAGTGGTTGTAATACTTTTCAGTATTCAACTTGTTTCCAGTCATTTCGACCTTGTCAGCATTGATCACAATTACATAATCACCACAGTCAACATTTGGTGTATATGTAGGTTTGTGTTTACCTTTTAATACATGAGCACAAGTTGAAGCCAAACGTCCTAAAGTTTGTCCGTTTCCATCAACTACATACCATGTACGTGTTACATCGGCAGGTTTTGCCATAGTAGTTTGACGCATATCTAATTTCCTCCTTGATTTGAGCGTTTACCGGGGCTCAAAAGGCCAGAGTTTAGCCACCTAATATGATATGCAATATCCATATAAAAGTCAATGAAAAAAAGAAAAAGTTTAGCTTTATTTTTGCCAAACTTTAATCTTTTCTGCTTTAATTTTTTTATAATCAATTGAAGGTACATCATCAATGATTTCTACATCAAATTTAGATAGTTTTTCCAAAGCCAAATTATATAATTTTTGATCCAAATCACCTATTCTATGCGCATCCATACCTAGAATTGCCTTCACATTATATTGAGCAGCGATTTGCCAAAACTTAGTGTGTGGATACTCCTCATACCCCATACACATATTGTGTTGCATACCCAATACGTTAAATTCTAATGGAACATTATAATCTTGACTGGTCTTACAAATACGGTGAAATCCCTCTTCAATTTCAGGCGTGATAAAACCACCTGTATCTCTTAAAATCAATTCAGGATGAGCTAAGTATGCATACATACCTGTTTTCATACCTTCGACACAAGTATCGAAATATCCTTTAATATATTCTCCTTTGGCCCCACCTAAATAAATATGATCCTCATCTGTACCATAATAATGATTGCCAAAAATCA
>ENA-OWPL01001939-OWPL01001939.1-human-gut-metagenome-genome-assembly--contig:-NODE-1939-length-11255-cov-2.860804_pt1 | contig 11255 bp, 8 predicted proteins | sample MGYA00248263_ERZ651844 | MGnify/ENA primary metagenome ERZ651844 (study PRJEB26924, sample SAMEA4378256) | human gut metagenome | biome: human gut; feature: human-associated habitat; material: faeces... | reverse complement strand
TTTTGCCTGTTTTGGTGTTGTATTTCATAATGCCCATACGCACACCCATCATTTCAAACGCATAATACAGGTTCTTTCCATCTGAAACCGTACATGACGTACCCTTCATCAACGGCTTTTCCTCCGTCTGCACGTCCGTGTGGATCGGCATCACTTCATTATCATACGATACCTGACCGGCCTGTTCCGTTGTATCTGCAAAAGCTGTAACCGAAGGCATCACCGCACACCCTGTAAAAGCGATCGCTCCTGCCAGTGTCGAGGCAGCCATTGTTTTTTTAAACTGATTCCAAGATTTTTGTCTCATCATTCAAGACCTCCATTCCTATCTGTCTTTCATTTCGTCTGCATTGTACTCCCGCTTTTTCAGGAACGCAAGCTGTATCTGAAAAAGATAAGAATTTCATAAGAATCGTAACATCTTCTTAAAATATTAAGCCCAAAGTCCCATTGCCCGTGCGATCATGGCAAGAAGAAACAGGTGTGCCGGATAGAATATATAAAAGAAATATTTCATCTGTTTTCCTCTGGTTCCGTTATATAAATAAATCGGTATCATATCCAGAAATGCTGCTGCTTCAATGATACTTGCCAGCAGGGTTAAAACCAGAACACCGATACCCATTCCCTTCACTTTCTTCGGATAAAACATGTAAATTGCAAAAATTGTCACAATTCCCGACAAATCGTAATCTGTACGGAAAAGAAGTGCCAGAAATCCCCCGGCTGCAACTGTCACAATGGTAAGAATCACACGGATGGCTGCTGCTTTTTCCCCGTAAACATCCGCCACAAACTTCTGCCTTATCTTTTCAACACCCCAGATCACCAAAAGTCCGAACAGCAAAGTAAAAAAGACATTGCTGCTGGAAAAATCCCACATTCTCCTGCTGAATGCCAGGTCAAACGGAACCTCGGAAATCAGGGCAAACAAAAAAAGCCTTCCCGCATATTTTGCCCTGCTGCGTGTATGGTAAAATCCCTCTACCAGAAGAAAACAGTAAATCGGAAATGCAGCTCTTCCAATAATGCGCATGAAAAATGCGGGGGCTTCCAGTCCCAGAATCTGTTCTAAAATAACGGCCGATGTGTGATCAATCAGCATGGAAATCACGGCGATCACCTTTAACCAATAGCCGGAAATCCCCGGTTGTTTTGTTTCCATAACCATTCTCCTTTTTGTCATTATTTTGCAAGAAGCTGTTGAATTTCTTCTTTATATGGAGGAATCGTCTTTTTTGTCTCCCCCTCTGCACAAAGCCATGGCGTTTCCAAAATCTTTGGAATTTCCATAAAACGTGGATCATGAACCAGACGATGCAACGTCTCAAATCCAATGGTTCCCTGCCCGATATTGGCATGACGGTCTTTGTGTGCCCCAAGTGGATTTAAACTGTCATTGATATGAAAGACCGCAATCTGGTCGAGTCCGATCACCTGATCAAAATGTTTAAAAACACCATCGTAATCATGCACCAGATCATACCCGGCATCGTTTACATGACAGGTATCAAAACAGACTCTCAACCGCTCCTTTTTGTTCACTCCGTCATAGATTGCCCTAATCTCTTCAAACGTTCTTCCAATCTCGCTGCCTTTTCCTGCCATCGTTTCCAACGCAATAAACACATCATCCCCGTTGGCATCAAGCACCATATTCAGTCCCCGGACAGTCTGTGCAATTCCTGCCTCCGCCCCCGCGTCTAATGCAGATCCCGGATGCAGTACCAGAATTTTACTGCGCATGGCAGCCGTGCGCCGGATCTCTTTTTCCAAAAATTCCACAGCAAGCTCAAATGTCTCCGGCTTTACCGTATTGGCAAGATTGATGATATACGGTGCATGAACCACGATTTCCCGGATTCCAGCCTTTGTGGCATACTCCCAGCCCGCCTCAATATTTAAGTCTTTGATTTCTTTTCTCCGGGTATTCTGCGGTGCCCCTGTGTAGAGCATCAGCACATTTGCCCCATAACGCTCCGCTTCCTTCACGGATGCCAGAAACATCTCTTTTCCTGCCATTCCCACATGAGAGCCTATTTTAATTTCTTCCATTTTATATGTCCTCTGCTTTCAGCTTTTTCTTCTGCTGATGTGCAGTAATTGCAATCAGCAGATTTTGCGGAATAAATCTTCCGCATATCGTTGCTGCCTTAATTTCAGTCGTCGGAACAATGAGCACTTTGCGTCTTTTCATCTGCTTTAATGCATATCCGGCGCAATACTCCGGTGTGATTCCGGCCAGTGCAAATTCAACATTTGCCACTTCATTGAATTCCGTATTCACCGGACCCGGACACAATGCCCCTACATACACCCGGCTGCCTCTCTGCTTCAGTTCCAGCGCCACTGCCCGCGTCAGACTCGCCATATAGGCTTTGGTCGCATAATAGGTGGCCATATAAGGGCCTGCCGGAAGCAGTCCTGCCGAAGAAGCGACATTTAAAATGTAACCGCCCTCCTGCTTTTCCATGCGGCGAAGCATCAGTTTCATCAAAAGATGCATGGCCTTGACATTCACATCAATCATCTGCATTTCCTTCTCTGCATCTGTCTCGAGAAAACTGCCGCAATCCCCAAAACCGGCATTGTTGATCAATATTCCGACCGGAACCGGCTCCAGCTGCTGCATCAGACGGTAACACGCTTCTTTTTCGGACAAATCTGCCGTGATAACCATGCTTTCCGTCCCACTTTTTTTCAATTCCTCCGCCAGTGCCTGCAGCCGGTTTTCCCGTCGCGCAACCAGTACCAGACGGTATCCTTCTGCCGCGAGCTGTCTTGCAAATGCCATACCAATTCCAGAGCTTGCCCCTGTAATAACTGCATATGTTTTTTTCATTTTACATCCTCCTAAAGCATAATGAGTATAACACAGCAGCCCCCGGTTGTCTAATAAAATCAGGGCTTACAGAGGTTTCCCCCTGTAAGCCCTATGGCAGAAAATGAGTATAAAACGATTGTTTTAAGGTTCTGGCTTATTTCACCTTTACCTTCATCTTTACTGTTTTCTTGGTTCCGTCTTTTAATGTAACCTCTGCGGTCACTTTTCCGGTTCCTTTCTTCTTTCCGGTAATCTTTCCATTTTTATTTACGGAAACCACAGACTTCTTGGAAGACTTATAGGTAATCTTTGCCACGTTTTCCATATTCAGCTTCTTGTTCCATTTAAATACGGTTGTCTTTTTTGCAGCAACATTTACTGTGGTCTTTGCTGGCTTAACGGTTTTTGCGATCTGCTTTGCCTCAGCCTTTACCTCAGCCTGTGTCTTTACGACATAAGTTCCCTCACCCTTAAATGTCAGTGAGACAGAACCATCCTTTGCGACCTTGTAAGCTTTCTGGTTTACAAGAACCAGTTCCCCGGTCTTTTCATCTTTCTTCATTACGGCAAGTTTTGCACCTGCTTTGACATCTGCTGCATTTACCTGTAAGGTGTATGCTGTTGTTCCATCTGCTTTCTTGACTTCCTGTGTGATGGTTACGTCTTTCGTTCCGGCAGCTTCTGTTACAGCTTGGATCACATCGGCATTTACGGTTGCTTTCACGCCTGTTTTGCTTGTCTTTCCAGTTGCTGCTACTGCTGCCTCTGCGGTTACTTTTCCGCTTGCATCCTTTGTGACTGTTACGGTTGCAGTCGTTCCTTCCGGAAGTTTTTCTGCAGGAATAACGCTCTCTGTCGTTGTTGCATCCTTTTTGGTATCTTCAGAAGGCTTGGTTTCGGTTGTTGTGCTTCCGCTGGAGGAACTTCCTCCGGTAGAACCGCCGTTTGTACTTGAATTATTTTTCAGAACAACGGTGCCACCATCTGTTGCCGCTGGAATGATCACTTTAATCTTTCCGTTACTTACCGTATATGTTTTTCCAGAATACAGATCCTTCAAAACAGTTCCATTATTTTCACTAACCGGAATTTCTACAGTCTGTGCAACATCTTTGATATTTAAACCAACATATAATTTTGTTCCTTTGTAGCTTCTGGATACAATATCATAACCATTTTCATCAGATGCTAAAATTGTTTTTCTGTCTCCTCTTGCAAATACATCTGTATATGCATTACGGATAGAAAGCATCTTCTTATAATGCTGATATGTCTTATTGTCATTACTTACTATTGACCAGTCAAAATCATAACGATTTGTCTGATATGGATAATTATTTAATCCTGTCTGTCCGATTTCCTCACCATAATAAATCACTGGCTGTCCCTTTGCAGTAATTTGTAAGCTTGCTGCAACCATAGACGCTGCTGTTGCTGCGTCTTCAGCCATTCCACCATCCAAAAGTTTCTTCTTAAATCCATCCTCGTCATGACTTCCAAGGAACTGACCTGTCATATATGTATTGTTTAATACACTATTTCTGGATGTCAGGAAACTTTCTACGGAAGAAATATTTCCCTTTACAAAATTAGTTGCCTGATCGTTAAAATCAAAATCCAGATCCGAATCCATTTCTCCGGTTCCTAAAGTATTGCCATTAGAAGCATAGCCTCCTCCTGCATACTCTCCAATCATCTTAAAATCTGAATCTACTTCCGTCAGAGCATTCTTTAATTCTGCCCAGGTATCATTTTCCACATGTTTAACTGTATCAACACGGAAATAGTCGATACCAAAATCTTTTACCCACTGTGTCTGCCACTTGACAAGCTGTGCGCTGACTGCAGGATCTTCTGTTTTAAAATCTGGTAAATTGCTTAAGGAATCTTTCTGATCACTTCCAGATACAATATCGTCTCCGCTTCGGATCATATCAGCAAAATCCGTATCATATCCTGCATGATTGACCACAATATCTACCATAATACGAATACCGCGGTTATGTGCCTGGTCGATCAATGTCTGGAATTCTTCTTCTGTTCCAAGCGTTGGGTTCAGCTTTGTAAAATCGCTTGCCCAATATCCATGGTATGCAGCATTGTACGGAACATCTTCTTTTCCCGTGTCAGTTACCGTAACTCCCGGAATATTTTCTACAATAGGAGTAATCCAGATTGTATTAATTCCCAAATCCTCTAAATAGTCTAACTTTTGCGTAATTCCTGCGAAATCACCACCATGATACAGACCTGCATTATCCTTTCCGTAAGTCTGTGCTCCGCTTTTTGTATTGTTTGATTCATTTCCATCAAAGAAGCGGTCCGTTACCATAAAATAAATAACGGATTCATCCCAATCAAAATCTTTCGCATTTTTTCTGGTTCGAGCAGTCACTTCCACCTGTACACTTGTTGAATACTCATTTCCATACTGATCTGTTACAACAATTGGCAATGTCTTTTTTCCTAATGTTGTATCAGTTGTAGCTGAAATTGTTACAGCCTGTAAATCTGGTACAATTGCTAATGCACTACTTCCACCTAAAGAAGAAACATCAATGCTTGCAGATGCAACTTCCATCTTCTTTGTATCATCCTGATTTACAGTAAATTTTACGACATTATTCTCATTATAATTAAATGACGCATTCATTACCTCTGCCTGAATAGTGGCATTCAGCTTATAATACTCAATATAAGAATAATCGTTTCCCTCTTTTTGTTCCTGCTTATCGTTATATTTATCTAAAATATATTCATCCCCGACTTTATAACGATAATATGTACATCCGCTTTCCAGTTTGTTATAGTTATACTCAAAACGCTTATTCCCAGCATTATAAGTCATTTCATATTCCGTACCATTGATATCTACAGATACCTTCTTATCTGCAAGCTTATCATCAATTAAGGCGTTATCATCCCGATAATAAAATGCAATCTTATTTTCTTTTGGAAGGACTTCATATCCCTTATTGTATGGAGCACTTAATACCGGTTCTTCCCCTTTTTTCATGCTTGCGCATACAACGTTCTGCTCTTGTGGAAATGCAATGGAGTGATCTCCTCCATCCTTGATCCAGTCAGAGCCGGAAGGATCCAGCACAACCACGAAATCAACCTTCGTGCAAGTTGATTTAACAGGAACTTTGATCTTCCATTTTCCGTTCCCATCAGATTCAAATGGTTTGCGTACTTTCTCTTCAATACCAGTAGTCCATGAATAAAACTCCGGAGTGGTTGTCAAAGTATCATTTTCGTATTCCAGACACAGATACCTTGGATCTGCTTTGGTAATGACCGGTTTTTCTATAACCGGTTTTTTCCCAAACACATACCATAAGGTTATTTCTGATTTTTCCTCATTAATAACATAATACTGATTACTATCCTGTCCATCCCATGACCCCGCCGTTGGTCTTCCAATAATCCCAAGCGAATTAAACGAAACATAAGTTGTTCCCTGTAACCAAGTCACATTATTTTCTGTGTCATCTATTGTATTATTTAAAGGAACAAATTCCTTTTCAGCACCATTTTTATTATATATATATACATCAGATACTCCAGCTTTCATTTCAAAATCTGGAGAATACATATTAATTGTTACTTTATACTGCTTTTGTACAACGTTAACGGTAACATCGGACTTTTCATTTCCAGCGGTTGCAATTAAATCAACAGAGTGTATTCCGCTTCCTTTTTTCACACAAATTGTTCCATCATTTAATGTAACCTCATCGCTTAAAGAATTGTCTTTTAACTCATATGTAACAGATTCATCACTGCTTTTTCCATCACTGCTATATAATTTTAATGTTTTAGGAAGTTCTAAGTCCTTACCTGCTACAGCTTCCATATTTTTTGATTCAAGTCCCGGAACTACTAATCTACTATTGCCATCTGTCATGGCATCATTTGCAGGGTCTGTGATCCAGCTAGTCCCAATTTTATACTTATACCCATATATTCCAGGATTTTGTTTAGGAACCGTTACTGTAAACTTATCACCGACTTTATTCATTGGTAATCCGTTTGTCCAGTCAGTTCCTTCAACAGTTCCCATAAGACAAACATCTTCAGCATCTTTATATTCGCCTGTTGCATCCAAATTAAAAGTAACTGTACGATCCTCGTTTACAACCGGACTCTGTACTTTTATAACCGGTTTTACCGGTGCGCTGCTTGTAGATTCCTTCCATCCTTCCGGTGCCTGCTCCGTGATTACCGTATTCCCTACCGTATTCCCTTTTTCGCCAGTAACCCACTTTTCTACTTTAGAACCATTTGCCGTAAATCCAATATTATCTGTTTGTTTTCCATTATTTTTATTATTAAATATACAATGGAATTCCTTCTCTGAATTTGTGCTAATTGTAAAGCTATACCAGCCGTCATTTGCAGAATCTTTTTCTACTTCAGCTCCTGGCCAGCTATTTGCATAACCATAACCATCAACAGCCGTCCAGCTATCTCCTTCGGCTATTTGCGTATAAACAGCCTCCCAATTTGTAGAATTTTTGAAGTGCATAATAATTTGTCTGCTGCCTTCTGCTTTTGCCTGTACCGCCCCAATCGGTAAAAGTGTCAGAACCATCGCAATTGCAAGTAAAAAACTTACAAAACGGTTCTTTGTTGAAAACCTTCTCTCTCCCATTTTTTCCTCCTTTTGAATGATTTTTCGGGTTTTTTCGTCTTTCATTATACTTGAAAATGTATACGAAATAAAGTTGGAAAAACTGCTAAAAAACCTCTGGAAATTTTGTCTAAAAATTCCAGAGGTTTTTTCAACTTATTATACACATTGTATATTCATGTTTATTGCTGCAGTACCAGCTCGCGCCCTGTCACATCCAGTTCCATGCTCTGTGGATCTTTTTTATACTGCTCAAGCACGGTCAGCCACAGCATATGTACTTCGTAGATCAGCATCTGATCCGCCTCCACCGCATACGGAGCCAGAACATCCACATCAAAGAAACGAACGCCAAGCGGTGGCAGAAAAATCAAATTGCAGGACTTCTTTTTCTCTCCGCAGGTGTAGATCTGCTCATAAGAAATCAATAGAAATTCTTTTTCCTGATCCATACAGTGATAGGAAACAAAACACTCATCAATCACCCATGTCTCTCCCTCTTCGGTTTCCACTGGTTTCTTCGCCGGATCGTTGTACTCGGTAGTCTGGCACTGAATATCCCAGTGCAGTTTTCCTTCCCGCGTTTTTTGTATCATATCGGTCCCTTTACGGACCAGCTGTTCTTCCTTTTTCTTCATTCTTATGCCTGCTCTCTCACATAAATCTGTGACAGATTATTCATGATCGCCGCTGCGACATCCGGTTTATTCATGGAATAGACATGGATATGTTTTACGCCATTGGCCAGCAGATCGATGATCTGATCGGTGGCATAGGCAATGCCCGCCTGTTTCATGGCTTCCGGATTGTCTCCGAAGCGGTCTACGATATTTTTGAATCGTTCCGGCACATTACAACCGGACAGTTTTACGGCATTCTTCACCTGCACGCCACGGGTGATGGGCATGATGCCGGGAACGATGGGCACGGTAATCCCTGCTTCCCGCACACGGTACATGAAGTTGAAGAAGATATTGTTGTCGAAGAACATCTGGGTCGTCAGATACTCACATCCGGCATCCACCTTTGCCTTCAGTCCCTGAATATCCGCATTTTTGTTAGCAGAATCGGGATGCACCTCCGGGTAGCAGGCGCCGCCCACGCAGAAATCTCCGCTTTCCTTAATAAAACGCACCAGATCCGATGCGTGGGTAAAATCTGTAAATACTTCTCCGTCGAAATCCTTGGGAATATCTCCTCTCAGAGCTAAAATATTCTCGATCCCTGCTGCCTGCATTTCTGTAAGAGCTGCGCCGATACTGCTCCTGTCAGCACAGACACAGGTCAGATGCGCTACCGTAGGCACATTGTGCTGCTTCTGAATCTCTCCTGCCAAAGCAATGGTATGTCCCTTGGTACTGCCGCCGGCGCCATAAGTCACGCTCATATAAGCAGGCTGCAATGCCGCGATCCCCAGTGCTGCTACCTCCACATTTCCGAAATCCGTACTCTTCTTCGGAGGAAATACCTCAAAAGAGATCGTTGCTGTATCTTTATTCAAAATATCTCTGATCTTCATACAATTCTTCTCGCCTTTCCATCATCTACATACCTTCAGGCTGCTTAATTACCCTTTGTTTTCCCGCAAAAAGATCGGCAGGAAATCCTGTTTTTCCTCTTCCTTAGTCTCACTCTCCGCAATGACATTCCGGATATTCTGCATCCGTTTATCCAGCGCCGCACTCTGCTGTGCACAGTCATACAGCTCATCCTTTAAAAACTTTGCCTGACTTTCCGGGATGTTTTTCTTATACTGTAGCTTGTGCTCCAGGCTTGCCCAGAAATCCATGGCTATGGTGCGGAACTGCACCTCCACATAGACCAGTTTCTTCGTATTCTGTAAAAAGATCGGCACCTGCACGATCAGATGCAGGCTGCGGTAACCGCTCTCCTTGGGATTCTTTATATAATCCTTGCGCTCGATCAGGGTAATGTCATCCTGTCGTAAAAAACTCTCCGCCAGCTCGTATATATCATCCGGGAAAGAGCAGATGACCCGGACACCGGCGATGTCACGGATATTCTCCTCAATGCCTTTCAGCGTCATGGGAATATTTTTCCGGCGGATCTTCCTAAGGATGCTGTCGTAGGACTTCACCCGGGTCTTGATCCCCTCGATGGGATTGCGGTCATATTCCAGGGAATACTCCTGATTCAGCACCTTGAATTTCGTCTCCACCTCCATGATGGCACACTGATAATAAGACATCAGCTCGTCCATGGGGCGCTTATTCTTCTCGATCAGATCCAAAAACTCGTCTGAGAGTAAATGTTGCTTCAAAAATTTACCTCTGATGGTATCCATTGTGATTTATTCCTTCTCTAAAGTACTGCATTACATAACGATTCTATTATATACACTCAATCGCATCACTGCAATAAAGTTAAAAGAAAGAATTTGAGAAAAAAACAGGAACAGCAGCGATCTGCCATTCCTGTATCACTTTTGCTTTATCCATTCTCACAATCAGCTATGATTTTCCTTACTTCCTCAATGCTTTTCTCTGTGACCGCCGCAATCTGCTCCGGTTGCATTCCGTTTTTATGCATCCTGGCTATCATTGTTGCTTCTGCTCTCGCTTCACCGATTGCAATTCCCTTTTCTTCGATTCCTTCACTCAAATTACACATTGTACTCACATCCCTTCGCAAATTTTCTTCCAACTCAATATCGTACTCTGTTTCCATGATCGACATTTTCTCATCTACTGTCAGTTTCTGCGACAGTAGTGCTCCCAGAAGACGGTGCAATTCATATCTCTCATCCTGTTCCGGAAGTTCTTTTGCAATCCCAATCATTATAATATTGATCAGATCGATTTTTCCCTTCCATTCATGGTTCCCGATTACAGCATCATTTACAAAATGAATATGGTTCATACTGTTCTGTTCCATATTCATACATATCCAAATGGAATAAACTCGTTTAATATCATCATAACCGGATTTAACAAAATCCCGCTCCTTTTGGGATGATACCAGGCGACTCGCATAAAATATCGCACGATTTAAAATCTCATAACTCGTCGGTTCATCTTTCTGTGCTTCCACATTTATGATGATTTGTGTCAATCCGGCATCCTTGCTATCTTCAGATGGTAACCGGACATAAAAAATAATGTCAAATCTTATCAGTCCCTCGTTTATTTCCACGTTTTCCGTATTCAGACCGATAATCTGCTGTCCCTGTTGTTCGTGATTGGTCATCCCCGGTTCTATCGGCACCTTGCTGATATAAGGTGTTCCTTCTATATAGGGGATCACCTCCCTGGGATTCATCCCCTTGAATTCATCTACTGTTCTGGTCAGTATATGAGCCAGTATAATTTTATGCCCCAGCAGATTTTTGACTTTCGCATCATATTGTGCCTTTTGATTTGTCGCTATTACAGCTCTTTTCAGTGTATTATGCATAAGGTCTTATCCTTTCTACAAGACCTTCTCCGAAATTCTCTCCCGAAATATATTATATCTTACGAAAACTATTGCCACAACTACTATTTTCACTTCCGCAATCTCTTCCGATACCCTGCCGGTGTCTCCCCGTAGGCCCTCTGGAAGGCATCGTTAAATGCTCTGGCATCGCCAAAGCCTACATTCATGGCAATCTCGTAGACTTTTTTGTCAGTGTCCAGAAGCAGTGTGACTGCATGTTTCAGGCGGATCTGATTGACATAGTCCTTGAAATTTTTGCCGGTGCTTTTATGTGCATTTATCCACAGAGCATAACTTTAGCACAGAAAGCACCATTCTGATAGGTAAACGTACTTGCACCGCCGCTTTTTTCTGCAATAT
>ENA-OWPL01001937-OWPL01001937.1-human-gut-metagenome-genome-assembly--contig:-NODE-1937-length-11263-cov-2.045592_pt1 | contig 11263 bp, 10 predicted proteins | sample MGYA00248263_ERZ651844 | MGnify/ENA primary metagenome ERZ651844 (study PRJEB26924, sample SAMEA4378256) | human gut metagenome | biome: human gut; feature: human-associated habitat; material: faeces... | reverse complement strand
ATGATGTTCTGAGGTTTAACGCAATACCCTCCATTGTAGCGCGAACCATATCCTCTCGGGTAGTGCCGAGATGAAGACCGACATAAGCGCCTCTTATATGTATGCTTTTATCCTGTGAAGTGCCGCCGGCAAGACTCGGATTGAAAAAAATGCCGTTTGAGCCAATCGGAACACCTTCGGCAAGTTTATCCATTTTTGCATAGATATTATCATCAGTCGCATCGGTAAACAGTGTATCACGCGCCCAACGCAATGAACTTCCGCCTGCAAAAATGGAAAACGCCGAAGTAAACATACCCTCTTGTATATGCGCAAAAACATAGGGCTTTTTCTTGACATCCAAAACAGGGCTTTCGGAATTTACCGGAATCCAACTTGATGACCCGAGCGAAACATAGGCCTTTCCGTTTTCTGCACCCACGGCGCCAAGCGCCATGCAGGCATTATCAACGCCGCCGCAAACCACCTTGGTGCCTGCGCACAATCCTGTTTTACGCGCGGCTTCCTCGGTAACGGTACCTATAATTGTATGCGAATCAACGGGGTTTAAAAATATGTTTTCAGCAAGTCCTGCCGCATGTAGAAATTCGGTCTTCATGCGACTTGATTTCAATTCGTATGCGCCCGTGCCCGAAGCGTATGAAAAATCGGTAGCAAGCTTGCCTGTGAGCATAAAATTGATATAATCCTTAGACCCAAGTACATAAGCCGTTTTTTCAAAAATATCGGGTCTATGCCTTTTAAGCCACATCAATTTAAAAATAGAATAACACGGCGCGGGAAAACCGTTGCCCGTAGTCAAATACCACTCGTCACGGTCAACTTTCGAGAAAAACTCTTCAGTTTCTGCCTCGGCGCGGGTATCAGACCAAATAGGCACTTGGTCAAGTAAGGGACGATTTTCACTATCCATCGGAATGGCTACTAAACTTGCCCCCGATAAAGAAACGCACTCTACATTTGATGGATTTATTTCGGTTTTACCAAGTAACTTTTTGGTGCTCTCGCAAATTGCACTCCACCAATCTTCGGGGCGCTGTTCATGCATTGAGGGTGCCGGATAAAATGTATCATACTCGATAAAAGCCTTTGCTAAGGTTTGCATTTTATCATCATAAAGCGAAGCCTTAACCCCACCGGTTCCTAAATCATACGCAATTATATTCAACACTGCACCTCTTAACATAATTGTATTTTTACATTTTGATTATATATTCATAATTATGTTTTGTCAAGGGGTCTATGACTTTTAATGCTGTTTTTTCTAAAAAAATAAATATTTTTAAATTAAAGTGTTGAAATTGCATAACAAATGTGATAATATAAATGAAAAACATCATTATCTTTTGTTTTCTGTATTTTGAAGGGATGTAAAACAGTATGAACAGAAAAAACTTAGATTTATCAAAAATCGGTCGTATAACCGATATAAGTACCGTGCGTACCGACGTTACTATGCAGGAAGTAGAACAACTTATAGATATTGTCAAAAGCTTTAATTGTATCTGTGCAAGTCCTATGCCTGCCGTAACAAAATATGTTATAGACAAACTGGCAGACACGCCCGCAACGGTTGTAACCGGTGTGGTTAGTTTTCCCGCAGGGGCAGATACCACCTCAATGAAAGTTTTTACCGCAAAAGAGATGATTTCACTCGGATGCAAGGAACTTGATATGGTTATAAATGTCGGCGCTTTAAAATCTAAGCAATACGATATTGTGTACAACGATATAAAAGCTGTGGTTGATGCCGCCAACGGCATTCCGGTAAAGTCTATACTTGAAATATGCTATCTTACTGATGATGAAATCAAACGCGGAAGCGAGCTTGCAGTTAAAGCGGGTGTAACCTTTGTAAAAACAGGTACCGGTTGGGGTCCGAAGCCAACCACCGTTGACACTATACATATAATCAAACAAACCATTGGAGACAGCGCGTTTATTAAAGCCGCAGGTGGTGTGCGCAATCTTGACACGATGCTGGCAATGATCGATGCCGGTTGCAATCGATTCGGCATCGGTATCCGTTCTGCTATGAATATCTTCAAAGAAGCTTACGAAAGAGCCGGTATTCCTCTGCCGGAGCTGAAAACTTTTGCCGCAAGTGCCAACGATACCTATTAACCTTCCTATGCGCCTATGCATGATGAACAAAAACACATATATTAAATTATATGTATAGTGCGATTTTCAAACTACAAACAGAAGGTAAACGAATGAACAAACAACATAAGCTGAATATTTTAGATACCCGTTTAGAAATTTCCGGATTGGAACGGCCGTTGACGATTCTGCAAGTCACCGATCTTCACTTGATCAATACAGACGCCGGTGACAGCGAAGAAATTCAAGCATTAAGACGGACTTATTCGGAATGGGCGCCTTACTCCAATGAAATATTAGAAGATATCGGAGAATATTGTCAAACAGAAAAACCGGATGCGGTTGTGTTCACCGGGGATATTTGCGGCTTCCCTACCCGTAAAAATCTTAATATACTGAAAAACTTTCTGGAACAGAAGTGCCCGCCCTATCTGTTTGTATTCGGTAACCACGAACGCTTTTTTACTTTGCGGGATTTTACTCCCGAGATGCAGCGGCATTATACCGCGATGTATTCTTTTACCGGTCAAGGTGAATTCGGCATACAAACAATGAATTTAGCCGGAATTCGACTTATCGGAATAGATAATTCCAACAATCAAATTTCGTTTGAACAATTAAATAAACTTGAAAAGCTTTTCTCAGACAATCTGCCCTGTATTCTGTTTTTTCACGTGCCTATGTATCTTCCTGCATTGTTGCAGCCGGTGATGGACGCATGGAAACAGCCTTTTATGATGGGTTCCCCTATTTCTGCCGTACCCGATATGAATAAAGATCTGATTCCCACTGCTTCTACCGAAGTGTTTATAAAGCTGTTGACCACGCAACCAACGCCGGTGCAGGCTATGTTTGCAGGACATATTCATTTTTTTGACCGTCAGGATGAATTCTTTCCGGAAAAAAAGCAATATGTCACCCCAATGGCTACTACGCTGAACGGATGCGGCTTGGTACGCCGCATTCAATTAGTTCCTCACAACGGTCACAGCAGAAAATGACAATTATTAACGCAAAGTTGCAACTCTAATATTCTCTTTTTCCTTTCAGGGTTACGTCTTTTCCTGAAATTTATATCACCTTGCTTTAAAGGCACAACTCTAATTGATCCTAAAACCATCCTTTAGAGTTGTGCCTTTTATTGTTCAAAGCGCCGCAATAATTAAATTTCACCTGTTTAAAAAACCTCAACCGATAAGTAGGCAACGCCGATTTCGGTTGAGGTTTTTGTTTTTTAATACCTGTATTTTACACTACAATGCCGCAAACAGTATGCTGCCTCTCTTTTTAAGCCAGAAATAGAGCACGGCGCACAGGGCAAGCGTTACCGCCCCGAAGAGGCTCATATATCCTACAAAGCCGAGCTTCCAGCCGTTCAGTAGCATAAATCCCGCACACAGCAATACGGTATAGCCAAAACCGCTGAACAGGGCGATCATCACGCCGGCACTCTGCTTTATTGGTGTAATTTCACTTGTCCAGTTAAGATTTGGCATTTTAATTCCTAAAAATAGCCCGAACAGCGCGGAAAGCAAGGTATATAACATAGGAACAATCACCATAAAAATCAGTTCTATTGGAGTAAAGGGATATATAAATGCAAAGCAGGCTGTGCAGAATAACACGGGAATACCCGTAAGAATCAACTGCATACCAAGCTTGCTCCTAAGCACCTGCCACGGTGTTACCGGCAGAGACTGCATAAGCCACAAACTCTTGCCCTCAAGAGAGACCGAGGGTGCTGCCATATCGTTCATAGAAGCAAGCATACATACCGCCGCGCAAAGCAATACGGGTGTGCAACCTGCACGCGCGCCGAACACCTCATTTAATACCGAAATTACCGCAGAGCCCTTCCAGATAAGCATTACACCCGCAATCGGCAACAGTAATATGCCGAGACCGCAGTTGAGCATATAGTTAGGGCTTGAAGTAAACCTCCTGAATTCCTTTGACAAAAGTGCCGCGGCAATGCTTTTCTTCTTTGTTTTTCCTTCTTTATATTCCTTTTTAGCGGTATGTCCCGAAGATGTTGCTATTTTAAGGAAACTGTGTGAGAAAAGCCCCCACATCAGTGCCAAAAGTGCCAGTATAACCGCCGATACAACAAGCATTGCAATGCCGTCCCCCGCCCCTACTCTGCCAAAAAGGTAAAGCGGATAGGCTGCACCCTTAATTTTCTCTCCGTAGAGGGCGGCGTTTGCAAGCAAATTTTGAATAAGTGTTTGGGCTTTAAAATAAAGAAAATAGTATCCGCCGATAAACGCCAAGGAAATTATTACTGTTATAAAGCTCTTGTTTTTGAGCTTTAGGCTTATTTTCGCTACCACCCAGCCCAATGCACAGGAAAGGGTGAGAACAAAAACAGAAATCAACAGCATAATAAGCAGACCGCCTAAAATTATACCCACGGATACAGGTGCGGTAACCCAGTAAACAATTACTGCCGGTAAAATAACAACCAATGAATACATAAGCCCCATAAGATAGACGGTAAGCAGTCTTGACGCCATAATCACATTTACGGGAATCGGCATTGACAGCAGAAGGTCGTTATCTTTCGACAGATAAAGGCAGGAGTAGGTGTTAAACACACTGCCAAAAACGCCCAGCAGGACAGACAACAGCCCCATAATCACAAAGTATAGCCAATCCATACCCGCAGCGGCAAGCGCACCGCACATAGACAGTGATAGAAATGTAAACATTCCACCCAATAAACCAACCATAATACCAACAAACAGTAAAAGATATGCGGCTGTTCCCGCTTTGGAACGTGACTTGTTCTTCTTGGCATCATAAAAGTAGCCGCGGAATATCTCGGTCATTTGCTTTTTAAGAAGAACACTCAGCATACTTCTGCCTCCAGTTCAAGAAATACTTCCTCTAAAGAGTCGTCGCCCTTGACCTCCTCCATTGTGCCCGAGCGGACAAGCCTTCCGTCCTTTATAATTGCCACCTTGTCGCATAACTTTTCGGCAACTTCAAGCACATGGGTAGAGAAAAATATTGCCCCGCCCTTGTCGCAGACCTCACGCATCATACCTTTAAGCAGATGCGAGGCTTTGGGGTCAAGACCCACAAAGGGTTCGTCCATAATAATAAGCTTAGGACTGTGTAGCCATGCCGCAATGATAGCCAGCTTTTGCTTCATACCGTGGGAATAGGCGGCGATGGGCTGTGCCAAATCGGCTGTCAGCTCGAAAAGCTCCGAATATTTACGGATACGCTCCTTGCGATCCGCGGCGTTTACGCCGAAAATATCGGCGATGAAATTAAGATATTTTATACCGCTCATATAGTCATACAAATCTGGATTATCGGGAATATAGGCAATGTCCCGTTTACATTCAAGGGGTGCGGTACGGATTGATTTTCCGTTAATCAAAATCTCTCCCTCGTCAAACTGCAAAATCCCCACCACGGATTTAAGCGTTGTGGTTTTGCCCGCGCCGTTGTGACCGATAAAGCCGTAGATTTCACCGGGAGCAATATGTAAGGTAAGATCGTCCACGGCCTTCTTTTCGCCGTAGGTTTTTGTAAGATGTTCGATTTTAAGCATTTTGTTTTCCTCCGATTAAAATTTTATTTATTCCATGGGCGGACATTCTTGTGCCAGCCGTTATTTTCCCAATAACCGTAGTCAGGCTCCATAGGCGGAAAATGCTTGTGGGCAAAGCGCATCAAATAAAACCACTTTTTTGCCCTGCCATTGCAACCGCGCTTGCCTGCACCTTTTCGGATACGGCACGCCAGACGGTCTGTCTTTTTGTGAATTTTTTGCATTATTCTGTTGGGTATCTCGTCAGGCTTCACCGCCTGAACGCCAAGCCCAAGCTTATATACCTTACGGATTCCCCACATTTCGAGACTGTCCGCCATATCCCGAACGGTGCTTTTCATTCCGCCCCCGGCGGCTGTGGATATGGCGACCGCCTGCTTTCCGCTCATTTGAGGCAAAGGTCTGTGGACCATCCACCAAGTGCCGAAGTGATCGAGAAAGCTCATCATTTGACCCGTGGCGTGATATACATACACAAGGCTTTCAAGTATCAGCAGATCACATTCAAGAACCGCCGTAACAAGGGGCTCCAGCTCTTTATAATGCGGGCAGTCGGATAAGTCATTTTTGAAACAGGTATAACAGCCAAGGCATGGACTGTTAAAATCCCGAGGCAGAAAAAATTCCCGAATCTCTCCGCCAACCTTATTTGCAAGCTCCCTTGCCACCATACAAGTGTTGCCTTCATGGCTCTGTCCGTGAATAACGGTAATTTTCATCATTGTAAACCTCTCTTCAAAGTTTGTTCGATATTTTCAGCAGTTTACATCCTATATTATACAAGATTCTCCCGAAATTTCATAGGTGGTTTTTATATTAAAATGTGTCGTTTTTTTAGGTAGGCGGATGTGCCGATCGGACACAACCGCCTTGCTCTGCACAGGGGGTTTATACGGTGATAAAACCGGAATTTATTGAATTGCTGATCCAATTATCAAGAGCCTCCATCTGCGCATCCGTATGAAACCAGTGTTCTCCGTCCTCTATTACAGTGAGCGTTGCGCCGATTCGGTTTGCAAATTCGGATACAGTTTCCATAGAAGTCAGGTTATCCTTGCCGCCGTACAAAATACAGGTGGGGATGCTCCACTTGATTGGATGCTTTCTCACATAGCACAAATACTCCCAAGATAATGTTTCCCCAAACGCCGTAGGAATCTCTTTTTTACTTTGCAGTTCATCCTCTGTCACATTTGACCATGTCATAATATCCGTAATCAGCTTCTCCATATTTACAATAGGCGAAATAAACAGGGCTTGCGAGATATTTTTTTCAGCAAGCGTATGCATTGATAAAAAAGCCCCTATGCTGTTTGCGATCAAAACAACAGAATCATATCCCTTACTGTGAAAATCGAAAAACCGTGAAAATTCGCTTTGCGCTTCCCACGGATTTTGCGATTTGTAGTCAAAGCCAATAACATCGCTTTCGGTAAATAAAGACCGATAATGCTTTGCTTCCTTGGCAGTACCGCCTTTGCCGTGTACATATATGACCAAATCTTTATTTTTCATTTATTACTTTTAGCGTAATTTTTACGCTGCTCCTTCTACACTTCGATTTTATTTTCTCAAATACTTTGCCGTTATGGTTGTACCGTTTTCTATCATTTCTTTGGGCGTTCCCGTAAATACAACCTCACCGCCTTTGGTGCCGCCGTCGGGCCCGATGTCAATAATATAGTCGGCAAGCTTCATAACATCGGTGTTATGTTCAATCACAATCACCGTGTTTCCGCGCTCGACAAAGCCCTCTAAAATATCAACAACCTTTTCGATATCTGAAGGATGAAGCCCTGTGGTAGGCTCATCCAAAATATAGATATTGCCCTTTTTCTTAATATTTTGTGCAAGCTTCACCCTCTGGCGTTCACCGCCCGAAAAGGTTGACAGCGGTTGTCCCAATGAAATATACGAAAGTCCAACCTGAGTAAATGCCTCAAGCATAGCGGAAATTTTCTTATTGTTCGCAAAAAACGGCACCGCATCCTCAACGCTCATATTCAGGATATCGACAATCGTTTTTCCCTGAACAATGCGTAGTCAAAAAAATTGTAGTTCCCTTGTTTTTTAATTCTTTTAAATGCCCCCATACCTCTCTTCTCGCCGCCGTATCAAGACCTGTTGTAAGCTCGTCCAAAAACACAATTTCGGGATTACCTATAAGCGCCAATGCAACGGATAATCTTTGTCTCTCTCCGCCCGATAGCTTGTTCACCTGCGACTTTTCGAATCTTTCCAACGAGAAAACCTGCAACAGCCTGCGGTAATCCTGAGGGTTCTCATATAAAGCCGACATTTCCCGACAAAGCTCATAAACCCGAATATTGTTTTGGTAGTTTGAGGATTGCAGCTGCACCCCAACCCGTTCAAATACTGACTTGCGGTTTGCGGCAGCTTCCAATCCGAATATTGCCCCCGTGCCGCAATCGGGCTTTTTAAGCCCCAGAAGCAAATCAATGATTGTGCTTTTTCCGGCCCCGTTATGACCTAAAAGCCCAAACACCTCACCCTTCTCTACACGAAAGGTAATTTTGTCTGCCACTATCCTTCCGCCCAACGACTTTATAAGGTCTTTTGCCTCAATACATGTGTTCATACATAGCCTCCTTTTTTGATTGTAAGGCTATGGTACAACCTCCCCTAAGGGACGAGTCAAGTATTATTTTTTAATTTCCTTTTTAAAAATTTATTTATATATAAACGGAGCCGCACAGCTGCGACCCCATAGAAATATATATCATATCATTTCGGTTTTCGTTATACATTGATTTTTCCCTTTCCTATTCGGCAATTTTTCAATGGATATGAAGTCTGCGCTGAACACCCATACGAATTACAGATCCGTCTTTGCATAAATTTGTGCATCTTACTGCCGAAAAGGGCGAAGTTTGAACTTGGCAGTTTCGGGTACGGGATTATTCATTGTATTATCTCTGAAAATTCAATATCTATTTCCCCGATACCGCCGTCGATTTCGATATAATTTTCGCCCGAGCCGTAAACCGAATCGTCATGCATGGTTTCGCCCTCAAGCTTTGCTTCACCTATACCTGTGTCAATTTCTATTTTATAGTCTTCGCGGTTTCCCAAAAGGGTAAGCTTGGTCTCACCTACGCCGTAGTCGAGTTTGCTTTGTCCTTCAATGCGGCTTTTAAGCGTAAGCTCACCTACGCCCATATCGAGTTTAAGATTACAAAGCCGCCCGCCGTCTATGTTAAGTTCACCCGCGCCGCCGTCAATATCGGCTCGTGAATTGGCAGTCAGGTTTTTTATTTCTGCTTCGCCTGCTCCGAGAGATAGCTTTAAATCATAGGCAGAAAGCGAGTCTATTTCAACCCTACCTGCGCCCGTTTCAACAGTGGCCTCATCAAAAACAAAGTCCTCGGGAATATTTAAAACAACCGTTACGCCTTTCGGATAAACCGAAAACAGCTTTTTTGTTTCATCAATACGAAGCTTACCGTCATCTGACTTTACGGAAATATAATTATGATTGCTTTCTACCGAAAATTTGTCGGCGATTTTTATTTTAAGCTTTGCTCCGCTTAGACTAATCGAAAGTGAAGAGATATCGTCATCAACCGAATAGACCTGCATTTCGCCGACTGCCTTGTCGTTTTTGACCGAAAGTATATACGAAACACCTGTAAGCCCTGTTATTATTCCGCCGATAATGCTGACGCTTAAAAAGACAGCAAACGCGAGGGCAAGATATTTAATTACCTTTTGTATAGCGGTCATTTGATTTCAACTCCCCCGAACATACATGTTGCGTTTATGTATATGGTAACGGCACCCTGAACAGCGGTGCGGTGATTTTTTTCAGAGACACCGCCGAAAATCGAATTTGAGTTAACCTTTACATTTATATTATCGGGAACCAAAATATCTATTCCGCCGAAAACACTTGTTGCATTAACGGCGCAGTCTTTTTCGATAATCGCTTGTCGCAGGTCGCACTTTACGCCGCCGAAAACCGCCGTAAGCTCGGCACCGCTGAACTGCTCACCGTCAAAATTCAAATTCTGACCCGAAAAGGTTGCGCAGCCGACTTTGATGCTGTCACCGTTTTTGCGCGAGGTTTCAAGCATTTTTATCGCCTTATCACCGAAGATTGCACCGAAAATCATTTTCAGACCTACGATTACTATAATCGCAGGGATAGCGAGCTTCCAAAACATATCAAAGCTCAGCACATTCTGACAGCAAAGCAGTAAAAACACGCCTATTAAAAGCCCTATTATATTGCCGGTCTTTTCTCTTTCGCTGAAAATTCCGACTAAACAGGGAACTATGATAAACAGAGTCCACCAGCCGTCAAAGAAAATCTCGACATTGGTAACACCGAAAGCTTTTAAGGCAAATATACTGCCGACTGCAATAAGCGCTATACCCCACAAAATTTTACTTAATTTTTTCATTTTCATCAAACTCCTTATTTTTTTAGTTTGTATCACTATTTTACAATACATTTTTCCTTTTCAACAGTATGTTTTTTAAGCAGATTGTGTCAGTTTTTTAGGTGTCAAAAATCCACCGTAATAAGAAATTTGCGTATACGGCGGATTTGAATTACATATAACAAAAACTTATTCCGATACCAGCCATTCCTTTGCGTTTTTAACAATAGGTTAAGGCAAGATATGTTTATCAGGTTTATTTATCCCAATTAAATTCATTTACATCTTTACAGCTTTCAAAAGATTCGCGTAACATATAAGACCAGTAATCCTTCTTTTTCTTAAGTCCCTCATACTTAAATATTCCCTCGTCATTTTCGGCATAAGAATCATACATTCCCTGAAATACCGTTGCTCTGTCTTCGGCTTCGTTGCTTCTGCCGTATACATCTCTAAACCAAACGGGAGTGCGACCTTTATCGTCGGGGGTGTACTCCACAGAAATGCCGTCAATACCGTCGCCGTACGCCTTGATTACTTCCTCGGGCATTAACTTGCTCCAACCCTCAATCAATTCGCGGTTTATTCCGTTTTCAAGAGCATGCCCTACTTCATGTGTTAGACTTGAAAAGAAATATTCGTCTTTTCCGCCAACCTGAATATAGATAATGTTATATCCGTGCGTATAAGTCGACAAACCCCCTATATTATTTGCTATTTTATCGCAAAGATATAAAACCAAGGGTCTTCCGAGCCCCGCCTCCTTTAACAGACCTTGCGGGTAATAGTTAAAATAGTCTTTCAATTTCAACATATAATTATAGGCGGTGTCTTCATCCGTACCTGATATTTCATAACCCAAATCATTTGTATTGAATATATCTTCGCCGTACATAACCCTAACGCCGTAATCCTTCACAAGCTTATCGGTAAGCTCAACGGTTTTTGTGCCGCCGATGTAATCGGGCATTTCCAAAACTCCGTCTATTGCATCCTGATTTAAGGCTTCGATCTTCAAACCGTTCTTTTTAAGCTTAGATAAATCTAAAAGACTGTATTCAAAAATATTATCGCTGTTTTTTGCAACAACTATTGCGCTGCTTTGCGATATTTGTCTGATACAGGTTATCATACCCTCTGACGAAAACTGCGCAAAGCAAGAATTTTCGATATCGTAAAATACCGCCTGACTGTT
>ENA-OWPL01001925-OWPL01001925.1-human-gut-metagenome-genome-assembly--contig:-NODE-1925-length-11321-cov-11.391177_pt1 | contig 11321 bp, 8 predicted proteins | sample MGYA00248263_ERZ651844 | MGnify/ENA primary metagenome ERZ651844 (study PRJEB26924, sample SAMEA4378256) | human gut metagenome | biome: human gut; feature: human-associated habitat; material: faeces... | reverse complement strand
GTGTTCTTGCGGGTGCTCTTCTCGCAGCCGATCCAGACGGTGTCGTTGTCGCTGTCAGCGGGGGCCGTGTCCCGCTGGACCTGCTCCGGCGAGGGAGCGATGCAGCCGCTGCGGCAGGCAGAAACGCAGAGGCCGCAGTCGGTGCAGGGGTCCCAGTCCTTGACGAGATTCGGGCGGGTGAAGATCGCATCCCCAAAGGGGCAGATGTCCTTGCAGGCCGTGCAGGGGGTGCGGTGCGGGTGCAGGTTCCAGCACTGTCTGCGGTTGATCTCCGGGTGGGTGGTCTTCATCAGCGCATCCATGGCGTAGCGCGTAAAGAAACTCATCGAATCACTCCTTATCCGGGTCCATGACCGAGGTCACGACGGCATTGTCCAGCAAAAAGCGCTGGACCTTCTGGGCAGCCAGAGCAGCGGCCACGGTCTCCGGGGCCAGCACACGGCGGATGTCGGCTTCGGGGGTGTCCTGCTGCACGGAGAGGCGGCGGTATTCGGCGTTGACCTCTTCGGGCCGGACGGTGATGTTCTCGGCCTCTGCGATGGCGCGGGCCGCATACATGGTGCGGATCTTCCGCTCAGCATCGGCGCGGTAGCCTGCCCGCAGAGCCTCGGCGGTGGTGCGGCTGTTCTTGCAGTGCTGCTCCATGCTGATGCCGCTGCGGCTCAGGCGCTGGCTCAGCAGCTTCATCTCGTTGTCGGCGGTGCGGTCGAGCACGGCCTCCGGCACGGTGACGGTCAGGTTGGCACCGGCCATCTCCAGCAGCTTCTGCCCGGCGGCGCGGTCGGCACCGTCTTCGTGGATCTTCTGCTTCTTGGCGCGGACGGCCTCCCGCATGGCGGCGAGGGATGCATAACCGGCAGACTGTGCGAACGCCTCGGTCAGCTCCGGGGTGGTCTTCTCGGCCACAGAGTGGAGCGTGATCTCGAACTGCGCCGTCTTGCCGGAAAGCTCCGGTACACGGAACGCGGTCGGATAGGTGAAGTCGAACCGGAAGGTCTCACCGGCCTTGTGGCCATAGATGGCCTGCTCGGCGGCAGGCATCAGCTTGCCGTCGCCCAGCACGACCATGACCTTCTCCATCCGGCTGTCGGGGATCTCCTGGCCGTCCATGAAACCGGCGAAATCCAGCAGCACCCGGCTGCCGCGCTTCGCGGCCTCGGTGGAGTTGTGGTAGGTGGCGCGCATCCGGGTCTGGTGGACCATCTCGATGTCCAGCGTCTTCTCGGAAATGCCGCGCACATGGCGGGTGACGGCCAGCCCTTTATACGGTCCGAGCTTTACTTCGGGGAAATTATTCTGCTGATTTTCCATTTTGCAATACTCCTTCTGACGATAGAACGTTGATTCAAAAAATGGGAGGGTGCGGTGTTATAACCCGTGGGCGGCAAGCCAGCTCTCGGCGACCTGCGAGAACATTTCGGGGTATTGGGCATTTTCGGCGTCGAAGACGTGGAGGTAGGTCTCCACTTCGGCACGGGTAGGGGCGGCGACCCGCTCCCAGATGGTGAAGGTGTAGCCGTTGCCCATATCGAATGTGGCGGCAAGGGTGTGGGTGCCGTCCCGCAGCTCAGCGAATTTGGCGTTCAGCTTGTGGCCCAGCTCCGTGTCCGATGCGTAGGACAGGGGGTAGGGGTCAACGGTGACGACATACTTTGCCTCAAAGAAGCTCATGGGGAAGTTGTGGGTGCCCGGCACCGAGAAGCTGTCCGGCAGTTTGCCGTCCAGCGGCTGCTCCGGCAGCAGGCAGTTGCGCAGATGGCCGGGGTTGTAGAGCATGTCGTCGGTGATCATGTACGCGGTCTCGCCGTCGCCGAGGTGGACGCTGAGCCATTCGGTCACAGCCTGCAGCTGGCTCAGGTCCCTGCGGTCGCAGGTCAGGCCGTCGAGCCGGACAAATTCTGCGGTGCTCTTGAGCGGGAAGTGGTCGATGAGAAAATCGGGCAGGGCCACCACCGTCAGCGGCGAGCAGCGCACCGACACGGCAAACACCAGCGTGAACGCCCAGTAGCCCAGCTTAAGGGCCTTGCGGCGCTCGATGCCCTCCGCCAGCGCCGCAGCGCCTGCCAGAAAGAGCAGGAAGTAGGCGGGGAGGAAGAGGAGCATCTGGTGGGAGCCGGTGTTCTGCACCCGCGTGAAGAGCACGAGGCTGACCGCCAGCTCACAGGCACCCAGCGCGGGCAGGGCGAACCGCCTGCGGCGGAAGGCATCTGCGACGCCCAGCCCGATGAGGATGAAGTTCAGCAGGCCGATGCGGAGGATGTGGTAGTAAAGCTCGGTGGCCATGCCGCCGACGTTGTAATAAGAATAGCGGTCGGAGTAGTCAAATGCCAGGATCTTGCGGACCATGGGCCAGAGCAGGGCGACCATCGCGACCAGGGCGCAGAGGCCGAAGGCGATGAGGTTGCGCACCCGGCGGATGGCCAGCGCCTTGTCAGTCCTGGCGAGTTTTGCGCTGCTGACCAGAAGCAGCAGTGCGTAGGAAAAGTAGTAGCCGACCACGAAGTAGAGATACCACCGGCGGGTCAGAATGACCGCTGCCGTGGCCAGAAAGAGGAGGGCGAACCGGCCCGGCTCCAGCTGTTCAAAGCGGTAGTCCAGCGTCAGCACCAGAATGGCGAAGGCGAAGATGAGGCCGAACCAGTCCGGCTGGGCCAGCATCGCGCTCATCCGCAGAAACGGGAAGGTGAGCAGCCACGAAAAGCCGATGAGAAAGTAATAGAACCGGTTCTTCACCCGGAGCATCTGCCCCACCTTGATGACCACGCCCGCCAGCAGCACCATCAGGCTGGGCAGGACGCAGAACACCTGACTGAACGCATAGCTGTCGCCGGTGCGGGCCGTCAGGCAGAAGGGAAACTCGGTGAACAGGGTGATGAAATTGGTGTAGTCCTCCGCGAAGGAGCCGAAGATGTACGCGAAGCCCGACGCCGGGCCGGCAGCAAAGGCCGCCTCGGCGCTGTACTGCTTGACGAGGTAGTTGGCGTAGTCCCAGGTGTAGACGAAATCGCGCCGCCCCAGCGCCCAGTAGAAATAGAGCACCGCCGCCGCCCAGCAGCCCACAAGGACGGCCCGGTGGAAGAAGTCCAGCGTAACGCCGGATACCCGCAGCACCCACAGCGCCCCGTAGAACAGCGCACAGCTGCACCACAGGCTCACCAGCGGGAAGAATGTCGCCCCGGTGGGGAAAAGCAGCCCGACGGCTGCCAGGACCAGTACCCCGATGCCGAGCGCGGCCCCCGCTTTGCCCCAGGGGGTGAGGCCGCGTTTCAGCAGGGTCGAACGTGTTTGTTCCATAACACAAAACCTCTCACAAAACCTGATAGTTCATGTTACAGTATAACGGTTCTGCCCGGCGCTGGCAAGGCCGCAGCGGCGGCAAAACGGAAAATATCCCGCTGCATTTTCAACAGACGGGATATTTCGAGCAAAAAATTACTTTTTGGAATTGACAGCGGGCTTTGCAGCGACTTTGCGCCGGGCAGCAGCAGCCTTCCGGGCCGAAGCCTGTGCGGCCTCGGCATGGGGAGCCTCCGGCGTCAGACGGAGCAGTCGGCTGCCCATGGCGGGCAGGTCGAGGGTCAGGGTGTAGTCCCGCCCATAGACGCCGCCGTCCATGGTGTGGAAGTTCCGGGTCCGGCTCTTATCGGCACCGTTCCAGCGGGAGGCCTCGCTGTTCAGCAGCTCTTCGGCCCCGCAGGGGAACTTGAGGTAGAGCGGGAACTTTTTGTGGGCGGTGTTCTGGGTGTTCATCACACAGAGCAGAGTCTGGCCCGCGCCCTTGCGCAGCCAGGCGTACACGCCCTCGCCCCGGCTCTCGCTGGCCACCCACTCAAAACAGCCGGGGTTGTATTCGCCGTCGTAGAGGGCGGGCTCGGTGGCGTAAAGGCGGCCGAGTTCGGCGAAGTATTTCTGGAAGCTGTCGTGGAAGGGGTATTTCATCAGGCCCCAGTCCAGCTCTTTCTTCTCGTCCCACTCGCGGAAATGCCCCAGCTCGTTGCCCATGAAGTTCAGCTTCTTGCCGGGGTGGGTGTACATGTAAAAGTACAGGGTGCGCAGCTGGGCGCACTTTTCCTCGTAGGTGCCCCAGAGTTTGTCGATGATGGTCTTTTTGCCGTGGACGACCTCGTCGTGGCTCAGCGCCAGCAGATACAGCTCGTTGTAGAAATACTGCATACTGAAGGTGAGCTTGTTGTAGGCATCCGGGCGCTCACCGAAGGGGGTGGCGAAATAGTCCAGCGTGTCGTGCATCCAGCCCATGTCCCACTTGTAGTCGAAGCCGATGCCGTCGTAGCGGGTGGGGGCCGTGACCTTGAGGAAGTTGGTGGAGTCCTCGGCCGTGTAGATGCCGGTGGGGAACCGCGTGTTCAGGCCGTGGTTCAGATTCCGCAGGAAGGTGACCGCACCCTCGTTCACGCCGCGGTTGGGGTCGCCCTGCCAGTAGAGCGCACGGGAGATGGCGTCCATCCGGATGCCGTCGCAGTGGTAGACGTCCATCCACAGGGCGGCGGCGCTGTTCAGGAAGCTGCACACCTCCCGGCGGTAGTAGTTGAAGTTGCAGGTGCCCCACTCGCTGTGGCCCACATCGCTGTCGTACTCATACAGATGGGTGCCGTCAAAGTTGGCCAGCGCGTCGCCGTTGGCGGCAAAGTGGACCGGCACAAAGTCCATGATGACGCCGATGCCCATCCGGTGGCAGGCGTTGACGAAGGCTGCAAAGTCGGCCGGGGAGCCGTAGCGGCTGGTCACGGAGAAATAGCCGGTGGTCTGGTAGCCCCAGCTGCCGTCGAAGGGATGCTCGGCCAGAGGCAGCAGCTCCACATGGGTGAAGCGGTGGTCCAGCAGCCAGGGGATCAGCTCCCGCGCCAGCTCGCGGTAGTTGTACCAGCCGTCCGAGCCGTCCTCGCAGGTGGCGTTGGGCTTGTGCTTCCAGCTGCCCGCGTGGAGCTCGTAGATGTTCAGGGGCAGGTTGCGGCACTTGTCCCGCCGCTCCATCCAGGTGTGGTCGTCGAACGGAAAGTCCAGCTTGGTCAGGATGCTGGCCGTGCCGGGGCGCAGCTCGGTGGCAAAGGCGTAGGGGTCGGCCCGCATCACGGTGCTGCCGTCCCGCCCGTGGATGCGGAACTTGTACATCTCGCCCTCCTGCAGACCGGGGACGAAGCCGTTCCAGATGCCGGTCTCGGCCCGCTGCATGGGCACACCGGGGCCCCAGCCGTCAAAGCCGCCGCAGATCTCCACGGCCACGGCGCTGGGGGCCCACACCGCGAACCGCCAGCCGTCCCGGAAGGGATGCGCACCCAGCGTGCGGTAGGCGTCAAAGCAGTCGCCCAGAAAGAACGAACGATCGATCGAAGGAAATTCCATGCCAAAAACTCCTTTTCTATTCACAGCCCTGCCCTCTCCGCCATTGCTTCGCAATGCCGCCTCCCCCAAGTGGGAGGGTTTGGCAGTCCATGCGGACGCGAAGCGGCCTGAGAGGGCGAGGCACCTTTCCTTTTTGTCATTGTTACTAAGAAAACCAAATCGAAATCGTCAAACCTGCTGATTTTACAGGAGACTTTGTATGAAAATTAGCAAAGTTCCACACTTTGGTCCGGAACTATGCTATACTATCTCTGTCGCCCGTATGCGGCGGGCGCAGGAAAAACTGCTAGAATGGGAGAGACTGTAACGATGGCTTGGTATGACAACGCTGTATTTTATCACATCTATCCGCTGGGGCTGTGCGGCTGCGCACATGAGAACGACGGCCAGCCCACACCCGGTGCCTTTGCAAAACTGAACGCCTGGGCCGAACACGCTTATGAGGACCTTGGCTGCACGGCCATTTATATCGGCCCGCTGTTTGAGAGCGGCTCCCACGGCTACGATACCATCGACTACCGCCGGGTGGACCGCCGCCTGGGCACGAATGAAGAGTTCCGGGAGTTTGTGGCCAACTGCCACGCCCGCGGCCAGAAGGTCATCGTGGACGGCGTGTTCAACCATGTGAGCCGTGACTTCTTCGCCTTCCAGAACCTGAAAACGGACCGCGAGAACGCCCGGTATAAGGACTGGTTCTGCGATGTGAATTTCTGGGGCAACAACGAGTACAACGACGGCTTCTCCTACGGCAACTGGGGCGGCTTCAACCTGCTGGTCAAGCTGAACCAGCGCAACCCGGAGGTCCAGAATTACCACTACGATACGATCCGTTTCTGGGTCCGTGAGTTCGACATCGACGGCATCCGTCTGGATGCAGCCGACGTGCTGGACTTCGAGTTCATGAAGGGCCTGCGCCGCCTGGCCAACGAGGTCAAGCCGGAGTTCTGGCTGATGGGCGAGGTCATCCACGGCGATTACAGCCGGTGGGCCAACCCCGAAATGCTCCACTCGGTGACCAACTACGAGCTGCACAAGGGCCTGTGGAGCGGCCACAACGACCACAACTATTTCGAGATCGCGCACACCATGCGCCGTTTGCAGGGCCTGTGCCACGACACCCGGCTCTATCTCTTCTCGGACAACCACGATGTGGAGCGCCTGCCCAACAAGCTGCGCAACCGGGCTCACATCCGCCATATTGCTCTTCTAGTATATACGCTTTGGGGCATTCCGTCCATCTATTATGGCTCGGAATTTGCAATTGAGGGCAAAAAAGAGTGGGGGAGCGACTGGCCGCTCCGCCCCTGCCTGGAATTGGATGACTTCAAGGATGCGCTGACCACCAACCCGGTCACCAGCGTGTACGCAGCGCTGGGCCGACTGAAGGCCGCGTGCCCGGAGCTGACCTGGGGCGAGGTGAAAGAGTTACAGCTGACCACCCAGTGCTATGCGTTCGCCCGTGTGCTGGACGGCAAAGCCGTCGTGGCCGTCTTCAACAACGGCGACAGCCCCGCGCAGCTGGAGTTTCAGCTGCCGGTGGAGGCCACCGGTGCCGAAAACCTGCTGGCCGACTGCGTGGGCAGCCAGCCGATCCTGACGGAGATCGAGTGGGGCCGGATGAAGGTGCAGCTGCCCTCCAATTACGCTACGCTCCTCCGCCTGAAATAAACTTGCACATTCCTGCGGGGTCTGTTATTATAAGGTAAAATCAGAAAACAGGGGGGCATTCGGATGAATGCTGTACAGCGCAGAGAAGTGATATTGGAGCGGCTGAGCAACGCCGACGCACCGGTCAGCGCCAGTGTGATGGCGGCGGAGCTGGGCGTCTCCCGCCAGATCGTGGTGGGCGATGTGGCCCTGCTGCGGGCCGGCGGTGCGGCCATCGAAGCCACGCCGCGGGGATATCAGTTCCACCCGGCCCCCGGCGGCTACACCGGCATCCTGGCCTGCGTCCACCGCACGGCGGAGGAGATGCGCACCGAACTGTATGCGGTGGTGGACCAAGGCGGCACCGTGGTGGACGTGGCTGTGGAGAATCCGCTGTACGGCGAGCTGCGCGGCAACCTGAACCTGTCCAGCCGGTATGACGTGGACAACTTCATCCAGCAGGCAGCGGATACCCCAGAATGCCTGCTCAGCCGGATGACAGGCGGGGTGCATCTGCACACCCTCTGCTGCCCGGACGAGAAAACGTTCCACCGCATTGAAGCAGCGTTGGAAAACGCGGGTGTCCTGTATAAAAAAGAGTAACAAAACCCGCAGATTCTGTCTATCAGCAAAATCCGAAAAGGGTTGGATATCCGACAAAATACCGAAAGAGGTGGATTATTTTTGGACATCCGCATCGAAAAGACCGACCGCGCCATCGAAAAAGCGTTTCTGGAACTGCGCAGCAAAATGCCGCTGGAAAAAATCAAGATCAAAGACCTGTGCGCACTGGCCTGCGTGAACAAATCGACGTTCTATGCCCATTATGAGGATATCTATGCACTGTCCAACCGGTTGGAGGACAAGCTCATTGCCGACATCCTGGCCAGCGTCTCGGCGGTGGAGCTGTACCCGGTCCGGACGGAGGCGCTGACCCGCGAGCTGTTCCGGGCCTTTGTCCAGAACAAAACGGCGGTGAACATCCTCTTTGCCGATTCCCGTCAGGGCATCTTTGCCAACCGCATCGAAAAGGGCCTGCGGGAGAGCCTGACCGTGCAGGACCCCACCTTCGCCAACGACCCCAAGCGCGGCATCCTGCTGTCGTTCTGTGTGCAGGGCTGTTTCTATGCCTTTACCAACAACAGCAGCCGGATGGACGAGAAACACCTCGTGGACCTTCTGGCAGAGATCGCCAGGGCGGCGCAGAAGGTGATGATGTAAAAGGTGAGACGGCTTCAATAGCACAAAAAAACTCCTAATACGATTGAACGTATTAGAAGTTAAGATAAAGACTTATTATAAGTTTAACGAGATAGAACACCAGAACGAGCCTGCTGTTTGCTATATTCCTGCTCCTGAGCAATGCGGTCCAAGTAAGAAGCGGTGGACTTAGCCATTGCAGACAGAGATGCAGAAGTGATAGTAATGTTTTGTCGAGGCAATGCCGTTTTTAACGAAGGAACGGATCTTTTGCCGGACAGTGTTGCATATCGCATGACTAATTAACACCCTTTCAAAATAATGAATTGATAAAACATAGATATAGTATACAGAATGAGCTATGAATTGTCAAGATAAAAATCTACTATACATCAAGAAAATTTGGTAAAAAATAGGGGATAAAGGTTTTCAACGAAAGGAGACGTTTACAAATGATGAACTATGAAGTTACCGGAACGCCCAGTCAAGTTGTAGAGAATGTCCAGTCGATTTTTAGTGTGACAAAAGCAGAAGCAGAACTGATTGTGATGAGTCTGCTTTATAACCAAGATGAAGAAGTAGTAGATGAGGTTGCAGTAAGAAATTTTATAGGGAGTTTGGATCAGGAAAAAGCTTCTGCAGTGATTCGTGGGGTTCCTTTGACAATTCAGATAACGGGAATTTTGCCAGATATTGTGAAAAAGTGTGTTCAAAAGTTGATCAAGTATTCAGCAATTCAAATTGTAACAGGCAGTTTGTCGTTAGAGAATGTGAAAAAGGCTACTGTGATAGCAGAAGTTTTGGGAGCTGTTTTTGATGTAATGCAGCAACATACAACATGGCTTGGTAAGGAGCTGATCCAAAGAGATTCATTTGTTGCGCTGATGGATTATACTGGATGCCAAGTAGCGAAGGGAATCCAAAGCTCTATTTATGATGTTCAATTTACGCTGGAGGATATCCAGAAGTGGATGCAGGATGAAATACCTGAAAATCCAGATGCGGGCAAAGGACTTGAAAAAGATTTTAAATTGTTTGAAGAAAAGAAACTAATTAAGAAAAGAGCAGAAACAATTGGCAATGACGGAGTAAAACAGGTTATTTATCAAATCGTATTTTGAAAGGGGATGAAGATATCATGGATCAATCCTCTTTATTGGATTATGTCAAGGTTGTCAAAAACGAGATGGATGCGGCTGAATTGATGCAGTATTGTCTACGTGACTGGTATCTGATTGAGGAACCAGATGAGAAAACGGCAAGCTATGGGAGATTTGAGATTCAAGATACGGTTGAGCAGCAAATCCTTGCAAATCTTCTTGGATATCATATCGTAAGAGAAGGACCGGATAACTTTGAACTGAAAAAATGGGACGAACATGAAAGAACCGTTATGACGGAGCTTTACTATGTGGATCGTGAGTATCGGGATAGCTACTACATGTATTATGCACGAAAACATTCAGACTATGAACGCTTTACGATGCGTATTATTATCTTTGATGGAGATGTGATGTCAGAAATTGAAAACTATCACTCAGATGCTCTCCAGAGATGTTTTATTGGTAGCTGTGTCCTTCGCCCTTTACAAGTGGGGGCGATTGGAAGGTCGTTGATCTCTCCGCGATACATCTTATGCCAGAAAGGAAAAGATTACTACATCAGAACTTCAACATACCGGATTTCGCCACTTGGAATTTCGCTGACCGTAGAAGCATTTCCCTATATGATGCAGGATGGCGAAACAGTTACCTGTGCAGAGGTGACGCTGGTCAACCTTTTTGATTATTTCAGTGCACAATATACCGACTATCGATATCTCTGTCCAAGTGAAATTCAAAAAATCGTTTCACGGCATAGCTTTGAAAGAAGCCTTCCGTCTAGAGGCCTGAATTATGAGATGCTGTCAAAAGTGCTTTCGGATCAGGGATTTGAGCCGAAACTGTATATGTCTAAGCAAAAGCGTGCAACATGGGATATCCGGCGATGTCTTAGCAGATATGTGGAGTCAGGTATTCCAGTAGCAGTGGAACTGAAAAATCCCTGGACAGGAGTATATCATTCGGTAATTTGCATTGGCCGAGAAAACAGAAAGACGGCAATGGATGTGGTAGGGAGCATTATTCGGAGGTACTCTTTGATTACAGAAGAGGATCAGAGTAAAAGCGTTCTCCATTTCTGTGATGCAGCGGATGCGTATACCGAGTATGTGATCATGGATGATAACTGTGTTCCGTATCAACCAGTTGAAATTGTTCCGAAGATGATTCCGAATGACAAAGGAAAGCGGAAAAAGAGTGTTTACTGTATGGGAGAGCAGGTCATCTATGGATTTGCTGTCCCACTTCATACGAGAATGGTCATTGATGCGGAACAGGCGGAATCATTGTGCCTGACGTTTTTGGCAAGCGCAGAGCTGAATGTCGCTACACTTTATCAACAGATTGATCCCCATAAGATTGACGGGGCAGATAGAGGATATGAAACGCTGGGAAAAATGGATGAGAATCCATTGATTATTCGTCTGTTTCTTACTTCGGCAGCAACTTATAGGAAACAACGTGTGGATGCAACAGAACATTTAGGAATGCGGGATGTTTATGCGCATCTTCCACTGCCACATTTTGTATGGGTCTGTGAACTGTATACACAATGCTCCTATGATGAACAAAAAGCGGTCGGAGAAATCGTTCTGGACGGAACGGCATCGCCGAATGCAGAACAAGGAAGTATTGTTTTGATGCAATACCCTTATCGGCTTGGTTTCAGATATCCCGATGAACCGAGTGCAATGCTGTTTGAAAGGCTGAATGGAGTGATTCAAGATTGGAAGCCGTTCAAGGCATTCGATCGCAATGTGTTCAAAAACGGCATAAGGAAAAAATGGTAAGATGCACAAAGAGCTTCCGGCATCCCAAACGGTGCCGGAAGCTCTTTGTATCTGTGGGAGAATCACACCCCCGATGCGCCGTAGTTTGCCAGCACACGGGCGGAGGGATCGTTGACGTTGCAGCCGGGCCATGCCTTGTTGGGCATCCAGAAATCGACGATGGTGCGACTCTGGTCGTGGTAGTATTTCTCGAAGATCTCGCGGTAGAACAGGCTCTCCTTGG
>ENA-OWPL01001919-OWPL01001919.1-human-gut-metagenome-genome-assembly--contig:-NODE-1919-length-11354-cov-2.655191_pt1 | contig 11354 bp, 9 predicted proteins | sample MGYA00248263_ERZ651844 | MGnify/ENA primary metagenome ERZ651844 (study PRJEB26924, sample SAMEA4378256) | human gut metagenome | biome: human gut; feature: human-associated habitat; material: faeces... | reverse complement strand
GTTCAGAAAGCATACGATGCTGGAATTCCAACCTTCCTGATCGACCGTGAGATCAACCAGTCCGGACTTGCAGTAGCACAGATCGTTGCAGATAACGCACAGGGTGCAGCAGCAATCGCAGAAGTATGGGTTGAGGCTATGAACTACGAAGGCAAATACGCAGAGCTCCTTGGACTTGAATCCGATACAAACTGCCAGGTTCATTCTAACGCTTTCCACAGAGTTCTTGACCAGACAGACATGAAGATGGTTGCTCAGCAGTCCGCTAACTGGGATCAGACAGAAGGCCAGTCCAAAGCTGAAACAATCTTACAGCAGTATCCAGACATTACAGCGATCGTTTGTGGTAATGATACTATGGCTTGTGGTGCAGCAGCAGCAGTTGCAGCAGCAAACCTTGACCATGACGTATATATCATCGGTGTTGACGGATCTAACGATATGAGAGATAACATCAAAGATGGTAAAGCACTTGCAACAGCTCTTCAGCAGATTGATAAGATCACAAGAAATGCAGTTACTCAGGCTAACGATTACCTGACAAACGGAACTACAGGTCTTGAAGAGAAGCAGTTAGTTGACTGTGTTGTAATTACAAAGGATAACGCTGACAAGTTAGATAACTTTGTTTTCGCAGAATAAGAGAAGTTCGTAGTATAAATTTAATTGAATCTGTTAGGTCTGAAGGGGGTTAGGCTCTCTTCAGTGTGTGGAGGGGTGCCAATAAGTTATTCGGCACCCTTCTCACATGTAGGGAGAGCTGACCGCCAGGATTTATGATTGAATAGTGCGCTGGTTCTTATTTATATAATGCAGAGAAAAATTCATATGACTTATATAGATAACAGGGACAGCAGGGAATGAAGAAAGGAAGAAAACCATGGCAAAACGTTTGATAAGCACTGTTTTAACAGTAGTAATGGCAGCCGTTTTATTAACAGGCTGTGTGAAGGTAGTAAAGATTGGTCATGAGGGAGATCTTACAGGGCAGAAAGAGTTCAATCCTGGTGACAGTGTAGAAGCAATCTGGGATTCAGAAGTAATTCCAGAATGTGAGAAAAAAGCAGTAGATGTATCTGACATTTTAGCAAAGTATGATGGCAAGCTCACAGAAATGGGCGAAGAATTTGATGGCTTAAAGACAAAAGCAGCTTCTTATTATAACTATGCAGTAAAATTAGAAGGTGCAAAGATTACAAAAGTAGATAAAGATTCTTTCTACGGAACAGTAACATTAGAAGTTCCTGGCTACACAGGAAAGACAGTAGTTACCTGTCAGATTGGTAAATATAAGAATTCATCTATTCGTGATGATATGAGTTTCATTAACTTCTCTGATTTTACAAACCAGACAGAATGGGGTCAGGTAAATACAAGTATGCTTGAAAAAGTTGAAGAAGCAGTTGTAAAACCTGTATACGATGACCTTGCAGAAGGAGCAACAGTAAACCTTGTTGGATGTTTCACTGCTGATTCCAATGATGCAATCGTAATTACTCCGGTTGTTCTTGAAGTAAAATAACAGACAGAACACAGTAAGAATCAGTTAGAGGAGGATGAATTGGATGGCTGAGAATAAAGATAAAGATATCGTAATGAAATGCCGGCACATGGAAAAGGTTTATCCTGGTACAAAGGCTCTTGACGATGTTGACTTTAACATTTACCGTGGAAAAGTTAACGTGTTAATCGGAGAGAACGGTGCAGGTAAGTCCACGTTAATGAAGCAGATTGCCGGAATCGAGCAGCCTTCTTCAGGAAAGATGTATCTTGACGGCGAAGAAGTAAGCTTCAAAAACACAACAGAGGCGAGAGCAAAGGGAGTAGGTATCATTCATCAGGAACTTTCCCTTTTTCCCAACTTAAACGTATACCAGAACATTTTTATGAACAACGAACAGAAAAAAGGTGTCGTTGTAAATAATGAAATACATAAACAGAAGACCAAAGAGGTTCTTGAAAGACTGGAGTATCCGATTGATCCGGAGGCGAAAGTCGGAGACCTTCGTGTAGGTCAGCAGCAGATGATCGAGATTGCCCGTAACTTAATTCAGGATGACTTAAAGATTCTCATCATGGATGAGCCTACATCTTCCTTAAGTCAGTCAGAGGTACAGGTACTTTTCAAGATCATGCGTGAGTTAAATGCCCAGGGCATTTCCATCGTATATATTTCCCATCGTCTTGAAGAGATTATGGAGATTGGTGACCATGTTACTATTCTTCGAGATGGTAAATATGTAGATGATGCAGCAGTTAAAGATATTGACGTTCCTTGGATCGTACAGAAGATGACAGGTAGTAACAAATCCTACCCTAAGAAAGAAAGAGATATTGACTGGGAGAAACAGGATACTGTTCTTGAAGTTAAAGACCTCTGTCTTCCAAAGAAAGGTGGCGGATGGCTGCTTGATCATGTAAGCTTTAAGTTAAAACGAGGAGAGATTCTCGGAATTTACGGCTTAATGGGAGCCGGACGTACAGAAGTATTTGAATGTCTGATGGGACTTCATCCAGAACACACTGGAGAGGTTTATGTTGACGGCAAGAAAATTAAGATTAAGAACATTGCAGAGCAGATCAAGAATGGTTTTGCCTTAGTTCCTGAAGACCGCCAGGCAGAAGGTCTTGTACAGACACTGGATATCGAAAAGAATATTTCCCTTTCCAGCTTAAAGACCTGCTGTAATAAGTTCGTTTTATCCAAACAAAAGGAAGACGAATATGTAGATGCACAGATTAAAGATATTCATATTAAAGTAGCAGATAAACATCTTCCGATTTTATCCCTTTCCGGTGGTAACCAGCAGAAATGTGTAATCGGTAAAGGTGTGTTGACAGATCCTAAGATTCTTCTTATGGATGAGCCGAGCCGTGGTATTGATATCGGTGCCAAGACAGAGGTATTTGATATTATCAACCAGTATGCAGACCGTGGACTTTCCATTATCTGTGTAAGTTCAGAGCTTAAGGAGATGCTGGCAATCGCCAACCGAGTTGTCGTTTTATCAAACGGTATTAAGACCGCAGAATTTACAGATGACGAGATCACAGAGGATAATCTGGTATTAGCATCCTACAAAGGTCATCACTAAAACTAATAATGTATTTTGGAATTTTTCTATGCCAGCTTAACAGAAGCCGGAAAAGTCTTCCGAAGTACATAACAAGGAAAAGGAGAAATCAAAATGAATAAGAAAAAAGATAATTCGAATCTTATGATGACACTTTTAAAGGGAAGAACATTATTCGTACTCATAATTTTATTTATATTCTTCTCTATTAAAGCCGATTCTTTCTGCACAGTTAACTCATTACTTTTAGTATGTAAGCACGTTGCACAGTATGGTATTCTTGGTATTGGTATGACCTACGTTATCATTACCGGCGGTATCGACCTTTCCGTTGGTTCCGTAGTAGGTTTAGTCGGAATGATCGCCGGTGGTCTTATCCAGGAAGGTCTTACTTTAAAATTTGCCGGAGTTACACTTTACTTCAGCGTTCCAGCTATCACAGTAATCTGTATCATTATCGGTATTATCATCGGTATTGTTAACGGTGCATTAATCGCAAAATGTAAATTAGCACCTTTTATCGTAACATTAGGTACAATGTACATCGGCCGTGGTCTTGCAAATATCCGTTCCGGCGGAAATACATTCTCAAGTATCAAAGGTCAGGAAGCACTCGGAAACGTAGGTATCATGCAGTTTGATAGCCGTGTATTCGCAGTTGGCGGATTTCCTGGTATTCCAATCGCAGCGATCCTCTTCCTTATCCTCGCAGTAATCGCAGCATTTGTACTTAAGAAAACTCCTTTTGGATGGCATATCCTTGCTATTGGTGGTAACGAAAAGGCAGCTCGTCTTTCCGGTATCAAAGTAGAGAAAAACATTATTCTTGTATACGCAATCTCCGGTGCATGTTCCGCATTGATCGGTCTTGTAACAATGGCACAGATTGCAGCTTCTCATCCAAACACAGGTGATACTTGGGAAATGAACGCCATTGCAGCCGTTGTACTCGGTGGTACATCTATGGCAGGTGGTGTTGGTACAATCGGTGGTACAGTAATCGGTGCATTCGTAATCGGTATCATCAATGATGGTATGACAATGTGTGGTGTATCCGAGTTCTGGCAGAAGGTAATCAAAGGTCTTGTAATCATTCTGGCTGTATTAATTGACCAGTTCCAGAGAAACTTACAGGCTAAGATGGCTCTTCAGGCAAGAAATGAGAATAAATAATTAATATTGTTGATAACTATTGCCATAGTTTTCATCCGGTAGACCAGTTGCCCGCTGGCCTGCCGGATTTTTGCTTTCAAATTATTTTCCTTTTAAATTAGGGGAAACAGTGTTATAATAATTTCTACTATATCTGTAATAATTTAAACTCAGAGAAATAGACAATGTATATTTCCTAATTGGGAGAAAGAAATGAAACGAGAAAAGAATATATCAAGAAAGGTCGCACTGAATTTATGGCTGCCTATTATCGTGGTAGTCTTTATATTAGTAGCGGCCTTAGGTGTGATAGAAGTGAATCCCGGTCTTGGATATACAATCTTGGTAGGAGATGTTATTTATCTCATTGCGGCTGTTTTATGTTATGAATATACGGAGAAGATGATTAGCAAGGAATTTCTGGCGGCTGGTTTTGAGCAGAGTCAGATTCAGAAGCAGATTCTTAAAGAACTGCCGGTGCCGTATGTAATGACAGACCAGTCAGGAACGATTATCTGGTATAATAAACAGTTTTCAGAGATTGTAGGACAGAAGATCACAAAGAAAAGTATCACACAGATTTTTCCAGGACTTTATAAGAAGGTTTTCCCTCAGAATGGACAGATGAAGGAGTACTGTATCACACATGAGGAGCACAAGTATCATGTGGAATGTCGAAATATGGTATTTAAGAATTTGGAACAGACAGAGGGAGAGATACAGGAAGATAAAGAGACACAGGGAGATATTCTTCAGGTATTTTACTTTTTTGATGAGACGCAGCTTATTGGTTACAAAGAAGAGTCCAGGAAGAAGAGTCTGGTTGCTGGATTGATTTATATTGATAACTACGAAGAAGTTCTTGAAAACATGGAGGAAGTAAGACAGTCCCTTCTTCTTGCTTTAGTAGAGCGAAAGATCATGAAGTATATGCAGGGACTCGATGCGATCATTAAGGGATTTGAGAAGGACAAGTTTCTTTTTGTATTTGAAGAAGAAAAACTGGAACAGCTGATGGAATCTAAGTTTTCGATTCTTGATGAAGTCCGGCTTATCAATATCGGTAACGAGCTATCTATGACACTGAGTATTGGTGTTGGTGTGAATGGCGGAAGCTACACGGAGAATTATGAGAGTGCACGGGTAGCGATGGATCTCGCTCTTGGCCGCGGTGGTGATCAGGCTGTAGTAAGAGATGGAGATGCCATTTCCTATTATGGAGGTAAGACCCAGAAAGTCGAAAAGAGTACAAGAGTAAAAGCCAGAGTGAAGGCACATGCACTTCGGGAGATTATGCTGACACATGATAAGATTTTTGTTATGGGACATAAGAATCCAGATGCAGACTGTGTAGGCGCAGCGCTTGGTATATACCGCCTGTCGAAGGCACTAAACAAAAGCACATATATTGTTATGGACAAAGACTGTCCGGCAATTGAGCCAATCGTAGATGGCATTTACCGTGAGCGGGCAGATGAAGAGGAAGATATTTTTGTAACGAATGAGGAGGCAATGCTTCTTAAAGATAAGTCGGCAATGCTTATTGTTGTGGATGTGAATGTCCCGGCAATGACAGAATGTCCGGAATTATTGAAGTCCATCTCAACAATTGTTGTTCTTGACCATCACAGGCAGAGTAATGAGACGATTAAGAATGCGGTTGTTTCTTATGTAGAGCCGTATGCATCATCGACTTGTGAGATGGTAGCGGAGATTTTACAGTATATTGTAGATAAACCAAAGCTTAAGAATATTGAGGCTGATGCCATGTATTCAGGTATTTTGGTGGATACAGATAACTTTGTTATCAAAGCGGGTGTCAGAACATTTGAGGCGGCGGCTTTTTTAAGAAGAGCAGGTGCAGATGTGACCCGCGTAAGAAAGATGTTTCGTGAAGATATGGAACATTGCCGTATACGAACAGCGATTATTAATAAAGCAGAAATTTACATGGATGAATTTGCTATTTCAACCTTTGATGGGGAAAATGTCTCCGGAGCGACTGTTGTCGGAGCCAAAGCGGCAAATGCATTGCTGAATATACAGGGAATCAGAGGAAGCTTTGTGCTGACTGCTTTGCAGGATTGTATATATGTCAGCGCGCGCTCTATTGATGAACTTAATGTACAGGTAATTATGGAGAAGTTTGGCGGTGGCGGACATCTGACGATGGCAGCAGCACAGCTAAAAGACGTATCCCTTTCTGATGCGGCAGAGATGTTAAAACATACATTGCGGAAAATGCATGAAGATGGGGATATATAGACGGTATTTATCTCCTTACAGCAAGAAGACTCCGACCTCTAAGGTGAGAGATGAATTGCGTCTGCTGCCTACTTGATATGATTATTTAGAATCAGAGGATGCTGGAGTATAGATTTTTAAAAATATATTTGCAGGAACACACTCTGAAGAGAATATCAGATATTAGTATGATAAAGATAGAGTAAAAATAGTGATTTAAAAAGATAGAGTTATATGAAAGAAGTTTTGTATGACCTATAAAAAAGAGTTAAAAACAGACTCGATATAGGAGGATTTAAAATGAAAGTTATTTTATTAGAAGACGTAAAGTCTCTCGGAAAAAAAGGTCAGTTAGTAGAAGTGAACGCAGGATACGCAAGAAACTTTATCCTTCCAAAGAAGCTTGGTATAGAAGCTACAAGTAAAAACATCAATGACTTAAAGCTTCAGAAAGCACACGAAGATAAAGTGGCAGCAGAACAGTTAGCCGCAGCCAAAGTTCTTGCAGAAGAACTCAAAAACAAGAGTGTAGAACTCAAAATGAAAGTCGGTGAAGGCGGACGTACATTTGGAGCAATCTCCACAAAAGAAATCGCAGCCGCAGCCAAAGAACAGCTCGGATACGAGCTCGACAAAAAGAAAATCTCCGTAGACGAACCAATCAAGAGCCTTGGCGTACACAATGTAAAGATTAAGTTACATCCTAAGGTAACTGCTGACTTAAAAGTAAAAGTAACTGAAAAGTAATATTAAAGTAGAAGACAGGCGAGAATTGAGATTATAATCTCAATTCTCGCTGTCATCCTCTCACGCTCTAGAAAGGATCATCAATGCCGACAGTAGACGAGAATTTTGTAAAAAGAATACAGCCTCACAGTGAGGAGGCGGAACGTTCAGTTTTAGGCTCTATGCTGATGGACAGAGACGCAATCGTTGAGGCAGAAGACATCCTCACTAAAGAGGACTTTTACCAGCGCCAGTACGGAATCGTATTTGAGGCTATGGTAGAACTTTACCGGGAGGGTAAAGCAGTTGACCTGATTACTCTTCAAAACAAATTAAAAGAAAAAGAAGTTCCAGAAGAACTAATGAGTCTTGACTTTTTCCGTGATTTAGTAGAAGTTGTACCAACGGCGGCCAATATCGGACAGTATGCAAAGATTGTTCACGATAAGGCAACACTCCGCGCTTTGATCAAAGTGACGGAGAACATTGGAAATGAATGTTATCTTGGCAAGGAAGACACAGAGACAATTCTTGAAAAGACAGAGAAAGACATTTTCGGGCTTCTTCAAAACAGAAACCGTATGTCCGACTTTGTTCCGATTCAGCAGATTGTTTTAAATTCTTTAAGTGCCATAGAAGAAGCATCAAAGACCAAGGGAAGAGTCACAGGAGTTGCTACCGGCTTTACCGAACTTGATTACAAGCTTACCGGACTGCATCCGGCAGAACTTATATTAGTAGCGGCCAGACCAGCGATGGGAAAGACAGCATTCGTCCTTAACATTGCACAGTATGCAGCATTTAAAGATAATCATGCCGTAGCGATGTTCAGTCTCGAGATGTCAAAGGAACAGCTCGTAACAAGACTTATGGCATCAGAATCTATGGTAGATTCCCAGCAGATGCGTACTGGTGATTTAAGAGATTCCGACTGGGAGAAGCTCTTAGAAGGAGCGGCCCTCATTGGTAACTCCAAGCTTATAATTGATGATACAGCAACGACTTTGGCAGAGATTCGTTCTAAATGCCGAAAGTACAAACAAACTTATGGAATTGAGCTTGTTGTAATCGATTACCTTCAGCTTATGAGTGGAAGTGAATCAAGACGAAACGAATCAAGACAGCAGGAAATTTCAGAAATTTCCCGAGCACTTAAAGTTTTAGCGAGAGAATTAGATGTTCCGATCATTGCACTCTCCCAGCTCTCCCGAGCGGTTGAGGCAAGACAGGACCACAAACCAATGCTTTCTGACCTTCGAGAATCAGGAGCAATCGAGCAGGATGCCGACGTTGTTATGTTCCTGTACAGAGATGAATATTATAATCCGGATACAGAGAAAAAGAATCTGGCGGAAGTTATTGTAGCCAAACAAAGAAATGGTGCGACCGGAAGCGTCGAGCTGGTATGGCTCGGACAATACACAAAATTTGCAAACAAAGAGCGGGTTATGTAGAGTGGCTCGCTCTTTTCTTTTTTGTTTTACCGATATATGCTTTTGCTCAAATGAAATACAAATAATTTTGCCAGCATCTATTTTCATAAATAAAATCCGAATAATTTTGTCGTTATTTATCTTTATTTGAAAGAATTGAGAAGAATTTAGAATACGAATAGCGTTGAGACTGTTTTCTTAAAGTTGTTATAATAATACTGTAACCATCCGGACGCATTCACATAATGCTGTAACTATTTAGGCTCAATCGTATATCAATTGAGAATTTGTATGTTTCTGAATTGTTACATAATACTGTGTTTGAGTGTATTTTGCACGTAAATTCATCATGTGATTTACAATGAGATTCCGGTAAAATATTTGTGGAACAGGAGCGGATTATATTATGAAAGAAAACAAATATACCATCTCGGAAGCGGCCAGGCTTCTATCGGTGGAAAACCATGTTCTTCGTTACTGGGAAGAAGAACTCGAACTCAACATACCAAGAAATGAATTGGGACACCGCTATTACCGCGAAGAGGAAATACAGCTATTACACTGTATTAAAGAATTAAAGAATAAAGGATTTCAGCTAAAAGCAGTAAAAGAAGTACTGCCGGATCTAGAGCAAAAAAAGCTGATTGATATACATAAACTACTGACAACACAGGAAGAACTTGAAAATCAGGAATTAGAAGAAGCACAAAAAGAAGCAGAGCAGCAAAGGGATTCTCAAACAGAACGGGAAATGCAGCGGGGAAAAGAGAGACAGAATGGAAAAGAAAATGAACAACAAAGAAATTCCAAAGTATATTTTTCCGAAGAAAATGACAGAGATACTTTTGAAAATAGTTCAGGCAACAACAAAAAAGGCAGGACAAACAATAGAAATTCTGACAGAAATCACAACAGTACCAACAGCAATGGAACTGTAAAAGAAGACCGAAACTGCAAAGTCGTAACCATCCACCAAAATGAAAAATCCGCCCTCGCTGAGCACGAAGAAAAAATGCAGCAATTTGAAGAAATCATGGGACGAATCGTAGGCAAAGCCCTCCGTGAACAGGCAGAAAACCTCGGAGATGCTATGGGAAACCATCTTTGCAATAAAATGCTCCGCGAAGTGGACGAGCTAATGGTAGAACAGGAACAGCGGGAAGAAGAACGCTACAAAAAACTCGATGAAGCCATACGAAGTACCCAAAAAGCAAGACAGGAAATCGCAGTTTCCAAAGATGGAATCTTCAAGAAAAAGAGTCGGTTCTTCCGAAAGAATAAACGGAAGGGTATTTGACAAACAGACGAAAACAGGAAAGGGATTTTACCGCATAAAAGAACTGTTTTGTTCCCTTGCGTTAAACGCTCTGTTCTGCCTGATAAAACAGTCTCGCTCAAAAACGAGCCCGCGAGGCTACAGTCAGAACGCCGCAACGCAAAAGTCACAAAATCAGTTCTTTTATGCGGTAAAATCCTTTTCCTGTTTTCTACGAACAGAAAAAGAAGACACCGCAAACACGATGTCCTCTTATAATAGTTCGCCGTAAAATTAACGAATTATTCCTGGCTGATAGCACCTGCTGGGCAAGCACCTGCACAAGAACCGCAATCCATGCATGTATCAGCATCGATTTCGTATTTTCCATCACCTTCGCTGATTGCTCCTGCTGGGCATTCACCTTCACAAGTTCCACAACTAATACAATCGTCAGAAATTACATATGCCATTATAGTATCCTCCTTTAGATTAGATAAAATTGAACTTTATGTTCTGTATTCATTATTCTATACTAGATTCTCATTAATATCAAGCATAAACTGACAGAAAAATTGTATTAAATTTTGTAAGATATTAAATTAGTTTTAACTATTGACGTTTGGGCTTGTATAGAAATGGAAATTCTTTTATAATATTAACAAAAGCGATTCAGACAGGACATGGCTAATGCCCAAAGGAGGCTGAATAATGGGACGTAACGAAAAGAAATATGGAACGATAGGTTTGATGATTCTAACAGTGATCATCATTTTTTCTGTAGTTGGAATTGTAATTGCAGGCTTTCGTATGATTAAGAAGAATGAGGATGCCAGGCTGATTTCTGCTGCGGATACAGAATATAATAAGGATAAAGAGAAAAGGCAGGAGATAGAAGATCACCTGGAGTCTGATGGTACGCAGGAAGCGAACACAGAAACAGAAACGAAGGGAGAATCCGAAGAGGCAGCTTCAGACTCTGAGACGGATAATAAGGAAGAAGTCTTTAGTGCTGATGAGAATGAAAACGCTTCATCTGATGAAGAAGCAGATGGTGAGACAGAAGACAGGATTTACCTTATTCCAGGGGATGATAAGAGCTCAAACCGATATGAGAAGGCACAGCATTTGTCTTATACGACAACGGTTAAGTATACTATACAGAATCTTTCTGTACTTGATTCCTATGGACTGAAGATTACGAGGAATGAAATCTATGCGCGACACGGAAGAATTTTTAATGATCAGGAGTTACAGGAGTATTTCCAGAGACAGAACTGGTATGTGCCACAGACAGCATCGAATGACTTTGATGATTCTTGCCTGAATGAAGTGGAGAAGTACAATATACAGCTTATCAGTACATATGAACAGCAGGCAGGCGGAAACTAGAGCGTGTTTAAAAAATCATTCCTGCAATCTGCACGCCCCAATTTGCGGTATATTTTGCCTTCATTCAGTTGACGTAGC
>ENA-OWPL01001918-OWPL01001918.1-human-gut-metagenome-genome-assembly--contig:-NODE-1918-length-11362-cov-11.258778_pt1 | contig 11362 bp, 9 predicted proteins | sample MGYA00248263_ERZ651844 | MGnify/ENA primary metagenome ERZ651844 (study PRJEB26924, sample SAMEA4378256) | human gut metagenome | biome: human gut; feature: human-associated habitat; material: faeces... | reverse complement strand
TCTGGAGAAGCAGTTCCACAATGCTTACCAGCGCGCTGAGGCTCGCCCCGGCAAGACCGGTGAGAACCTGCTCCAGATCATGGAGTGCCGCCTGGACAACGTCGTGTTCCGCCTGGGCTTTGCTCAGACCCGCCGCGACGCCCGCCAGCTGGTGAGCCACGCTCACTTCACCGTCAATGGCAAGAAGGTCAACATCCCCTCTTACCAGATCAAGGCCGGTGACGTGATCGAGGTCCGTGAGTCCAGCCGTTCTTCTGCAAAGTTCGCAAAGCTGACTGGCCCTGAGGCTCCCGTCGTGGCTCTGCCTTCCTGGCTGGACCGCGAGGCCGGCACCCTGAAGGGCGTCGTCACCAAGCTCCCTGAGCGCAGCGACATCGACTACGAAGTTGCAGAGCACCTCATCGTCGAGCTGTACTCCAAGTAATCCATTAAGAAGGACGCGCCTTCCGGATGGATGGCAGTCTTTCGCATTCTTTTCTTTGAAAGAATTTAATAATGGGCCGACGGCAACGTCGGTTTGACAAGGAGGGCATAGATATGATGGAGATTGAACGTCCCAAAATCGAAACGGCAAGCCTGTCCCCGGACGGCCGCTACGGCAAATTCGTGGCAGAACCTCTGGAGCGTGGCTTTGGCATCACACTGGGCAATAGCCTGCGTCGTGTGCTTCTTTCCTCTCTGCCCGGTGTCGCCGTGACCAGCGTCAAGATTGACGGTGTGGTCCACGAGTTCTCCACCATTGAGGGCGTCAAGGAAGACGTTACCGAAATTGTCCTGAACCTGAAGGGTATTGCTGCAAAGCTGTACACCGATGGTCCGAAGACAGTGCGTGTTGAGGCAGTGGGCCCCTGTGAGGTCACCGCTGACAACATCAAGCAGGGCGACGATATTGAGATCCTGAACCCTGAATGGCACATTGCGACCCTGGGCGAGGGCGGCAAGCTCGTCATGGAGCTCACCTTCGATAAGGGCCGCGGCTATGTGCCCGCAGAGCGCAACAAACAGGCTATCATCGAGAAGAACGATATCAACACTCTTCCCGTTGACAGCATTTACACCCCTGTGCTCAAGGTGAATTACAACGTCGAGAGCACCCGTGTTGGCCAGGCGATCGATTACGACAAGCTGACCATTGAGGTTTGGACCGATGGCACGATCAATGCGCAGGAGGCCGTTTCTCTGGCTGCCCGCGTGCTGACCGAGCACCTGAACCTGTTCGTCAACCTGTCCGATGAGGCCGCTGGCACCGAGATCATGGTGGAGAAGACCAACGACGACAAGGAGAAGGCTCTGGAGATGACCATCGAAGAGCTGGATCTGAGCGTGCGTTCCTTCAACTGCCTGAAGCGCGCAGGGATCAACACGGTGGAAGATCTGGTCAGCAAGAGCGAGGACGAGATGATGAAGGTCCGCAACCTCGGTCGCAAGAGCCTGGAGGAAGTCATGGCTAAGCTGGACTCCCTCGGCTTCAAGCTGAACACGGATGACGAATAACTAAAATAATTTAAGGAGTGAAACGGGATGCCCGGTACCAGAAAGCTCGGTAGAACCAGCGACAGCCGCAACGCTATGATGCGCGCTATGGTTACCTACCTGTTAGAGAATGGCAAGATTGAGACCACTGTCACTCGCGCTAAGGACGTTCGTTCCATGGCCGAGAAGATGATCAGCCTTGGCAAGGCAAGCGACCTGCACACCAAGCGTCAGGTGTATGCCTACATCACCAAGGAAGATGTTGCAAAGAAGCTGTTTGATGAGATCAGCCCCAAGTACGCTGACCGCAACGGCGGCTACACCCGCATCATCAAGATCGGCGCTCGCCGCGGCGATGCAGCTGAGATGGCAGTTCTGGAGCTCGTTTGATCCTGCTCTGACTGTTTGATACAGTAACAAGAGAAACCATTGCACAGCTTTTGTGCAGTGGTTTCTTTTTTTGTGGTTTACCTCCTCAGTCGCTGCGCGACAGCTCCCCTAAGGGGACGCCTTTTGGTGCTGCCGCAAAGTTTCCCGCCGCCGCCAAAAGCCGTCCCCTTGGGGAAGGTGGCATCGCCGTAGGCGATGACGGAAGGGGTGCTTCCCCGCAGCGCCGCGCTTTCGCAGAAAGCGGCGCTGCAAATGCCGTTCCCCTCCATGACCCCACCCGTGAAAATGCGTTTGGAGCGCTCCGCAGAGCTTGTCGGGGCAAAGCCCCTCCATCTGCTAACGCAGACCGCTCTGCCGCTTAAAAGCCCCACTGGGGCTTTCATTGCTGCGCTGCGCTCCGCAAACGCGGTCACTCCAAACGCGAAATTTTAAATAATAATTCCGCTGCAACGACGACGACCGCCGCCAGTGGCGGAAACAGGGAGGAGTTGTTGGGGCAGCGGCCAGCAAGATGCGAGTGCCGCCCAAGGCACGATGCGGATGCTGGGTGCCGCAACCCGGAAGACGCGGCGCGCATTCCCAATCGTCTTGCTTAAAAAGCTTCCATGCCGGGGTAGACGGCGCTTTCGCCCAGCTGCTCCTCAATGCGCAGCAGCTGATTGTACTTTGCCACACGCTCGGTGCGGCTGGGCGCACCGGTCTTGATCTGGCAGGTGTTCAGCGCCACAGCCAAGTCCGCAATGGTGGTGTCCTCGGTCTCGCCGGAGCGGTGGGAGCTGATGGCGTTGTAACCGGCCTTGTGCGCCATCTTGATGGCCTCCAGGGTCTCGGAGACAGAGCCGATCTGGTTCAGCTTGATCAGGATGGCATTGCCCGCACCCAGCTGAATGCCCTTTGCCAGACGCTCGGTGTTGGTCACGAACAGATCATCGCCCACCAGCTGCACCTTGCCGCCCAGCTCGCGGGTCATCTGCTGCCAGCCTTCCCAGTCCTCTTCGTCCAGACCGTCCTCGATGGAGATAATGGGGTACTTTTCCACAAGGCTCTTCCAGTGTGCGATCAGCTCGGCAGAGGTGAACTCGGTGCCCGCCTTGGGCAGCTTGTAGAAGCCCTTGCCCTTGGGGCTCTTCCACTCGGAAGCGGCGGCATCCATCGCCAGCATAAAGTCCTTGCCCGGCACATATCCCGCCTTTTCGATAGCAGCCAGAATGGTCTCGATGGTCTCCTCGTCGCTGGAAAGGTTGGGCGCAAAGCCGCCCTCGTCGCCCACGGAGGTAGCCAGCCCCTTGGACTTCAGGATGGCAGCCAGCGCATGGAACACCTCGGCGCACCAGCGCAGCGCTTCCTTAAAAGAGGGTGCGCCCACCGGCATGATCATGAACTCCTGCGTGTCCACGGTGTTGGTGGCGTGTGCGCCGCCGTTCAGGATGTTCATCATGGGCACAGGCAGGCGGTTGCCGTTTACGCCGCCCAGAAAACGGTACAGCGGCATTTCCAGCGAAGCGGCTGCTGCGCGGCAGGCTGCAATGGACACCGCCAGAATGGCGTTTGCACCCAGATTGGACTTATCCTTGGTGCCGTCGGCTTTGAGCATGGCGGCGTCGATGGCGTAGATGTCGGAAGCATCCATGCCCACAACCGCGTCCGCGATGACCGTGTTGATGTTCTCCACCGCCTTGGTCACACCCTTGCCCAGATAGCGGCTCTTGTCGCCGTCCCGCAGCTCCAGCGCCTCAAACTCGCCGGTGGATGCACCGGAAGGGGCGCAGCCGCGCGCCACCGTGCCGTCCGCCAGCGTGATCTCGGCTTCCACGGTGGGGTTGCCGCGGGAGTCCAGAATCTCGCGGCCTACAACAGATTCAATTTCCAGATAATTCATCTTGAAACCCTCCTGAATATCATTTTCCCTCCCTAACCGCCCGGACGGGCAGTTAGGAAATCGCTTCATCTCAGATAGTTATATCTAACTAACCATTCATATCCTACCACGCTTTGCGCCCCGGCGCAAGAGTCGGTGCGGATGTTTGCAGCCCTAAATTTTTAACAGGAGCGCAAACCGCCGTGGAAAACCCGTTTACAGTCTGCCCCTTTGCAGCAGTGGGGATACGTTATGCTTACCATACGTTTTTTATATGGCAGATATACCAAAAATTCTCTTTACTTTTTGGCAGTTCAGTTCTATACTGGTTGCGGCATTTACGCTGTTTTCCCATTTATAGTCGTTATAGAGGAGGATTTTTGCAATGAATAAGGATCTGACGGTGGGCAAGCCGTCACAGGTATTGTGGCAATTCTGTCTGCCCATGTTCGGCAGCATCATTTTCCAGCAGCTGTACAACATCGCCGACAGTCTGGTGGCAGGCAAGTTCATCGGCGAGAATGCACTGGCTGCGGTGGGCAACAGCTACGAGATCACCCTGATCTTCATCGCCTTTGCCTTTGGCTGCAACATCGGCTGCTCGGTCATCGTGTCCCGCTACTTCGGCGCAAAGGAATACGGCGAGATGAAGACCTCGGTCTACACCTCCCTTATCGGCTCTGCGGTGCTGTGCGCGGTGCTGATGGGCATTGGTCTGCTGGGCTGCGATGCCCTGCTGGAACTCATCAATACCCCGGAGGAGATCCTTGCGGATTCCGCGCTGTATCTGGACATCTACGTTCTGGGGCTGCCCTTCATGTTCTTCTACAACATTGCCACCGGCATCTTCTCTGCCCTTGGCGACAGCAAGACCCCCTTCTACTTCCTTGCCGTTTCGTCCCTGTCCAACATCGGCGTGGACATCCTGTTCGTAGCCGGTTTCCAGATGGGCATTGCCGGTGTGGCATGGGCCACCTTCCTGTGTCAGGGTGTCAGCTGTGTGCTGGCCATGGTGGTGGTATTCCGCCGCATCCGCGCTTTCCACACCACGGGTCATGTGCAGCTGTTCTCCTGGAATATGCTGGGCAAGGTGGCCGTGGTGGCTGTGCCCAGCATTCTGCAGCAGAGCTTTGTCTCGGTGGGCAACATCATCCTGCAGAGCATCATCAACACCTTTGGCGCCAGCGTCATTGCAGGCTATTCTGCCGCCGTCAAGCTGAACAACATGGTCATCACCTCCTTTACCACCCTGGGCAACGGCATCTCCAACTACACCTCCCAGAACATGGGCGCAGGCAAGATGGACCGCGTCAAGGAAGGCTTTGGCGCAGGCCGCAATCTGGTGTGGCTGCTGTGCGTGCCGCTGGTGGTGCTGTACTTCTTCTTTGGACGCTTTTTGCTGCTGCTGTTCATGAACGACCCGCAGGGCCCTGCCATTGACACCGGTATGCTGTTTTTGCGCATCCTCTCTCCCTTCTACTTTGTGGTGTCGGTCAAGCTGGTGGCAGACGGCATCCTGCGCGGCTGCGGCCTGATGGTGCGGTTCATGATTGCCACCTTCACCGACCTGATTTTGCGCGTGGGCATTGCCGCTGTGCTCAGCGCCACCGCGCTGGGCTCCACCGGCATCTGGATGGCATGGCCTGTGGGCTGGTGCATCGGCACGGCGCTTTCCATGGTGTTCTACGTCACCGCCATCCGCAAGGCACTGGCAGAGCCGGTGGCTGTTGCCGAGGCCGAGGGACAGGCCGCAGAGACCCGCGCCGAGGCCGAATTTGCCGCCGACGCCGAGATGGACACCCTGTAACCCTTTTGTGAATTGTGAATTCGTTTCATGTCACAGATAAACAAAATGAATAATTTGATATAGTGCACAAAAACGCGTTCAAATTTTTGTGAAAAGTATCGACAAAGCCGAGAAAAAGCGCCCAAAAGTATGGACGGTTTGTGAATTGCGGATTTGAACACAGATAGCTATAATAACAGACAAGAACAGAAGCAAGGCCGCTTTTAGAGGGGAAGGGCCTTGCTTCCGTTTTTATCCTTGATTCTATTCTAGCCTATAAATTACTCCGAAGGAGGAGATTTTTATGAAAAAGGTGTTCACTCGTCGTCAGTTCATGGCCGCTGCCGGTGTTGCTGTTGCAGCAAGTGCCCTGACCGCTTGTGGCGGTTCCTCCGCAAGCACTGCAGGTTCTGCAGCCGGTGCTGCCGCTTCCGGCAGCACCATCAAGGTGGGCGTGCTTGGCCCCCTGACCGGTGACAATTCTGTTTACGGTCAGGCTGTTATCAACGGTGCAAGCCTGTATATCAAGCAGGTCAATGCAGATGGCGGTGTCAACGGCAAGCAGCTGGAGATCATCACCATGGACGAGCAGGGCGATGCTACGCAGGCTGTTACCAGCTTTACCAAGATGTGCGATCAGGGCATCACCGCTCTGGTGGGCGATGTTACCACCACCCCGACGCTGGCTGTTGCCGCTGAGAGCGCCGATTACAATATGCCCATGGTCACCGCTTCTGCTACTGCCGAGACTGTTACCTACGATGCCGAGACCGACACCGTGAACGGGAATGTGTTCCGCGCCTGCTTCACCGACCCGTTCCAGGGCGTGAAGATGGCTGACTACGCTTACAAGAAGCTGGGCTACACCAAGGCAGCTGTCATCTTCCTGAAGGGCGCAGACTACAACGAGGGTCTGGCCGAGAACTTTGTGACCGAGTTCGAGAGCTTGGGCGGCACGGTCGTCGATCAGGAGAGCTACTCCGAGGGCGATGTGGACTTCAAGACCCAGCTGACCAGCATTCTGGGCAAGAACCCGGAGATGGTGTTCTGCCCCAACTACTATCAGGAAGTGGGTCAGATCCTGGCTCAGGCTGAGAGCGTCGGCCTGACCGTTCCCTTCCTGGGCGGCGACGGCTGGGATGGTCTGGAGGGCTACGCCACCGCCGACCAGCTGAAGGACTCCTACTTCTGCGCCTGCTACGCCAAGGGCTCCAGCGCTGCATTTGAGGATGCCTACAAGGCCGAGTACGGCGAGGCTTACCCCAACGGCTTTGCACCGCTGGGCTACGATGCCGCCATGACCGTCGTGTATGGCATCAAGGCAGCCGAGGAGCAGGGCCTCGAGGCCGGCTCTGACGAGTACAAGCAGGCTGTCATCGATGCCATCGCAGGCGGCACCATCGAGGGCATCACCGGCACCTTTACCTTCGACGAGCACCACAACCCCGTCAAGAGCACTGCCATCCTGACCTATGTGGACGGCAAGCCCGAGCTGAAGGAAATGTTCTGATCCGCGCTGTTCCATCCACCGGTGATGGAGCCGCCCGCACAGAGCAAACCCCATGATTTTTTTGGAGAACGCCGGAACAGCTTTTTTCTGGTCAGGCGTTCTCCGTTTTTTATATCAAAAAGTGTAAACGCCGCAAAGAAAGGAAGTATCCAACCATGACAGTGTTCTTTAGCCAGCTGATCAACGGCTTGTCCCTTGGCAGCATCTATGCACTGATCGCACTGGGCTACAGCATGGTGTACGGCATTATCCTGCTGCTGAACTTTGCCCACGGCGATGTCATCATGGTGGGCGCATATATGTCGTGGTTCGTCATGAACCAGCTGGGTCTCGGCCCGGTCACCGCCGTGTGCGCCACCATCATCACCTGCACGCTGCTGGGCGTGGTGATCGAAAAGATCGCCTACACCCCCCTGCGCAGCGCACCCCGCATCTCGCTGCTGATCACCGCCATTGGTGTCTCCTTCTTTCTGGAGTACACGGCAGAGCTGATCCTTGGCTCGGGTGCAAAGGTGATCCCCGCCTACTACACCAACCAGACCTTCCGTCTGGGCAAGGTGCCGCTGGGTCTTACCTCCATCATCACGCTGGTGGTCACCGTGCTGTCCATGCTGGTGCTCACCTTTCTGGTGCAAAAGACTAAGCTTGGCAAGGCCATGCGCGCTGTCTCGGAGGATATGGATGCTGCCCGCCTGATGGGCATCAATGTCAACAGCACCATCTCCTTTACCTTTGCCGTGGGCTCGGCGCTGGCGGGCATCGGCAGCGTGCTGTACTGCTGCTCCTACCCGCAGGCCACCCCCACCATGGGCTCTATGCTGGGCCTGAAGGCCTTTGTTGCCGCCGTGCTTGGCGGCATCGGCTCCATCCCGGGTGCTATGGTCGGCGGCATCGCCATCGGCCTGTGCGAGTGCTTTGTTTCCGCCATCGGCCTTTCCGCATGGAAGGACGCTGTTACGTTTGCAATTCTGATCATCGTGCTGCTGGTCAAGCCCACGGGCTTCCTTGGCCGCAAGGTGCAGGAAAAGGTGTAAGGGGGCATAACGATGAATACCAAACGCAAGACCCTCAAAATGCCCGTGCGCTACCTGATGAATCTGGTGCTGGTGGGGCTGCTGTTCGTGGGGCTTTCCTATGTGACCGGCAATATGCTGTCCACCTACCAGAATAAGGTGCTGCTGACCGTGGGCATCAATATCATTCTGGCTGTCTCGCTGAACGTTGCCACCGGTTATCTGGGACAGCTGCCGCTGGGTCATGCCGGTTTTATGGCCGTGGGTGCCTACGCCTGTGCCCTGTTCACCAAATCCTCCAATCTGCCCAAGGGCGTGTCCTTTGCCATCGGTCTGGTGCTGGCATGGGTGATCGCCGGGCTGTTCGGGGTGCTTATCGGTATCCCTGCTCTGCGCCTGACCGGCGACTATCTGGCCATTCTGACCTTAGGCTTTGGCGAGATCATCCGCATCACGTTGAACAACATTGATGATGTTCTGGGCTTTAAGCTGTTCTACGGCTCCAAAGGCCTGAAGAACATCCCCAAGTATTCTAACTTTACCAACGTGTTCCTGTGCGTGGTCATTACCTGCTTCCTCATCCACGCCATGATGAAGAGCCGCCACGGCCGCGCCGTGCTGGCCATCCGCGACAACGAGATCGCCGCTGAGAGCTGCGGCATCCAGACCACCTATTATAAGGTGATGGCGTTTGCTTTCTCCGCCGCCTTTGCAGGCTTGGCGGGCGGTCTGTACGCCTGCTACATCGGCGTGCTGAACCCCTCCACCTTTGGCTTTATGAAGTCCATTGAAATTCTGGTCATGGTGGTGCTGGGCGGCATGGGCTCCATGCTGGGCTCCATCCTGTCCGCTACCGTGCTGACCATCCTGCCCGAGGCCACCCGCAGCTTTGAGAGCTACCGCATGGTGGTCTACTCGCTGGTGCTGGTGCTGATGATGATCTTCCGCCCGGGCGGACTGCTGGGCAGCTACGATTTCTCCCTGAGCCGCATCGTGGAAAAGGCCATGAACGGCGAACTGTTCCGCAAACATACCAAAAAGGAGGCCGCTGACCATGAGTGAGTTCCAGACCAGACTGCACAGTGTGCCCTCCGGCGGTTTTCTGACCGACCGCGACAAGGACAAAAAGCCCATTCTGGATGTGCGTGAGCTGGGTATCGACTTTGGCGGCCTGACCGCCGTGGACGGCTTCAACCTGATGATCGGCCGCAACGAGATCACCGGTCTGATCGGCCCCAACGGCGCAGGCAAGACCACCGTGTTCAACCTGCTCACCAACGTCTACCAGCCCACCCGCGGCTCCATCCTGATCGATGGGATGCCTACCGCCGGGAAAAAGACCTATCAGGTCAACCGCATGGGCGTGGCGCGCACCTTCCAGAACATCCGTCTGTTCAAGGAGCTGAGCGTCATCGATAACATCAAGGTGGGTCTGCACGAATCCATGAAGTATAATCTGGCATCCTCTCTGCTGCGGATGCCGAACTACTGGAAAGAGGAAAAAAAGTGCACCGAGCGTGCGCTGGAACTGCTGGACATCTTCCATATGGCAGACCTTGCCAACGCACAGGCCGGCAGCCTGCCCTACGGCGCACAGCGCCGGTTGGAGATCATGCGCGCACTGGCTACCGGCCCGAAGCTTCTGCTGCTGGACGAGCCTGCCGCCGGTATGAACCCCTCCGAGACTGCCGAACTGACCGAGACCATCCGCCGCATCCGCGACGAGTTCAACATTGCCGTGCTGCTCATTGAGCACGACATGAGCCTTGTCATGGGCATCTGCGAGGGCATTGCGGTGCTGAACTTTGGCCGCATCATCGCCAAGGGCACCCCGGACGAGATCCGCAATAACCCGCAGGTCATCGAAGCCTATCTGGGCAAAAAGGAGGGTTGAGCCATGGCTGATACATTACTGAAGGTAGACGGCATCAACGTCTACTACGGCAACATCCACGCCGTAAAGGATATCTCCTTCACCGTCAATGCGGGCGAGATCGTCACCCTGATCGGTGCCAACGGCGCGGGCAAATCCACCACCCTGAAAACCATTTCCGGCCTTCTGAAGCCCCGCACCGGCGATGTGCTGTACAAGGGCAAAAGCATCAAGGGCGTGCGCGCCCACAAGATCGTGGAAAGCGGCCTTGCACAGGTGCCGGAGGGACGCCATGTGTTCCTGCACATGACGGTGGACGAGAACCTTGACATGGGTGCGTACACCCAGCCCGCTTCCACCATTGCCGCCAACAAGGAAAAGGTGTTCACCCTGTTCCCCCGCCTGAAGGAGCGCCGCAAACAGCTGGCGGGCACCATGTCCGGCGGCGAGCAGCAGATGCTGGCCATGGGGCGTGCGCTCATGAGCAACGCTTCTATGCTGATGCTGGACGAGCCTTCCATGGGTCTTTCGCCGCTGCTGGTGCAGGAGATCTTTGACATCATCCGCAACATCCACAAAGAGGGCATGACCATCCTGCTGGTGGAGCAGAATGCGCAGATGGCGCTTTCGGTGGCCGACCGCGCCTATGTGCTGGAGACCGGCCGCGTGGTCATGGACGGCACCGGTGCCGAACTTCTGACCAACGAGCGCGTCCGCAGCGCCTATCTGGGCGGGTAAACGGAACCATCAAAAATGCGCTCCGCGTTCGCTTTGCGCATCTTCAGCGGAAAATGATTTTTAATTTGCCAATCGGGAAAATCTGCGGATTTTCCCGATTGGCTTTTTCACGGGAGGGCTACGGCGGCAAATGGCATTTTCCCTTACGACTCCTTTTGTGAAAATGCGTTTGTCGCACTCCGCAGAGTGCGACAAACGCGAAATTTAAAATGATTTTTTCCGCTAAAAAATGGCTAGAGCGCAGCGGAAGCCATTCTAAATCGTCCATGCGGAAAAGACAGTGCGGCGAAAGAGTTCTGCCGCGCCGTCTTTTTCCTGCTATCACTTTACTTTCGTAAAAAATTGTGCCATAATGGGTGCAGTATTCCGGCTTTGCAAAAGCCACGCCCCGGCTCGGGAAAGCGGGGCGCAAACCACACAGAATGAGGGGTAAACGTTATGAGCAAGATCATCATCCCGGCAAACTACAAACCCGCGCTGAACCTGTACGACACCCAGCGCGCCATCGGCACGGTAAAGCGGCTGTTTGCCGATACCCTGTGCGCTACGCTGAATCTGTACCGCGTATCCGCACCGCTGTTTCTGGAGGCTTCCACCGGCCTGAACGACGACCTGAACGGCGTGGAGCGCAAGGTGACCTTTGACATCAAGGACAGCGGCACCGAAGCACAGGTGGTGCAGTCGCTGGCAAAGTGGAAGCGTCAGGCACTGAAGGACTACG
>ENA-OWPL01001917-OWPL01001917.1-human-gut-metagenome-genome-assembly--contig:-NODE-1917-length-11365-cov-3.724050_pt1 | contig 11365 bp, 10 predicted proteins | sample MGYA00248263_ERZ651844 | MGnify/ENA primary metagenome ERZ651844 (study PRJEB26924, sample SAMEA4378256) | human gut metagenome | biome: human gut; feature: human-associated habitat; material: faeces... | reverse complement strand
TCTTGTTATATGCTCGATACTACACTCTGTCTTCTTGCCATTAATAAGTAATTCAAATGAATAATCATTAAAATCCTTAGGAATATACCAGCCTGCAATTCTGATATGAAGTTTTCCCTGATTATCTGAAAGCTGTATATTAATTACATTATCACTCTTTTTCATAGCTACTACCTTTCAATTAACAGTTCTTCCATGTATGCTCAATTCTTGCAACACCCATATCTTCAATTCCTGATACAACATTAAACCTTGCTGCTTCTTTATAATAATCATTATCTTGTTCCAAAGCCTCTTTATAAAGTTGTTTTGCGTAGTCCACTTGTTCTTGCTATCAACCCAGTACTGGCTTCTTGTAAGTGTCATACTGTCAAACTCAATAACAATCTTTCCATCTTTCTCAAGGTCAAATGCATCAAGTCTGTCTATCTTAGTACTGCTTCCACTGCATAACTGACCATCAATTCTGTAAATCATATATCTTGCATGAACTTCTTTTACCGGAGTCTCAACAGAATAATCTATCTCTATCACGGCTTTTCTTCCTGTTTCAAGAGTTTCTGTCCTCTTGCCGTCATCACAAGACAAGATAACGTCATTAATTCTTGCCTCGAAACTTCCGTAACGCTTATCGTTACCACCTTCTTTATTCTCTTCCTCAGCCTTCTTAAGTCTTCTCTGCTCTGCTTCAATTCTTAAGATTCTGGCTCTTTCCTGCTCATCCTTGCTTAATCTTTCCTGATTCATATAATCAAGATAAGCAATATCAACCTCTCTTGGATCACCTTCCTGCTCAATCTGACCATCTTTAATCCAGATTGACTTGTCGCAGATTTCTTCAATCTGTCCAAGAGCATGTGATACTATAATAATAGTTGTTCCATTAGCCTTAATCTCTCTTAACTTATTGAAACATTTTGCCTGGAAATTCGCATCACCAACGGCAAGAATCTCATCAATAAGAAGAATATCTGCATTAACATTAATGGCTACTGAGAACGCAAGTCTCATATACATACCTGATGAATATGTACGAACAGGATGATCAATAAATTCACCTAATTCACTAAAATCAATAATATCTTGAATACGAGCATCAATTTCTTTTCGTGTTAATCCAAAAATAGAAGCATTAAAATAAATATTTTCTCTACCCGTAAAATCCTGGTGGAAACCAGCACCCAATTCTAGTAAAGAAGTAAGTTTACCATTGGTTTCAATTGTACCTTCATTGGGAAAAATGATTTTCGTCATCAATTTCAATAATGTTGATTTACCAGAACCATTCGTACCAATTAGTGCAACTGTTTCACCCTTTTTAATATCCATATTAATATTCTTTAGAACTTCATGAACCTCAACATGACTTGTTCTCCAGAATAATAATTTATCTTTTAAAGTATGCGCCTTGTCATAATCCACTTTGAATCGCTTAGACATATTACGCACTTCTATCGCATTTTCATTATTCACAGTGTACCTCCACTATCAAACTCTTAAATTTTATCATAATTACGTATTTAATCGAAGATGGTGATAGATAAACTACCACCATCTTCGATTAATTTCCAGTTCCATAGTAAATTTCAGAACCTTCTTCATTTTCGTCTATCTCCGTTAAAAGTCCTTGTTGAATTTGTGCTTCAATCTCTTCTTGAGATAATGTTCCTGCAGGAATATCCTCTTCAGTTTCTACAGTCTCACTTGATTTTCCATCGAGTACAGCCTGAATTTTTTCAGCAGCTGTATGAATAGATGAAGGATAAAGTTGAATCACACTGACTTCATTACCCAATTCTGGACTTACTTGTAAATCATTATCTCCTTTTAATACATATTGTTCAAACTTCCAACTAGGTTTTGCCTGAATTTGATATTTAATAAAAGAAGTAATTTCTTTTGTTGACATATTTGTATCAAACGCATGAGTTAATGCTTTCAATAGGCTCGTATATTTTGTGATAATTTCTGGAGAAGTTGCTTTTTTAAACATAGCTTGTAAAACCTGTTGTTGATTTCGAGCACGCTGTACATCTCCGTCAATATATGCCTTTCTTTCTCTAGAATAAGCTAAGGCACGTTTACCATCTAAATGATTTGTACCTTCATGAACACCCTCTAAAGTACTGTTCGTATAAAATCTTGACACAGCCATACCCTCTGCAACATCAATATCAATTCCACCTAATGCATCTACAATGTCAATCATACTTGTAAAATTAACTCTAAAAACGTAGTTAACATCAATACCTAATAAATTTTCTACCGTAGCCTTTGTAGTATCTACACCATAAATACCTGTATGTGTTAATTTATCATACGCACCATAGTTACATGCATAATCATCACATACCTCTTCTACATATGAATCACGAGGAATACTTGTCATTAAAATTGTGGAAGTAACCGGATTAATTGTAACAAGCATATCTACATCCGATCTTGAAGTATCATCTAAGCTACCAAAAGAATCATTGCCACTAATCAGAATACTAAATGGTTTAGAAGTAATGTCTGAAACCGCAAGTAATGAACTATTTTCCTTTGTATAATAAACCATTTTATGAATGACTTTAGTGTCATTATTAAAGTTTGTATAATCCTCTAAATCACAAACATTAGATCGATACGCTTCCTTTAATACAATCGCATCCACTTCACCATCATATAAAGCTTTAAGCATACCTAACATATTATCATATGTCTTTTTTGTATATGTTACATTATTCTTTTTTAAATCCAATAAAGACTTTTTAGTAGATTCCTTACCAATTGTTCTTAATACACCAATTTTTGTTCTATTTAAACTATTTACATCCTCTAAACTACTTGAATTCAACGCAATCACAGATACAGTATTTTTTGATAGATTAGACTGATCCGTTACTGTTTCAAGTGTAGCATTTGTAGAATATAAATAATAATTTCCAAAACCATACACAACACTAATTATGATAACTAATATAGAATATATAATTTTTGAAATAATTCCATGTGTACAAAAGTTAATCAAGATAAACAATATCACACTAAATAACACGATAACCAAAATACCAGGAATCAAAATATTATCCGGTAAAATTTGTAGTTTAAATATTTGATAAATCAAGAAACCTGCAAAAACAACCAGTATAACAGAAAGAAGAATCGCAAATATTATAAATCCAATTGATTTCTTTTTATCTTGTCTACTCATAGGCTTCCTCCTGATTTATCTAGTGTTTCAAAAAATATTTCTTTCGTGAAATACGTATTGTATAAATTACGAATATGATTTCTTCGCTTCAATTGTACATCGTCATTTTCTTTACATACAGCTTCAGCAATCTGTTTATAATTCTCATTATCAATATTCATACCTATATCCCATAGCTCACATAAATTCTTTAAATCCCCATTTACAGAATTTATAATTGGAATCTGACCACACATATAATCCAAAGACTCCTTATTTAAGCCATCATATTTCTTCATATTCAAAGCATACTGACATTGATCAAAGACTTCCTGCATTCTTGCTTGAGTAGGTAACACCTTATGATCAACAACATTTGCCCCCACACTTAAAACATCTTGGATAAAACTATCTTTTTGCTTCCAGTCTCCTATAATATGAAGCACACACGGTTTAAATGAACAACATTCTCTTAAAAAAGAAAGAATCAGGTAATTATCCACCCTATCGTTTCTCACTATACAAAAAGATATTTCATCCTTCATTAATTCAGGACTTGATGGTATACAATTCTGACCATTTATTGGATATAACAATGTAGCTCCATGAATGTACCCCCTATACAATTCATTACTACAAAACAATACATCCGCCTGACTTAAATACTTTTGATGTAAAGAATCTGAATATTCGCATACATCAAAAATCAATTTCATATTATTATTTTTTCTTTTTAATACTCCAAGTTCTTTTATAAGCAAGTCAAACAATGCTTCACAATATACAATATCTGGATTCAAATCCCTCACAGTCTTTCTAATTTTCTTAGAAACATTGATTTGAGCAAACCACGACTGCACAGATTTTTTTTCTAAAGTAATATTTTCAACTTCATACCCCCTAGAAGTGTAATATTCCTTTATAAAATCCAGACGCAACGAATGAACCGCACTAATAATTGTGACTAACATAATTGACTCCCTTGTCTTAAGTTTGATTTAGCCTTTTAACTATCCCCAGTTAAAACTAAAAAAATTCTATATAAAAGTCATACTGACTTTATTCCCAATATTTATCTTTCCCTTTGTAGAAATATTTTCTACGCTAAAAAGTATACCATATACAACTACTTGAAACAAAAATATATTAATAAAATTTTCCCATCTTTTTGCATTTCGCATCTTGAATGCCTTTACGAATCATAGAAAATTTTACTTTTTGATTCTTTTCATAAATCAACATCTTTAATGTGTTCACTATCATTTCCTTATAGTATTCTTTTTTAAAGAATTGTCGATCTACAAAATGATATAAATAATACGCATTACGATAACGATAATAATAACGAATAGGTGAATGATTCATCGCATGATATGTTTTACCAAACAAATGAATCTCAATTGGATTTCCAATTGTATGTTTAAGTGAAAAATCCTTTAAGTAACAAATTTTAAAACCATTCTTTTTGAATTTGTATCCCAATTCAAAATCAACATAATCTATGAATAATTCATTCATAAATCCACCAACAGACATAAAATCAGAAATATTCACAAAATTTCCAGAAGTAATCCAGTAAGGTGCTTCAATTATTTCATCCAAACCACTATTATCTTGATTAAAATTTAATCCAATCACCGAATAGTCCGTTTTATATTTATTTACTAATTTCAAAATATTCGGATAATACTTTGTTGGAAATAAACTATCTTGATCCATAGTTAACGCAAAATCAATATTTTTAGAATTCAAATATTCAATCCCTTTATTTAATGCAGCTGCGATCCCTTTATTTCCATCCATATCAATATAGATAAAATTAGGATCATTCTTTAATGATTGTGATATTTCATTTTTTGTATCTGAATTATCTACAACTACACTTACATCCACACAATTTGAATACGAATTTAAATTTGTTAATACAGATTCATTAGGATTATATAAAACTGTACAAGATCCTACTGTAAACATTTTTTTCTCACCTTAACTAATTGTTGAATAAAATACAAACGATTCATGACCATTTTTTTGAATGGATGATGCTGAAATGAAGATACATTTTCACCATGTCTTCTATATTTCAACAATGGCTTATCAATCAATCTTACTTCACCCATCATTTCACTAATCAATCCAATCCACCAATCATGCATTTCTATCTTTGGTGGAAATGGCAAACAACACTCTAAAACACTTCTTCGAAATGCCATACAACATCCTAAATATGAATTCTTCCAAAGATTTTTAAACAATCCTGATTGCGATCCACGATGCTCAAAAAACGAATCTTCAATGACTTGTCCATTCTGATTCACAATCTGTGCATCATGTAATATCAATACCACGTTTGGATTTTGAAAAGCATCTAATACTACATCCACTTTATTGTCCATCCAAATGTCATCCTGATCAGACAAGAATATAATATCTCCCTTAGATTTTTTTAAGGCATTCTCAAAGTTCTTTTGAACACCCTTCTTAGGTCCATCTATTAAATTGATATTTTTATATTCTTTTTGATACTCCTTAATAATAGTACATGTTGAATCCGTAGAACCATCATCAGAAATAATTAACTCATCTGAACTTTTGATTTGTTTTAGAATGGAATCCAATTGTTCTTTCAAATATTTCTCGCCATTATATGTGGCCATACATACTGAAATCATTTTATTTCCCCATGATTTTCGCTATTTTAGAACCATCGCCCCAAACAGCTTTTGAATCATAAGGACGATCCGGAAACGCACCATATTTTAATTGAATATGATAATTGTTTTCTTTAATAAATTGCTCTACTCGATCCGCCAATTTCTCAGGTCTTCCTGAACCAATATTGATAATTCCGTTGACTTCATCTTGACCAACCACACTAGCTACCTGCACACAGAAATCTTTATAATCAATAAAATCATATTGATTTTGTCCCATCGTAAATGGGAATTCTTTTTTTCCTTCGTGCTCCGCCTTAGTAATTTTAGAGAAAATCGAATCACCAAATTCAGAATTACCTACAATATAGTATCCTCTTAACCATTGCCATTTTGTCTTTGTGTTTGCCGTCATGAGTTCCACACAATTTCTTAAAGCATTTTTACTAATACCATACAAATTCATTGGATGGCAAGGCGTATCTTCATGGATACTCCCTTCAAAAAATCCAATTTCATGCATACTTCCCATAACACAAACACGACCAATACCTTCATCAACCATTTTCTTTAAAAAGGTATAGTGACTTGGCAAATCTTGAATATGGAATGGTGATGTATGTACAAAACTATCTCTCCAAGCCAAATGCAATAACACGTCTGGATTCTCAAAATATTCATAAGGATTTTCTATATCAAATACGTTACAATCTATTCTTTTTGCACGTTCATCGACATATTGTGTTGAAAAATCAGTAGCTATAACTTCATTACCACTATCTAAAATAGCTTTAACTACACCTTGACCAATATACCCATTGGCACCAGTAACTAATATTTTCATCCAATTATATCTCCTTTCCAATCATAGTAATCAGCCAATTCTTTAATGAATACTTTTCATACATCTCATCTGACAATTCTTCATATTCATTCTTAAAGAAAGGTGAATTTAAATCTATAGGTTCGCTATAGATTAAAATGTTATTCTCATTATAAAAATCATAATTCTTTATATCCGAATTTGTTGTTATTAATTTTCTTTTTGCACCCAAACACTCAATTATTCGAATCGTAAGACCCACTTGCCCTGCTTGAGGCGCATCTAAAATACATTTTGAATCACTAAATATCTCCATCAATTCTTTTGAAGCAACCTTTTCATGTTTAAACTCACTCCATTTAGCTTTTCTAAACAAAGGAGATTTAACTTTTTGATACACATACTTCAAAACAGAAGGCATATAGTGATAAATAAATTGATTTGGCATTACACTTTTTAAACCTCTAGCCATACGATTAATATCATAATACTTTTGAGGATGTGCCGTACCGACATACATACAATCATATTTATATGTACTCTTCTTTGTTTTTCCAATTGTTTCATAAATGTGATTATAAAACAAAGGCAAAAATTTATATTTATCCATTGAAATAGAATCAATACGATCAAATGTATACAATTCATCAAAGTATTTATGTATCTTTGTTGAATACGGTAAATTTTTTTCTGAATCCCACTGATACATCATAAACTTAGCATTCGGTTGTGACTTACGAATCTCTTCCATCATCTTTTCAGTCAACGCAAAAGTCATACCACCAATTAATAAAACATAATCATATTGATTTTTTCCAATTAAAGGCTTAATTTCATTCGAAAAATAACGATTTGTAGAAAGCTGAATAAACTTCTTATTAATTCTACCAAACGCTTTTGAAACATTTGAATCACTCGGTGCATCACAAAGATAATCCACTTCAAAACCTAATGATCTAGCTTCTTCCATAATATCCTTGTAATAACCAAAAAAGACAGGGGCAATCAATAATAACCTCTTTGCCATTATCTCAACCCCTCCTCATTACAATCTTTAAACCAGTCTCTAAAAGATTCTTCAAACGAATAGTGAAACTTAAATCCAGAAGTCGCCAGTTTTTTTCCACAAGTATTCGTAGAAACCATTAATTTCTTAACACGATCCGGATGAATACCCACCTTTTTACCACCTAATGGACCAATAATTTTAGCCGCAAACATGAGTAGTCCTGCTGGCACTAAAGGTACATTATGATGCATTCCAGTCGCCTTCTGCATCGTTTCACAAGTTTCTTGAATTGTAAATGCAGGCTCATACGTACAGTTAAATATATCAACACCCGCAAAATCATTATCTATCATTCTATACTTAAAGAAATGAACTAAATCCTTTACATAAATACTTGATTTAATTGTATCCTTTCTTCCTGTATAGAAGAAATAACGCTTTTTTTGACTCCAATATAAACGAGTCATATTTCCATGTTCCCCTTTACCATAGACAATACCCGGACGAACAATCGTTAATTCACGACTCTTATCCTTAGCTTGCCATACTTCATGGATCTTTTCAGCCACTAATTTACTAATACCATACGGAGTATTGGGCATTGGCAAAGAATTCTCATCCTTCTTTTCCTCACCTGCCCCATAAGGTGCAATACTACTTGTAAATAATATTTTTCGAATATTGTATTTTTCTGCAAACGCACATACATTTTCAGCACCACGAATATTCGTTTCAAAATACGCTTCATCTGGATGACCTGGTGTACGATGCACAGCCGCCAAGTTAAAAATTACATCATCATTTGTAGGGATAAAATCAAAGTCAAAAGGTTTTCTTACATCCAAACGAATATATTCAACACCCTCATTTTTTTCAACAACACCTGGAACTACCCCTTCTTCTCCAGGCATTACTATATCTAAGTCATAGATTTTATCATTATCCTTAACACATTCATTTTTTAATAAATGTATTAAATGAGTTCCAATAAAACCTGAACCTCCAAAAATTATGTAATTCATACAAATTACCTCTATTCTATAAAACACGCTATAATCCAAAAGACTATTTATTCATGCCCAGTTAAAAATCATAAAATAAATCCAGTACATAATATACTAAATCTCAATACAACTAACTCATAAGGCAAAAAAGATACAGTCCTGCCTTACTTTAAGAGTATACCATAATCAGAAGATTGAAACAAAAAAAGTTGAGAAAACTAAACACATGTATTATGATAACAACTTTAAGTAAAGCTAATATTAAAATTATGTGATAATATCAAAAAAAAGATGGATTGAAAATCCACCTAAACATTCATTTAATACAACCCTTTTTAATATCCAATAATATCAAAATCAATGAAACACCTAGAATAATATGACCAATACTTGCAACACCTGAAATCAAAGCCGACACAACATTCAAGTCTAAAACTTTAACAATACCACGAACTACCAACATAATAGCCGTTAAATCAAGTCCAATATTATAAAACAACACTGCACGATTTGATTTAAAATGAGCACAAGTAGAAACAACACTCAAAACCAAAAAGAACATCATACCCAAGATGAAATAATGTGTATGAACAACAGACAAAGTCGTCCAAGCAGTATAATCGTTCATCTTTGTAAACACACGATAAAACGCTCCACCAACCATAGTTAATACTGCACATACTATTGAATAATTTATATATCGTTTCATCATTAATACCTCCTCAAGCAAAACAAATTATGGACCTATCTCAATTAAGCCTCAACATAGATGCCCATATAAAAAGAAGGCAGAAAATCAATTCAACCTTCAATACAAAATACTAAAAATTATTTTCTTCTAAGAAATCTGTAACACGCTTAACATATTGAGCACATAACTCATCTGTTTTCGCTTCCACCATGACACGAATCAATGGCTCTGTTCCACTTGGACGAACTAAGATACGTCCTTCATTTCCTAAATCATTCGCAACTGCATCTACAACTTCTTGTAATTCTTTACTTTCTAGACATGCATTCTTATCTTTAACAGTCACATTCTTCAATAACTGTGGATAAATAAACAATCCTTCACTCAATTCCTTCAATGATTTTCCTGTAGCTTTCATGATTTCTAGAATCTTTAAAGCCGTCATTAAACCATCACCCGTTACTTCATGTTCTAAGAAAATGATGTGTCCACTTTGTTCTCCACCAACCCAGTAGTCATTCTTCTGCATTTCTTCAAATACATACTTATCTCCTACTGCCGTTTGAATATAATCAATCTTATTGGCATCTAAAGCCTTATATAAACCTAGGTTTGCCATAACCGTTGTGACAACCATATTCTTGTTTAAATGATTGATTGATTTCATATAACGAGAACAAATATATAAGATGTAGTCTCCATCGCAAAGCTTTCCATCTGAATCCACCATGATCAAACGATCCGCATCGCCATCAAATGCCAAACCAATATCATAGTCCCCTTCACGCATCATTCTTTGTAGTCCTTCAGGATGTGTAGATCCACACTTATTGTTGATATTGATTCCATTTGGCGAATTGTTGATGGCATCTACTGTAGCACCTAAAGAATCCAATGTTTCTACCGCTGTACTTGTCGCAGACCCATTTGCCAAGTCACAAAGAATTTTCATACCAGATAAGTCTACAGGAACACATTCTTTTAACCAGCTCATATAGATTTCTAGTCCATCTTCCCATTCAAAATATTCTCCAATGTGATCTCCAGTCACTAGATCTAAATCGGTTAAGCCATCCATATATTTTTCAACTTCAAGAAGAAGTTCTTCTTCCATCTTCTCTCCATTGTGGTTAAAACACTTGATTCCATTATCATAATATGGATTGTGACTTGCACTTACCATGATTCCACAATCAAAGCGTTCTTTACGAACCAAATAAGAAATAGCCGGAGTTGGACATACACCTAATAAATAGACTTGAGCCCCCATGCTTGTAGCACCTGCCGCAAGCCCTAATTCAAACATGTCTCCACTAAGTCTTGTATCTTTACCAATCAAGATTTTCGCATGTTTTTCTTTTCCATAATACCAACCTAAATATTGTCCAATCTTAATAGACATATCTAAAGTTAAACCTTCATTCGCTCTTCCACGAACTCCATCTGTTCCAAAATACTTACCCATTACTCTGAATCCTCCTTGTCTAATGATGTATTTTTAGCTAATTTCACACTTGCATGTACTGTCTCTGGTGATAATGTAACATTTACTCGATTACCCTTCGCATCATAAGCCGCCAACGCTGCATTAGCCTCAAAATCTTGAATTTGACCTGTACAGTCAATCAACGCCTTCACAATTCGAATTGAATTCAATTGATTCTGGCTTGCCGTAATCTTAACTGTCATCACATCTAATGTAGGTGTTTCAAAATCAGTTACCTTTTGGTTTGATCCCACCAACAATTCTGGTTGGATTGTGAATGATTTTGTAACTTTTTTAGAAAGTGTAACATCAATTGTAGCAGGATCTACAACAGCTTCAATTTTTTCTGGCAAATTCTTTACCTTTAAATTGATGATATTTTCACCTTCCGAATATTTTTTCAAGTCAGCTACGACTTGCACACTACCCTTTGAACGGAATACCTGAATACTTGTCGCATCTCCAGTTAATGAAACATCTACTGTACTTGGCACACCAGCCACATCATATTTATCTGTATCTG
>ENA-OWPL01001912-OWPL01001912.1-human-gut-metagenome-genome-assembly--contig:-NODE-1912-length-11385-cov-257.960194_pt1 | contig 11385 bp, 8 predicted proteins | sample MGYA00248263_ERZ651844 | MGnify/ENA primary metagenome ERZ651844 (study PRJEB26924, sample SAMEA4378256) | human gut metagenome | biome: human gut; feature: human-associated habitat; material: faeces... | reverse complement strand
AGGTGACAAAGAACATCAAAAATGAAAGTGTTCCAGATGCCATCATGAACTTGATTGGTTTTTACCCTATCAAGATGAAACAAGTGGATAATATTATTATCGTTGAATGTATCCAAAAGGCTTCTAACAGAATGATGGGGCGCATTGTAGACACTCGTCATCAACCAGTCGATTTCGCCAATGTCGCTTTGCTCAATGTTAGTGATTCCAGTTTAATCACGGGTGGTGTAACAAATGAGAATGGTCAGTTCGTAATTCCTTGCGAGGTGAAAAAGGCGATTGTGAAAGTGAGTTGTGTGGGCTACAAAACTTATTGTAATGCATATCGTACCGGTGAGGTTGGTGCCATAACCTTGGAGGATGCAACAATTAATCTGCAAAAAGTTGTGATTAAAGGGCATCGCAAATACATATCAAGAGAAAACGGTAAACTTACGCTTGACGTTCAAAATTCCAATTTGAAAAATATTGGCAAGGCAACAGATGTTATCAAATATATTCCTGGGATGCTCTATACAAATGGAAAGTATGAGGTGTTTGGTAAGGGTGAGCCTGTCATCTATATAGATGGAAGAAAGCAGACTAATACTTCAGGGTTGTCACTCCTTTCTTCTACCAATGTGAAGTCTGTACAGCTCATAACAAACCCTGGGGCAGAATACGATGCAGAAACAAGGAGTGTCATAAACATCACTACCGTACACCATTCCTTGGATGGACTTTCTGGTATTGTGGGTGCGGAAATCTCCAAACATAAGAATTTATCTAACAACGAGGAGGTCAACCTCAACATCCACAAGGGAGCTTTGGATGTATTCCTGGCATATCAATATGACAATACGAGAAGTGACATCAGATATGATGTTAACCAGTTCAATTACGGGCAAGATACATTTCATGAGATTTCTGTTTCTGAATATTCCGACCGCTCTCGCTCTCATGACTATAATGTTGGTATGAATTATGCCATAAACAAGAATCACACTATCGGCGGAAGATATTTGGGAAGCATCTCCAACTACAAGATGCTCGACTCTCCTTTCGACTATATGCAGACGTACAAGAATGATGAACTGCTGACAGCTACAGACAACAAGACTGAAGAATCTGAAAAGGAAAGGTTTCACAATGTCAATCTGTATTATATCGGCAAACTAACAGACAACCTACAGTTCAACTTGGATGCCGACTATGTTTATGCCCAACTGAAACATAAGCAACAAGTGAGCGAGACAAGTAGAATAGATGCTGTCTCAGAAATCACGCATATGCAAAACGACCAGCGAAATCGTGCGACTGCACTCAAAGGGGTGTTTGCTTGGAACATGAATAAGAATAATAGGCTTGATTTCGGAACGGATTTCAGTAAAATCAGTTCATGGGGTATGTCTGTAAACGAAGAAGGGAAGATAGCCGATGACCAATTCAAGAATAAGGAAACCAAGTATGCTGGATTTGCCACCTTTCGTTTGTCTGCCTCCAAATGGAAAGGAAGCATCGGGCTTCGCTATGAGTACATTCATGCCATCAACACAGACCAAGGAGAAGTAAAGAACAAGACCAATTATTCGGACTTACTTCCATCCCTTTCTCTTTCCACTATGTTTGGGAGAGTGGGGATGAATCTTGATTTCAGTAGCAGGGTCAACCGTCCTTCGTTTCGTCAGTTGAACAACAGTGTGAGCTACAACAATCAATACCATTATGAGCAAGGCAACATTTATCTGAAACCGCAATACGTGTATGATACAGAACTTATTGTGAATTATAGCATATTCGACTTCAAGTTGGATTATCAGTATATCAAGGATTACATCCATCCGACTGTCGTTGCTGTATCCGGCAAACCTGGAACGGTAACTTGGATGTCAACCAACGCCAAGGATTTCCAGCAACTAGGAGCGCAATGTGTTGTTTCACCTGTTTTTGGTTGTTGGCGACCTACTTTGACGGTGGGTGTCTATAAACCTTATTTCACGCTATCATATAATGGAGAGCAATTAGATTACAATCATCCATACGGTCTCTTCGCTTTCCAAAATGTAGTGGCACTAAGGAACGATTGGCTTTTTCGATGTGATTTCTTTTGGAACATTAAGGGACATCATGGCATCTACGAGCAAAACGGCTATTCGTCATTCAATATGATGGTACAGAAACAGTTACTTAAAAAGAATTTGACGATAACATTGAAAGCAGAGGACTTGTTTGATAGCTCGAAGTTGAACGATGTAAAGAGGGTTAATTTTGTGATGCAGAACAGAAAGGTGAATAACTTCAATCGCTGCATCATAGCTTCCATTAGTTACAACTTCAATAGTTTCAAAGATAAATACAACGGAAGCGGTTCTGCTGAGGATGAGATTAATCGTTTTTAGAAAAGTATTGGTTTTCAAATCAACCTCTAAAATGCAATACCCAAATTCTGTGTGATGAATATCTCAGGATTTATTAACCGAGATGATCATCCACAGAATTTTCACTTATCAATATCAATCGTTAAAAAACATACATTTTATTGTGTATCCAATAAATTGTTATATTTTTGCAAACGAAAAGAGTTGTTTGACAAACAAATATATGCACATTGCAGAAATTAGAACCGTTGCTAAATTATTACCTCTATTGAGGTAAAACACTCATAAATCGCTCATTTTAAGCTATTCTGAATATTTGGGCAGATTTTCAGATAAAATATATGCAGGAAAAGCCCCCGGTGCGTATAGCATCGGGGGCTTTCTGTTTTTAATGCTTCTGCCCTTTACCTTTCCCTTCGGCCGGTGACCGTTGGTTCAGGGCGTGTGGAGCAAAACTTGCGAAACTTGAGTAATTTACCATTTAATATTTTTCGAAAATGTCTTTAATAAGGATACCTTTCAAGGCATCATTCACATCAAAAAACTTTTGCATCATGTTCATCCAACAATCAACATAATACTTAGGTGAGCACTCTAACGACCACATTTCCCCGATGTCATCCATCAAAGCTTCATCAGGATGCTTTAGCAATGCTGCCCTCAAAGGTACGAAATGTTTTTGAAACAACCAAGGATTTTTGAAGATTATTTGTATTACGGTAATTACAATTTCAGTTATTACAGTTTTTTCCTGAGGGGGTATAAGGGTTTGAAGGTAGTAACAATCTGTTACTACAAATATTTATATATAAATATATAATTATATATTTATATATACTTTTCTATACTTACATTTTAAAAGCGTGATATTGGGTCAAAATAAAACTGTAATAACTGAAATTGTAATTTGTAATCGATTTTTTAGCGGTATCGAGATGCATACATTCATTGCCCCTAAAACTATGACTATCTCATCACAAAGCTATGAGTTATGACCCGCAAAACGATGAGTTATTTTCTTTAACACAATATGGCAGAAATGTTAATGGAATTTTACATAACTCTGCAAGGTGATTTTTGGTGGTGTAGGAAAAATGTAGTACCTTTGCACCTGTAATCAAGAACATTATTAATCACTAAAAAAACTAGAAAATTATGAAGAAAGAAACTTGGAAACAGATTTTTCAGATTGTACTCACAATCTTGACGGCGCTCGGCACTACCCTCGGAGTAACATCATGCATGGGGGCGTAACAGTTCATTATTAGTTACTCCCCCGCCCTTCTTCTTCCAGAAACGCTTACTGAAACTAAATTTCAACCACTAAAAAAAGCATGTGACTATCATTATCCACTTAGTAATAATTCAAGTTTCGCAAGTTCAGAAGTTAAATGAGTTAAAGAATTATAAACATTTATTCATATCAGCCGACATCAGATTTTATTCACTAACTTTGCATCAGATATATACATTAGAATTCTTTACAAACAATAAAATGGAGAATAAAATAACGACAATGGAGCGGGGAATGCAGCGACGCACCGAACTGCTCCTGGGAAAGGATAATCTTGAGAAAATTCAGAAGGCAAGAGTGCTCATCTTCGGTATCGGAGGAGTAGGATCATGGTGCGCTGAAGGACTCTTGAGAAGCGGCGTGAGAAACATCACTATCGTAGACAGCGACAGGGTATGCGTAACCAACTGCAACCGCCAACTGATGGCTACAAGCCGAACCTTAGGCGAAGTGAAGGTAGAGGCGCTGCGCAACCGACTGCTCGAAATCAACCCCGATGCCAACATCACAGCCTATCAGAAAATATATCAGGCAGAAACTGCCGATGAATTCCACATGGAGCAATACGACTTCATCATCGATGCCATCGACTCGCTCAAGGATAAGGCTGACCTCATTCTGCGTGCCACTGCCCTGCCTAAGGAAATCACCTTTATATCTTCTATGGGAGCTGCCCTGCGCACCGACCCATTCAAGGTAAGAAAATCTGAATTCTGGAAGGTGGATGGAGACCCGCTGGCAAGAGCACTGCGAAAGAAATTCAAGAAGAACAAGACCTTCCCACGACGAAAATTCCAGTGCGTATACAGTGAAGAAAAACCGATGCAGAACCAAGGGGTGAACAAAGCCTGCGGCACGGGCGGATGCCTATGCCCGAAAGCCAAACTCATTAGCGGAGAGAGGGGTACCGATACTGCCGTATATGATGCTCCGGGCGACCAGCAACTGGTAGAACACGAATGGTGCTCTACTAAGGCACAGATCAACGGTTCGCTCTGCCACATCACCGCAACCTTCGGAATGGCTATCGCAGGAATGGTCATCAACCACATCATTGAATAACTGTTTTCTTTACAACAGTCACTTGAAAAGAAACTTACAAAACATACGCAAAAGGCGAGGCGCTTTCACAAGCTCCCCGCCTTTATTAATTATTCAAGTTTCGCAAAGTTCAGAAGTTTCTCGGGAGTAGTCTTATCGGCATTCGCCTCTATTCGTCTCTTCATATCTTCAAAGAATAAAAGTTAAATCCGATAAATCTTGTTAAACAAATTCTATCTTACCTCTTATGTTTATACCTTTGCACGCAAATTTATAATCACAAAGGACATTTTCATGTCCCAAAAAGGATAATATTTAATTTAAATAAGAGAAGAAAAATGAAAGAAAAAGCAGATAGTTCAGTAGCCTGCAATCATCACAAAGTAGGCTTTCTGGGATTGCTCGTTACATTAGGCATTGTATTCGGAGACATCGGAACATCACCTCTCTATGTGATGAAGGCTATCCTGCATACGGGCGAAAGCATCAGCGAGAGCACCATCCTGGGTGCACTGTCATGCATCATCTGGACACTCACCCTCCAAACCACCATCAAATATGTATGCGTGGCGCTACGTGCCGACAACAATGGCGAGGGAGGCATCCTCGCCCTCTATGCCTTGCTGCGCCGACTCAAGAGCAAGTGGATTTACCTACTGGCCATCATTGGCGCAAGCACCCTGCTGGCAGACGGAATCATCACCCCTGCCATCACCGTGACCACAGCCATCGAAGGACTCGAAAGCATCAGTCCCAACCTGCCAGTCATCCCCATCACCCTGGGCATCATCACCATCATCTTCTTCGTGCAGCGGTTTGGCACAGAGAGTATTGGCAAATCATTTGGCGTATTTATGCTGCTATGGTTCCTGCTGCTGGGCGTGGTGGGAGCTTTCAGCATCACGTCTTACCCATTGATACTGAAGGCTTTCAACCCCTATTATGCTGCCATGCTGCTGGCAAAATCGCCTGAATGGTTTCTGATTCTGGGTGCCGTATTTCTCTGTACTACCGGTGCCGAGGCTCTCTATTCCGACCTGGGACATTGCGGCAGAAAGAACATCGCCATCAGCTGGGGCTTCGTAAAGACCATGCTCATTCTCAACTATCTGGGACAGGGAGCATGGGTGCTGAATCATGCTGATACGGCACTGGCAGCGAATCCGTTCTTTGCCATCATGCCGCAGAGCATGCTGTTCTTCGCCATCATCATGGCCACGGGTGCGGCAATCGTTGCGAGCCAGGCACTCATCAGCGGAACCTTCTCCATATTGAGCGAAGCCATGAACCTGCACTTCTGGCCGCGCATGCGAATCAAGCATCCTACCCATGTTAAGGGGCAGCTCTATATCCCGATGATCAACCTCGCCATGTACATCGGCGTGGTTCTCATCATCCTGCTCTTCCGCGACTCCTCGCACATGGAGGCAGCCTACGGACTCGCCATCACCATCACCATGCTGATGACTACCCTGCTGCTCGGTTTCTACCTGCACAGCAAGGGAGTGGCACGGATTTTCACGATGCTGTTTATGGGCGCATACTGCATCATCGAAGCCATCTTCCTGACTGCCAATCTGTCAAAGTTTCTTGCAGGTGGATGGTGCACGATGCTCATTGGAGGAATCCTGTTCCTGATGATGTACGTGTGGGTGAAAGCCATGAAGATACGACGCCATTATATCAGCACCAAACCGCTGGATGATTATTATCAGATTATCTCCGACATCAAGGCCGACGAGAGCATCCCTAAGTACGCTTCCAACCTGGTTTATGTGAACCACGCCAACAAGGAAGGTGCCGTAGATGACAAGTTGCTCTACTCCATCATCAACAAGCAGCCGAAACGTGCTGACCATTACTGGCTTATCAACATGGAGTTTGTTGACACTCCTGACACGCTGGAGTACAACTGCGAGACCCTGATTCCCGACACCCTCTACAGCGTAACCATGCACATTGGTTTCCGCATAGAGCCTAGGGTGAGTCTCTATCTGCGACAAGTGGTGGAAGATCTGGTAGCAGACGGAAAGGTAGATTTGCAAAGCACCTATCCTTCGCTGCGCAAATACGGAATTCCGGGCGATTTCCGATTCATCATCATTCACCGCGTATATTACCCGGAGAGTTCAGATAATCGCCAACAGAACCTGCTGATGAGTATCTACGCTCTTATCAGCAAGATAGGTATTGACGAGCCTAAGGCATTGGGCCTCGACACTTCCATGGTAGTGGTAGAAAGAGTGCCGCTCATCATCAACCATCCGGTCATTAAGGACAAGGTCATTAAGGTTATTAAGGATTCTGAAACATCACAAAGCAGACAATAAGCAAAAAGGCGAGGCGCTTTCACAAGCTCCCCGCCTTTATTAATTAGCATGAAAATGAATGCTAACACCTAACATAAAACCTTATAACTTTTATCAAATCTTAATCGTTATTTGATTTATGAACGAACATCTTAATTAGAGGATAGTCTTAACAGCCTCCAGCATGCCCTTCTCCTGAATAAGGTCAAGATCTTTCTTAACCAACTCGGTAAGACCAGGAACTGTCTTGTTCAAATCCTCGTGCCAGATATAGTCGAAGCCCAATACGCCCTCAGCTACCTTCTGGGTATCGCCGGTAGCCCAAAGCTCGGTGAGCTTGTCCATAATCTTCTGGTCATCGTTTGGCTGGATAGGAGCACCATCCTCGCGAACACCACCCTTATAGTAAGTGATGATAGCTGCAAGACCGAATACCAAACCCTGTGGCAACTCGCCCTTACGCTCAAGATAAATCTTGACACCAGGCAGGTCGCGAGTCTCAAACTTAGGGAATGAGTTGAGCATGATGCTGGTTACCTGATGATCTACGAATGGATTCTCGAAACGCTCCAATACGTCAGAAGCGAACTTCTGCAGCTCATCCATTGGGAGGTTCAGAGTCTGCATCAACTCCTCAAACTGTACCTTGTGGATGTACTTGCCCAATACCGGGTGCTCGCAGGCATCGCGAACAATGTTTACACCGCTGAGGTATGTAACAGGGCTCAATACGGTGTGAGGACCATTCAGCAGGGTAACCTTACGCTCGTGGTATGGCTTCTCATTATCTGTGATAAGCACGTGGAGACCTGCCTTATGAGCTGGGAACTCCTCCTGCATCTGCTCTACTGTCATATTTTCTGCCTTCTCGATTACCCAGAGGTGGAAGCTTTCTGCCTTAACTACGAGGTTGTCCTTGTAGCAAATCTTCTGCTGAATCTCCTTGATGGTATCGCGTGGGAAACCAGGAACGATGCGGTCTACCAATGTAGCGCAAACGTAGCAGTGGTTGGTGAACCACTCCTTGAAGCCCTCGTAATCAGCACCCATATCGCCCTTCCAGAGCTCGATATACTGATAGATGCACTCCTTGAGGTGGTGACCGTTGAGGAAGATCAGCTCACATGGCATCAGGATCATACCCTTGGTTGGATCGCCCTCGAAGAACTTGTAGCGGTGGAACAAGAGCTGAACCAACTTGCCTGGATAAGAAGCTGCAGGAGCATCTGTAAACTTGCAAGAGTCATCGAATGCGATACCAGCCTCTGTAGTGTTAGAGATGATGAAACGCATCTCTGGCTGCTCAGCCAAAGCCATGAATGCCTGGTTCTGAGAATATGGATTCAGTGCACGGCTGATAACGTCGATACGCTCCAATGTGTTGATAGCCTGGCCGTTCTCCTTACCCTGAAGGTTTACGTGATAGAGGCAGTCCTGACCGTTCAGCCAGTCAACCATACCACCAGCCAATGGCTGAACTACAACGACAGAACCGTTGAAGTCGGTCTTCTTGTTCATATTCCATACAATCCAATCTACGAATGCACGGAGGAAGTTACCTTCACCAAACTGAATGATTTTCTCTGGAGCGACGCTCTTAGGAGCAGTGCGCTTGTTTAATGCTTTTAGCTCTTTCATGATTTGTTTATTTTGTCTTTATTATTTTACTTTCCGTTTTAAAATTCCAATCTATTCATCAGATTGTTTTTTTTCTGAGTGCAAAGGTAGTAAATATTTCGTTTGATTGTTCAAAAAACAGCGAAAAACTTCACGCAAACCTTTACGCTCCTCACCGGTTCTAAACCTTATTATATATAGTACTGCGCAGACACAAAATAAAGAAGTAGGGATTTTCCCCCACCCCTTTAGGGGAAATCCCGACCGTGGAAGCAAAAAACATCGTATCTTTGCACCAGAAAAAAAACATGAAGTATAACAATTTAAAGATATACGATTATGAAACGAATGATAATAGCTCTGGTAGCCATGTTCATGATGACATTCACTACCGCTTCTGCAATGAGTTATGAGCAGGCAAGACAGCAGGCTCTCTTCCTGACAGACAAGATGGCTTACGAGCTCAATCTTACGGAAGACCAGTATGAGGCAGCTTACGAGGTGAACCTCGACTACCTGATGAGTGTAGATACATACGATGACCTGTATGGTGCTTACTGGCGCCAGCGCAATATGGATTTGAGCTATATCCTGCTCGACTGGCAGTATAGAACATATATCAATGCCACCTACTTCTACCGTCCGCTCTACTGGAATGCGGGCTACTGGCACTTCGGCATCTACGCCCGCTATCCTCGCCGCGACTATTTCTACTTCGGTCGCCCTCACTTCTACGTATCTTACCGTGGAGGTCATAGCTGGCGAGTAAACGGAAACAGAAGCTGGTATCACGGAAGAAGTTTTGGCGGCCCTCACCCAGGAGGACATCCTAGAGTAGGTATGAGAGACGGATTCAACCGAGGTGATTACGGCAGAGGAAGATCTTTCGGTAATCTGAACCGCGAGAACAGACCTCAGATGAATCCAAACCGTGGTTTCGGTAATGCAAGCCGCCCTAACAACAACGCTGGCTTCGGAAACAGCGGCCGCCCTCAGAACGGAGGCTTCGGAAATAACAACGGAGGCTTCGGCAACAGCAGCAACCGGGGCTTTGGCAATAGCAACAGCCGCCCTAACCGCGGGTTCGGCAGCAGCAACAGCAGCACCAGCAACAACCGTGGTTTCGGAAACAGCAGCCGTCAGAGCAACAGCAGCTTCGGAAGCGGAAGAAGTAATATCTTCGGGGGCAACCGCAGCAGCATGAGCCGTTCATTCAGCAGCGGGTCTGGCAACCGTGGCGGCGGATTCACCCCTCGCTCTTCTACACCAAGCAAGAACAATGGCGGTGGAAGCTTCGGACACAGAAGATAAGAAAAGAGAAAGAGTTATAATTTCAAGTTTATAAAGACAGAGAGTTAAGAAAAATCAAGACCTCAAGTAAGAGAGTAAGAAAATCAAGTACAAAAAATGGGAATTTGCATCGGTTCATACCATCCGCAAATTCCCATTATTATTTTATCAACTTTCAGTAAAAGTTTTACTCCAATCCGAAGAGCGATTTCAAACCGCCATCTACGCCCGAGAATCCCATGAAGGCGAGGCTGAGGAGCGCTGCAGTTACCATGACGATAGCTACGCCCTGCATGCCCTTAGGAATACGGACCAAAGCCTGCTGCTCGCGAATGCCGGCAAAGACGATGAGAGCCAGGGCAAAGCCGAGAGCGGTAGAGAAGGCGTAAACCACGCTCTCAAGCAGATTGTAATCCTTCTGGATAACCAGGATGGCTACACCCAGCACGGCACAGTTGGTAGTAATCAAAGGCAGGAAGATACCGAGTGCCTGATAAAGTGCAGGAGAAACCTTCTTCAGGATAATCTCTACCATCTGAACCAAGGCTGCAATCACGAGGATGAACGCCAGGGTCTGGAGATATTGCAATCCGAACGGATTGAGTACATACTTCTGAACACACCAGGTAATGATGGTTGCCAGGGTCAAGACAAAAGCGATGGCACCACCCATACCGATGGCTGTATCAACTTTCTTCGATACGCCCAGGAATGGACAGATACCGAGAAACTGCGACAAGACGATGTTGTTGACGAATATCGCAGAGATAAATATCAATAAATATTCCATAATTTCTATTTTATTTCATTGATTTGAAGCGATGCCAACGCTTACTTCTTTACCTTATTAAATATAGCAATGATGTATCCCAAGGTGAGGAAAGCTCCAGGAGGCAGGATGAACATCAGAATGTTGGTAGTCTCCGGCAACAGAGTGATACCGAATACGCTACCTGCACCGAGTATCTCGCGGGCACTACCCAGGATGGTCAAACCGAGGGTGAAACCCAAACCGCAACCAATGCCATCGAAGAGGCTGGCAATAGGCGAATTCTTGGCAGCAAAGCTCTCTGCTCTACCCAGGATGATACAGTTTACTACAATCAGCGGAATATAAATACCCAGCGCCTGGTTGATGCTGTCGGGAGCATAAGCGCTCATCAACATCTGAAGGATGGTTACGAAGGCTGCAATCACTACGATGAAAACAGGGATACGAACCATATCCGGGGTAATCTTCTTGATACAGGAAATAACAAAGTTGGTACAAATCAGCACCGCCATGGTAGCCAATCCCATAGAGAGACCGTTGATGGCGCTGGTTGTTGTAGCCAAAGTAGGACACATACCGAGAAGCAACACGAAGGTTGGATTCTCCTTGATGAGTCCGTTCATCAAAATCTTAACATTACTCATATCGGTTTATCCTTTCTTTTCGTTATGTTCAACTTTAGATGCACCACTCTCTGCATCTGCT
>ENA-OWPL01001911-OWPL01001911.1-human-gut-metagenome-genome-assembly--contig:-NODE-1911-length-11386-cov-142.171300_pt1 | contig 11386 bp, 5 predicted proteins | sample MGYA00248263_ERZ651844 | MGnify/ENA primary metagenome ERZ651844 (study PRJEB26924, sample SAMEA4378256) | human gut metagenome | biome: human gut; feature: human-associated habitat; material: faeces... | reverse complement strand
GTAACTTCACAGTAAACTTAAAAGGCAAAAGCAAGAAACTGAAGATTTCATACATTGGTATGAAAGCTAAGGAAGTAAGCGTTGCAGGTAAAGAATCAATCGATGTAAAGCTTGAGGATGATAACACCACCCTCAACGATGTCGTAGTAATCGGTTATGGTACGATGAAGAAGAAGGACCTTACTGGTTCAGTGGCTTCAGTATCAGCAAAGGATATTGCCAATGTGCCAGTATCAAGTGCAGCACAGGCTATCCAGGGTAAAATGGCCGGTGTCTCAGTCATGCAGACAGAAGGTTCACCAGATGCTGATGTAAAAATCCGTGTACGTGGTGGTGGTTCTCTTTCACAGGACAACTCTCCACTCTACATCGTTGATGGTTTCCCAGTAAATTCTATCAGCGATATCGCTCCTAGCGACATCGAGACTATCGACGTATTGAAGGATGCCTCTTCTACTGCCATCTATGGTGCCCGTGGTGCCAATGGTGTTATCATCGTTACTACCAAGAGTGGTAAGGAAGGTAAGGTTCAGGTTAACTTTGGTGCATCTGTAGGTGTAAGAAAAGTTATCAAGGAAGTTGCTGTTCTTAACCCATACGAGTATGCTAAATATCAGTATGAGTTGGGTGAGACTTCAGCTTATGGAAGTTATGACGATCTCGACATCTGGAAATCTGTAAAGGGCAACGATTATCAGGACAACCTCTTTGGACGTACTGGCTTGCAGCAGATTTACAATGTAGGTATCAGCGGAGGTTCTAAGGATACCAAATTCAACGTCAGCTATGCCCGCACCAACGACAAGAGCATCATGATGGGTTCTGATTATAGCAAGGACAATATCAATGCTAAGTTGAATTCAAAACTCAACAAATGGTTTACCCTTGACTTCAATGCCCGTTTGAGTTATCAGAAGGTGAACGGTCTCGGTTCTGGTGCAGACACCAACGAGAGCAACGCTGCTAATTCTATCGTTGCACGTACTGTCATTTTCCGCCCAATCGATCCAATCACAGCAGGCCTTGAAGATGATGACGATTCAAGTTCTAGCTATGAGGCTAGTCCTTATGAGCGTATGCTTGATACTTACAAGCAGCAGCGCACATTCCGTCAGAACTACAACCTCGGTTTGAACTGGAAGCCTTGGAAACATGTTACCTTCCGCTCTGAGTTTGGTTATGGCTGGACCTTCGCCAAAACCGAGCAAGCATGGGGTACAAAGGCAAGCCGTAACTCTAAGTTCGGTTATGCAGGTATGCCTCAGACAGAGATTGACCGCAAGGACAACAAGAACTGGCGTAACGCTAACACCTTCACTTACGACAACAAGGGTATCTTCTTCAAGAAAGATAAGGTGAACTTCCTCTTGGGTCAGGAGTGGTCTAGCTCACAGGATGAGACATATACATCTACAACTGTAGCATTTCCAACCACATTCGGTCTTAAGGAAGCACTTGCTAACCAGAACTCTGGTACAGCATTGGCAAACTCAAATAATATCGCAAGAAAAGACAACATGTTCTCTTTCTTCGGTCGTTTAAACTATACCATCAACGAAAAGTATCTCTTTACAGCTACACTTCGTGCCGATGCATCATCTAAGTTTGCCAAGGGCAACCGTTGGGGTTACTTCCCATCAGCAGCTTTCGCTTGGCGAATGAGCGATGAGAAGTTTATGAAGAATGCTCAAGACTGGTTGTCAAATCTGAAGCTCCGTCTCTCATATGGTACAGCTGGTAACAACCGTATCAGCTCTGGTCTTATCGACCCAACTTATGCATTGGGAACAGCTACAGACAAGACTCCATACTTCGGAGAGTTGTCTTCTACCATTCTCGATATGAGCAAGCTTTACAACCCTGATTTGAAATGGGAAACTACCGTTACACGTGACTTCGGTATCGACTATGGTTTCTTTAACGGCAAGATTAATGGTACTATCGATTTGTATTGGAATACAACCAAGGACTTGCTGATGCAGGTACCTATCACTTCTGTTTCTGGTTACAACTACCAGTATCAGAACTTTGGTCAGACTTCAAACAAGGGTTTTGAGTTCGCAGTTAATTATAATGCAATTGAGAAGAAGAACTTCACTTTGACAGTGAATGCCAACATCTCTTACAACCGCAACCACATCGACAAGCTGAACACCACATCTGAGTATCAGAACTACAAGTGGGCTGGTTCAACATTCAATGATGGAGAAAACTTCAAGGTAGTAGAAGGCGGTCGCCTCGGCGAAGTATATGGCTATAAGTATAATGGTTTCTATACTGCATACGATGAGACAACAAATCCAAATGGTGAACTTATCTGGAATGGTAAGCAGTGGGCACTGCGTGATGGCATTAAGGACAACAGCTATAAGACCATCGGCGGTAAATTGATGCCAGGTGCTATCAAGCTCGAAACAGATGAGGATGGCAATGCCGTTAAGAAGCGCCTTGGCAATACAGTAGCTCCATGGCAGGGTGGTTTTGGTATCAATGCAACCTTCCACGGTTTTGACGCATCTGTATTCTGCAACTACTCATTCGGTAATAAGATTGTGAATGGTACAAAGTTGGCTTCTTGCTTCAACTGGGGTTCTCGTAAGGGTTACAACCTGAACAACGACTTTACTGGCCGTTATACAGGTCTTGATCTCAACACAGGTATCAACATTGCTACCAATCCAGGATCAGATGATGTTATTGCAGCATATGGTACACAGGAAGCTGCGATTGCTCGCCTCAATGAGATGAATCAGGGTGCAAGTACATGGAATCCAGCAGTAGTTGGAACCATGTCATTGATGGATTACGCTGTAGAGGACGCTTCATTCCTCCGCATCCAGAACGTAACACTTGGCTATACCCTTCCTAAGGCTCTGGTCAACAAGTTGTACTTGAGCAATGTACGTTTCTACGTTACAGGATACAACTTGCTCACCATCACAAGTTACTCTGGTTCTGACCCAGAAACTGATGTAAGCAGCAAGAAGAACCCAATGTGTCCAGGCATCGATTATGCAGCTTATCCAAAGAGCCGCCTCTTCGTATTCGGTGTCAACGTTTCATTCTAATCGCAAGGAGGATATAAATAATGAAAACAAATATTATCAAATCAATATTGATGGGCGGTCTTATCATCGGAGCTACTTCATGTAATGACTTCCTCGACCAGACCTCTCCATCAGAGCACGACAGAACAGATGTGTTCGACTCACCTTATTATACAGGTCTCGCCCTGAATAAGGTATATGGTCAGTTGACTGAAGATGCATCATACGCCCAGGTAATGGCTTTCACTGTAACTGCAAATAGTGACTGCGAAATCATTGATGGTATAGATGCCAGCGCTTCTACCCAAACATCAAGTGAGCGTGGTGTTATGAACTATAACGCTGTAGCTGGCGGATGGTCAAAGATTGCTGACGCATGGGACAAGATGTATCAGATCATTGAAAACTGCAACAACATCGTTTATGGTGTAGACCATGGTCAGTATGCAGATGCAAAGGGTTCTGATGCAACAAGCATGAAACAGTACAAGGCTGAAGCTCTTGTTATTCGTGCCATGTGTTACTATGACTTGATTAAAAACTTCGGTGATGTTCCTTTCAAGACAGACCGTACAGAACATAGTTTGAACAATGCATTCATTGGCAAGACTGACCGTGACAGCATCATGGAGAGTCTGATCATAGACCTTCAGAATGCAGCAGAAATCTTACCTTGGGCAGGTACCCATGGTTATACCACTGAGCACGTAACTAAAGGTTATGCTCATGCTCTCTGTGCACAGATTGCCATGCAACGTGCAGGCTGGGCTATCCGTGAGACTTCAAAAGAGGGTTACGAGACCGCAACAGAAAACAGCGATCCAACCTACCCTACACAGCGTCCTGCTGCGGCTGACCGTACCAAGTTCTACAAGATTGCCTTGCAGAACCTAAATGAGGTTATCAACAGTGGTGTTCACAAGTTGAACCCAAGCTTTGAAAACGAATGGTATCTTGTAAACCAGCGCAAACTGGACACCGAGTATCAGGAGAACCTCTTCGAAATTCCTATGGGATTGAACAAGAGTGGTGAGCGTGGTTATACGGTAGGTGTACGCGTTGAAGCAAAGACCAACAAATACGGACCTAAAGGTAACTCATCTGGTAAGATCAAGACTACCGCTCCTTTGTTCTGGTCATTCGACAAGAAGGATACACGCCGCGATATCACATGTGTACCTTATCAGATTAAGAACAATGGTGGTTTGACCAAAGAAACATTTGACAGCAACAAACCATTCGAGTTGTATATCGGTAAATGGGATGTTCGTAAGATGACTGAGGACTGGCGCGATGCTGCTTGTGCTAGTACAGAAAAGGTACCTACCGGTATCAACGAAATCAAGATGCGCTATTCTCAAGTATTGCTTAACTATGCAGAGTGTATCAACGAGTTGAATGGCGGACCAGATGACGCTACAGGCGGAGCAGGTTTGACTGCACGTCAGGCATTGGCTCAGGTTCATACCCGTGCATTTGCAGAGAATGCTAAGTCTGCTGCTCAGGATTATGTCAACAGCTTGCCAACAGACAAAGAAGGATTCTTCAATGCCATCGTTGATGAGAACGCATGGGAATTCACTGGTGAAGGTGTCCGCAAGTTCGACTTGGAGCGCTGGAATATCCTGAGTTCCAAGATTGACGAGTTCAAGGCAAAGTATCAGGAAGAAATCAATGAATATCCTGACAAGTTGTACTATAAGGAGATCAAAGACGAAGAAGGTAACATCAGCATTGACATGAATTCTGTATGCTGGTATGCTGCTCCATCAAGCACTAGCGGCTACAAGAGCGCAAACTGGTGGGGAGCAGGCAATGAGAACAAGAAGCAGGAGAACCTCTTGAAGAAGTTACCATATATCAGTGCAGGTCTTAACACTACTGTCAAGAACCGCTATTTGTTACCTATCGCAACATCTACTATTGCTGACTCTCGCAATATGATTCAAAACTCTTATGGTTTCTAAACATAAAAGACTAGAAAGATGAAACTCAATAAAATAACAAACATAGCACTTTCAGGAGCATTCATGCTCCTGGGTGCAGTTTCTTTCAGTTCTTGCGCTGACCAGAATGATTGGGATGTAGACTCATCATTTGACCGTCTATTCCATACAACAAGTCTGAGCGTAAGTCCTGACGAGAACTCTGCCGAAATTACATTCGACAAAACACCTAATACTACCAGCTATCAGGTGGAATACAGTACAGAAGAGCTCAATGACGAGATGGAATTGGGCACAGCAGCAAACAGTCAGACTGCAACCCTAACAACAACACCAGCTACTATTGATGGTTTGGAAGCAGAAACTACTTATTATCTGCGCCTTCGTAGTATGAATGATGAGGGCAAGACTTCAAAGTGGGTATATCTCGAAGATAAGAGCTTTACAACAAAGGCTGAGCAGATTATCTCAAAAGTTACTCCTAAAGCCAAAACTGCTTTAGTAGAATTCAGCGAGAATAAAGACCTTAGCAATGTAACCCGCATCGCATGGTATCATGTAAGTAATGGAGAGGAAGCAGAAGAAGGTTCTGTTGAGGTAAATGGTGCAGATTTAGCTACAGCAAAATCTTACAATATCGAAGGTTTGAAGGCTAACTACAGCTACACAGTAAGAGTTTTTGCCGGTGATAAGAAACGTGGCGAATTAAAGTTCCGCACTACAGAGGAGTTACCTGAGAACTATGAATATCTCAACTGGGATGCAAACACTACCATCGCAGACCTCTTGGCAAGTGCAACACAGAGCGACGTTGTCATTATCTTCCCACAGGGTGCCAAAATTGACGAAGGTTCTACTACTGTTCCTTCAAACATCAAGAACATCTACTTCTGGGGTGCTGAAGGAAACAACAAGCCAGAATGGACAGTAAAAGTTGTAAAACTGGAAGGTGACAAGGGTATCGTTAAGTTCAAGAACATGAGTTTGAAGAACGCAGGAACAGATAACGATTACGTTATCACACCAGATGCAGAAGCAGGCAATATCGGTTCCATCGAATTGGAAAAATGTAATATCAGCAATACACGTGGCGTTGTCAGATTTAATGGTTATACCAAGCAGACTGATGCTGTCAACATCAATGACTGTGTTATCAACAACATTGGTAGCTATGGAGTTGTAAACTCAAAGATTACAAATGACAACTGCGTCAAGAGTATCAAGATTACCAATTCTACAATTGCAAATGTAGAAGCAGATGGATGTATTGTAAATGCGCAGCAAAATGATATTGCCATGACATTCACCAACAGTACATTCTGGAACTGCGGTATAGCTGGCAAGAATTTCATTAACTTGAATAAAATGAATCCAGTACCAGAATTCGAGTCATGTCTCTTGGGTTGGGATTCTCCTATTGCAATGAAGGCTGTATCTACCAAGAAGGTAACATGTACAAATACCTACTTTACAAACGAATGTACATGGAGCAATGGCAAGATTGGTGATGCTATCGGTGCCAAGGGTACAGAAGTATTTACTAACCCTGCAAAGAATGAGTTCTACCTCCAGGATGCCTATGTTGACAAGTATGGCACAGCAGGTGACCCACGTTGGATTAGATAAATTCAATCAAACTATCATATTAAAGTGCAATGCCCCTATCGGGCGTTGCACTTTTTTGTTTATCTCCTTCTCCCCTACCACCCACAAAAACTTTTTTAGTTAATTTCTTGGAAGTTACGAAAGAAAAGCGTATCTTTGCAGCGTAAGTACATAAGGAAGAGTGTACTACGTTTTTAGATTGTTGGATTTATAATTTGAAGCATATGGAGACTTTAGAAAAAATGCCTTTTGAGGCTCAGCATAAGATATTCAAGAGACTGGCAGAAATCGCCGACTCCAAGACTCTGACCAAAGAGGAACAGGAGAAATACGACAACAGCATGATGGTCATGTGGGACAATTATGCGGTATATAAGCATGCAGAAGAGAAAGGAATAAAAAAAGGTATAGAGAAAGGAGAAAAAAAGAGGAATAAAGAGATTGCTTTGAACCTATTGACATACAACACTCCAATAGACGTCATTGCAAAATCCACAGGCTTATCTATCGAAGAAATCAAGAAATTGGAACAATAAAATTAATAAAGTTTTCGCAAGTGGTTCAAGTACGGGATTTTGGTTCTTCAGCCCGTACCTGAACCACATGTGGAACTATCAACTAGCTATTATCATTCTCCTCCAACCACTCACAAAAACTTTTTTGGTTAATTTCTTGGAAGTTACAAAAGAAAAGCGTATCTTTGCAGCGTAATATTAAGAAACATAAGAAAAGAGAATGAACGGAGAAAACTATATAAGATTTGACTGGGCGATGAAACGCCTGCTGCGCAACAAGGCAAACTATGTTGTGCTAGAGGGTTTCCTGTCTTCATTACTTGGAAAGAATTTTAAGATTCACCGCTTCCTGGAGAGCGAAAGTAACCAAGAAAACGAAGACGATAAATATAACCGAGTAGATATTCTGGCAGAAAGCGAGGATGAACAGTTATGCATCATTGAAGTACAAAACAGTCGTGAGCATACTTATTTCCATCGCATGCTCTATGGCGTTTCTAAGGCAATAACAGAGTACATTGGTCTTGGAAAACCATACGAAGCGGTTCGCAAGGTGTATTCCATTAACATCGTCTATTTTGAACTAGGACAAGGAAAAGACTATGTGTACCATGGTAAAACCGAATTCATCGGTGAACACGAACCGCACGACATTCTGAAACTTTCCATCCGACAGAATGAGAAATTCTTTGGCATCAAGGATAAAGATCTAAAACTTAGGAAGAGTCCTGGCGACTTGTTCCCTGAGTACTACATACTACGTGTCAATGATTTTGACAAGGTAGCAACCACCCCTCTTGACGAATGGATAGAATTTCTGAAAACAGGCTCTATCAGCTCCGAAGCCACTGCTGCAGGATTACCAGAAGCGCGTGAGCGACTTCGTGTGGATTCACTCTCACTAGAAGACAAGCAAGCTTATTACCGACATCTAGAAGCTGTTAGACATATGAAAAGCCTATTCGACACTAGCCGGGACGAGGGATATCAAGATGGCTTGATGGAAGGAAGAGCGGAAGGAAGAGCGGAAGGGGAAAAAGAAAAAGCCCTAAACATCGCTCTCAAACTTCTTGCTTTTAACACTCCAATCGACATCATTTCCCAATCCACAGGATTAACAGTCGAAGAGATTAAAAAATTGAAACAATAATACTATACGAACAAGAGGGTGTGTCATAAGTGGGATGACATGCCCTCTTTTTCGCTACTTCGCTATTTCAGTCACTTCTGCCAGCTAACTCAGTCACTTCAGTCAGTTAATTCAGCCACTTCATTCTGCAAACAAATCCGTCTCATTCTGCTTACGAATTCGAATCTTCGAGACAACGAAGTCATATCTTCAAGCCAGCGCAATCGAATCTTCAAGCCAGCGCAATCGAATCTTCAAGCCAGCACAGTCGGATGTATCGGCTCAATGAAACGTATGAACTTGCGCAATGAAGAACATGGTTTCATCAGCTTACTTCAAAGGCCGAATTTATTGAAAGAAAAATTATTTTTCTCAAATCTAATACCACTAATATCACACTTAGACTTAACCATCTGATTATAAGCGAATAACGCGTGGCAATAAGGGGTATTCTTATTGTCACCTTATTGCCACCTGTTACCACGCCCCTGGTAAGCGGCTCCGCTTGCCGATGTTCCAGAAATTACGTCACGACGTAGCATCTGAGGCGTCACGACGTAGCATCTGAGGCGTCACGACGTAGCGACAGATACGTCGCGACGTAATTCCGGCTACATCCTGCTTCCATCAAATGATACTATTCTGCATGGTATGAAACAGATGCCGAGCAAGGTATGCGTAATCGTTTTCGTAGTTTTTCATTCACTATCTGCATGTGATAAGCAAAAATGTCGTAACTTTGCAGAAAATCTTATAGAATACAAAAATAATAAAATAAATAAACCTAAGAAGAAATGAAGAAATCAATCATTAAGACAGTCGTGCTTGCTGCGCTCATGGCTCTGCCAATGTTCACTAAAGCACAAACTTTCGCTGGTATCACAGCCGAGCAGAACGCACAGAACACTCCTGAAGGATGGACTGCCGTAGAACTGCCACAGTTGCCTGCCATCACTTCGGCAAACACATTTAATATCAAGGATTATGGTGCCTCGACATCTGCTGCAGACAACACCAAGGCTATCCAGAAAGCTCTTGATGCTGTTCCTTCAACTGGCGGTATGGTCGTGATTCCTGCCGGTACCTGGATGTTTGGTAGCACAGACCAGATGACCAGCACTACCGAGGTACTCAGCATCAAGGCGAAGACCATCCTTCACCTCAGCGCAGGTGCCACATTGAAGCTCGTGGAATACGGCAAGGCGCCAAACAATAAGACTGTCTTCATCGGCGGAAAGAACAAGGGTAAGAACGTTACCGACATTGTTATCGAGGGTGAAGGTGAAACTTCTGTCATCGACGGTCAGGGTGCACGCTGGTGGCTCGCAAGAGAGAATGGCGAAACCTTCAATCTTGGTGCAATGATCCGCTTCGAGCAGGGCAAGCGCTTCCTGCTCCGCAACTTCAAGATTCAGAATACTCCGGGTGTAAACATCACCATCAGCAACAGCGGTAAGGCTAGCCATGCTACCATCCATGATCTGATTATCAGCGAACCTTCATCTGAAGCTGGCAAGGGAAAGGCATCGCATAACACAGATGGAATCTCTATCTGGGGTCCATACGTTAATATCTACAACTGTAACATCAGCAACGGCGATGACAATATCGTTTGCGACAACGATGCACAATATATCCATGTATGGAACTGCTACTTCGGAACTGGTCATGGTGCTTCTATCGGTAGCTACACCAAGAACATCAAGCATGTATGGTTCGACAATATCACCATGAACGGAACAACAGCCGGTATCCGCATGAAGACAGGTATCAATAGCGAAGGTACACTGCGTGGCGGTGGCGAGGAAGACTGGAAGTTCACCAACTTCACCATGACCAAGGTGAAGAACCCATTCTCTATCGACTGCTTCTACGACAAGAACTACAATAGCGACCCTGCTGTAGACAAGGCTAATGCAAGAACTTTGGATAGTACTACCCCAACCTACAACGGCATTCTTCTCCAGAACGTGAAGACTACAGATGTCTGCGAAGGTAACGCTATCTTCCTGATTGGCCGCCCTGAGAGCCACATCAAGAACGTGACTCTCGACAACGTACAGATTTCTGCAAAAAAGGGTATCGATATCCGCTTCGTAGATAATCTCGTGTTCAAGAATAACTCTAAGATTACCGTCAGCAGCGGTTCAATCTGGCTCAAGAAGTTTGATTCTACTTGGACAGACGAGTGTGATGCTACGTCTACAGGTTCAACCGTTACTGATACTAAGGGTCCTTTCACATTAAACTCAAAAACTTTGACGGATAAGACAGCCGGTTCTTTCAGCAACGGCTTCGCTATCAGCAATGAGAAGGGAAAGACATACGATACTGGTTCTGGTACCAACTATATCAAGTATAGCGCCAATCAATACACCATCATCATTCCTGACGGCATAAAGATTGTCAAAATGGATATCGAGGGAAAAGACAATTACCCAGATGCAGATGCCTATCTCGGCGAGATAAACGGCACAAGCTATGATGCTTCTACCTATGTTTTTCCAAAAGACAAAAGTCTGAAAAAATATACAGTAGAGTTTGATTCACCTGTAGAGCACACGCTTACTTTCACTCCAAAGGTAAAGCAGTGCATCCTGCAGTTCACTCTCTATACAGAGACTTCTACAGGCATTCAGCCAATTGCTGCCATCGCTAAGGTAGACAATAACAACATTTACGACCTCAGCGGTCGCATGGTAAAACTCAATGCCAAGGCAGAAGACCTGCAAGGTCTCAAAAAAGGTATCTATATCTACAACAACAAGAAATACGTAGCTAAATAATTCATTTAAACATCGGTAACAATGAAAATAAAATATCATTCACTCCTGTGCATTCTCGCCACCATCGCATTGAGTTCTCCACTCTCTGCAGTGAGCGTGAATGCCCAGAAAGCGGTATCCAAGACATGGAATCCGAACCTGAAGAACGGAATGTACCGCAATCCGGTTATTGACGCCGACTACTCAGACCCTGACGTATGCCGTGTGGGCAATGACTACTATATGACCTCCTCTTCCTTCCAATGTTTCCCAGGCTTGCAGATTCTGCACAGCACCGACCTGGTAAACTGGGAGATTATAGGCGCTGCCCTACTCGATGACTATCCTGTATTGCCAGAGTATCAGGGCACAGACTTGG
>ENA-OWPL01001909-OWPL01001909.1-human-gut-metagenome-genome-assembly--contig:-NODE-1909-length-11390-cov-2.878077_pt1 | contig 11390 bp, 10 predicted proteins | sample MGYA00248263_ERZ651844 | MGnify/ENA primary metagenome ERZ651844 (study PRJEB26924, sample SAMEA4378256) | human gut metagenome | biome: human gut; feature: human-associated habitat; material: faeces... | reverse complement strand
CGGCTTACCCCCGCGCCATCGACTTTGAAAAGCTGGCCGAGATCGCCCACGGCTACGGCGCGATGCTGATGGAATCCTTTGTTGCAGTCATGGCGCTGGTTGCGGCCTCGATTATCGAACCGGGTCTCTACTTCGCGATGAACACCCCGCCGGCGGGCCTTGGCATCGTCATGCCGAACCTGCATGAAATGGGCGGTGAAAACGCGGCGATGATCGCAGCGCAGTTGAAAGAAGTCACCGTCCACGCGGCGGCGACCGTCAGCTCCTGGGGCTTTGTGATTTCACCTGAGCAGATCCTGCAGACGGCGAAAGATATCGGCGAACCTTCGGTACTGAACCGCGCTGGCGGCGCGCCGACGCTGGCCGTCGGTATCGCCCACGTATTCCATAAAATCATCCCGATGGCGGATATGGGCTTCTGGTACCACTTCGGTATCCTGTTTGAAGCGCTGTTTATCCTCACCGCGCTGGATGCGGGTACCCGCGCAGGCCGCTTTATGCTGCAGGATCTGTTGGGTAACTTCGTGCCGTTCCTGAAAAAAACCGACTCGCTGGTCGCCGGGATTATCGGTACCGCCGGCTGCGTCGGGCTGTGGGGCTACCTGCTGTATCAGGGCGTGGTCGACCCGCTGGGCGGCGTGAAGAGCCTGTGGCCGCTGTTCGGGATCTCTAACCAGATGCTGGCCGCCGTGGCGCTGGTGCTTGGCACCGTGGTGCTGGTCAAGATGCAGCGCACCAAATATATCTGGGTCACCGTTATCCCGGCGGCATGGCTGCTGCTGTGCACCACCTGGGCGCTGGGCCTGAAGCTGTTCAGCAGCAACCCGCAGATGGAAGGCTTCTTCTTTATGGCTCAGCAGTATAAAGAGAAGATTGCCGCCGGCGGCGAGCTGACCGCGCAGCAGATCGCCAACATGAACCATATCGTGGTCAACAACTACACCAACGCCGGCCTGAGTATTCTGTTCCTGGTGGTGGTGTATAGCATCATCTTCTACGGCATCAAAACCTGGCTCAATGTCCGCAACAATAAGGTGCGTACCGACAAAGAGACTCCGTATGTGCCGGTACCGGAAGGCGGCGTGAAGACCTCGTCACATCATTAACCCTGATGCCGGATAGCGCTACGCGTATCCGGCCTACCAAAAGCGCATTAACGTAGGCCGGATATGGCGCTAGCCGCCATCCGGCTTTATTCGTTATCTGGAACTTATAATGTTTGGTAACTTAGGTCAGGCAAAAAAATATCTCGGTCAGGCGGCAAAAATGCTGATTGGCATTCCGGATTACGACAACTACGTCACGCATATGCAAACCAACCATCCGGATCAGCCGTACATGACTTATGAAGAATTCTTCCGCGAACGCCAGCAGGCCCGCTACGGCGGCGACGGCAAAGGCGGCGTACGCTGCTGTTAATGGAGGCAATAATGGCACCGATTGCAGTCACCCTACTCACCGGTTTTCTCGGCGCAGGAAAAACCACCCTCCTGCGCCATATCCTCAATGAGCAGCACGGTTTCAAAATCGCCGTAATTGAAAACGAATTCGGCGAAGTCTCCGTTGACGATCAGCTGATCGGCGACCGCGCCACGCAGATTAAAACCCTGACCAACGGCTGTATCTGCTGTACACGCTCCAACGAACTGGAAGACGCCCTGCTCGATCTCCTCGACAGTCGCGATCGCGGCGAAATCGAGTTTGACCGGCTGGTGATTGAATGCACCGGCATGGCCGACCCGGGGCCGATTATCCAGACCTTTTTCTCCCATGAGGTGCTCTGCGAGCGCTATCTGCTGGACGGCGTGATCGCCCTGGTTGACGCCGTCCATGCCGACCAGCAGATGGATCAGTTCACCATCGCCCAGTCGCAGGTCGGCTACGCGGACCGGATCCTGTTAACCAAAACCGACGTCGCCGGCGACACCGAAAAGCTGCGTGAACGGCTGGCGCGCATTAACGCGCGGGCGCCGATTTATACCGTCATTCACGGCGATATCGATTTAAGCCAGTTGTTTAACACCAGCGGTTTTATGCTGGAAGAGAAGGTTGTCAGCGCCACACCGCGCTTTCATTTTGTGGCAGAAAAACAGAATGACGTCTCGTCGATTGTGGTCGAGCTCGACTATCCGGTGGATATCAGTGAAGTTTCACGAGTAATGGAAAATCTGCTGCTCTCCTTCGCCGAGCAATTGATGCGTTATAAAGGCATGCTGTGGATCGACGGCGAGCCAAATCGCCTGCTGTTCCAGGGCGTGCAGCGCCTCTACAGCGCCGACTGGGATCGCCCGTGGGGCGATGAAACGCCGCACAGCACGCTGGTGTTTATCGGCATTCAGTTGCCGGAAGAGGAAATTCGCGCGGCGTTTGCCGGGTTACGACGCTAACCTGCCCGCCTGCGCCCTAAGGCGCAGGCCCCCTTCTCTCTGAGACCTCGTCAAAAACAGGGACCAAACGTCGGCAGCGCGTCGAAAAATGTAAAGCAACGTTTTAATAAGTAACAGTAGAAACATTTTTGGAAATTATAAGAAACTGAATGAATAGGCCCCTTAATAATTAATGACTGCTCTGTTCAGTTTCTGTTTAGCCCACCAATTAAACCACGGCTAAACAGGCTAAATTTGATGATTGACCTCGCCGTAACCCAACGTCATTACAACATTTTCAAAACACCTTCCTGACAAAACCAGCATAAAAAATCGACGCAAGTCACATTTGCAGAGGTAAACATCGCTTGTTAAGGTGCCCTCAGACAACTTTATTGACGAGGAGTAAACCATGAGAAAGCTTAACATCCTTATTCTTGCAGCCCTGACCGCGGTCTCTGGTTCCGCCATGGCGGTGGGGTTTACCGTTGAACAGGGTAAAAACTTCACTAATCTGAATATGGAAATGGGTAAATCCTCTTCTGGCCTGTACGCCGAAAGCCACTGGCTGAAGAATACCGATGATGGTAGCCAGACCGGCGGCGTGGGCGCGGGTTACAACCTGGAAGTGGGCCCGGTGATGCTCAACGCCGGCGCGAAAGCCATCTACCTCGGGCCGAAAAAAGGCGATAACGGCGTCGCGTTTCCGGTCGGCGGCGGAGTGAACGTGGCCCTGACCGACAGCATCCATGTGTTTGGCGAAGGGTATGTCGCGCCGGATGGTCTGAACAACAGCGTGAAAAACTATGTTGAAGCGAACGGCGGCGTGAGCTGGTCTCCGATTGGTCCAGTGACGTTGAAAGTGGGTTACCGCCATGTGAGCGTTGACGGTAAAGAGGGTCGCCCGAACCACACCCTGATTGATGGCGCCTATGTGGGCGGCGGGGTCACCTTCTGATTATGATCAACGCCCCGCGATAAAGTTAAGGTGCGCTGAGCATTAGCCATAAAAAAACCTGCCGAATGGCAGGTTTTTTTATGGCCGGGTCATAGGCTTAGCGACGCACCACCACCAGCTTCTGGTTCACAAACTCTTTGATGCCGAGATCGGAGAGCTCCCGTCCGTAACCGGAACGCTTCACGCCGCCAAACGGCAGCTCCGGCGCGGTATCGGTGAGCCAGTTGATATAAACCATTCCGGTTTCAATGGCGGAGGCCATCCGTTTGGCGCGTTCGATATCCTGACTGAACACCGCGCCGCCCAGACCATAGTGGGAATCATTGGCCAGCTGGATTGCCTCCTCATCGTTTTTCACCACGTAGATCTGCGCCACCGGGCCAAAGAACTCTTCGAAGTACGCCGGATTATCACGGGTGATACCGGTCAAAATGGTGGGTTCAAAGAAATTGCCTTCTCGAGCCACCGCTTTGCCGCCCAGATGCAGCTTAGCGCCATTTTTCACCGCCTCGTCCACCTGTTTGCTTAGGGTATCCAGCGCATCTTTGGAAGAGAGCGGCCCCAGCGTGGTGCTTTCATCCAGCGGATCGCCGATTTTCACCTGGCGAAACGCCTCGCTAAATTTTGTCAGGAACGCATCCGCGATATTTTCGTGCAGGATAAAGCGCTTGGCAGCGGTACACACCTGGCCGGCGTTGTTCAGCCGCGCCTGGACGCCGATTTTCACCGCGCGCTCCAGGTCGGCATCGTCCAGCACGACAAACACATCATTGCCGCCCAGTTCCAGCGTTGATTTCTTAATATGCTTCGCCGCCTGCGCCGCCACCACGCTGCCGGCTTTCTCCGACCCCGTTAGCGCCGCGCCCTGCACGCGATCGTCGGCGATAATCTTCGCCACCTGATCCTGGGAAATAAACAGGTTAGTCCACGCCCCCTCCGGAGCGCCGGCCTCACGCACCAGATGGGCAAAGGTCTCCGCGCAGTGCGGCACAATGCTGGCGTGTTTGGCGATAACCGGGTTACCGGCCGCCAGGTTTGGCGCAAGGACGCGCATCAGCTGGTAATAGGGGAAGTTCCACGGCTCCACCGCCAGTAAGACGCCAATGGGATGGTGCTCAACCCAGGCTTCACCCAGTTCGGAGGGATACTTCACCGGCGCCAGGAACGATTTGGCGTGATCGGCGTAATAGCGGGCGATCTGCGCGCAAAGTTTCACTTCGCCGCGGCTCTGCTTAATGAGTTTCCCCATCTCCTGGCTAGCGATTTTTGCCAGCTCCTCCGCCCGGCTATCGATCAGATCCGCCAGCTTATGCAGTACCGCCAGCCGCGGTTCAATATCGCCTTTTGCCCAGGCAGAATGGTAGAGCGCATCCGCCTGCTGCAGCGCCGCCTCCACATCCGCATCGCTGTGCGCCGGGTACGTTTTAATAAGCTGATTGTTCGCAGGATTCACCGTCTGATAGGCCATATCGCATGTCTCCTTGTTATCGCTACTAAGGCAGTCAAAAATGCCGTTAAGGATATTAAGGGTAGTCGAGATGGCTGGCGATGCGGGTAAAGTTAGGTATATCCGGAATATTCCATAAAGAGGCTAACCGGGGCGACCGTCAGTCCGCCCCGGCGTTATCAATGCGCCAGCGCGGCGATCTCGTCGGCGGTCAGGCCGGTGATTTTCACCACCGTCTCGCGGGCAATGCCGTCGGCCAGCATCCTCTGTGCGATGCGCAGCGCCTCGGCATGCTGTCCTTCTTGTCTGCCTTCAAGCCGGCCTTCCCGTTTGCCTTTTCTACGGCCTACTTCCTGTAATCTTTCGGCGATGGTCATCAATCTCTCCCTGTGCTGAGGAACCCGTTGCGCCACTTCGTGGATAAACCGGCCAAAGCGGCGCGCGTTGCCAGTCTGCAGCAGATAATTAAACAGCGTTTTTAGCTGTCTGTCATTAGCGTCCCCGCTAAGTAAAATCGTCGTCAGTTGCTCAACAATGCCCATTAAATCGCGCTGGCGAATATGCTTCTGTATCAGCTCGAGTAATGCCACGCGCCGGTGGCGAACGATCTCATCGTCGGGGATCACCGTGACATCCACCAGCGGAAAGGGCGAGATATAAAGCTCACTCGCCAGCTGGGGATCGGCAAAACAGTCCAGCCAGTTGAGTGACCACGGGTATGGCGTGGTCGCTCCGTGATAGAAGAGCATCGGCACCACCAGCGGCAGTTTTGTATGACCGCCATCAAGATGGCGCTGCATCGCGGCGATGGCGTAGCGCATCAGGCGGAAGGCCATCTGCGCATCCGGCGAGCTCTGATGTTCGATAACCACATAAATGTAGCCCTCGCCAGACGCGGTTTTGAGTGACCACAGCACATCGGAGTACCAGGCCCGCAGGCTCTCCTCGATAAAGCTTGCCGATTCCAGCTGTAAGGTATCGAGGTCGCAGCGCTGACGCAGCGCAGGCGGTAGATGGATCGCCAGAAAATCGCGCGCGGTGTCGGCCTGAGTGAGGAACTGTTTAAACACCGCATCATGCGGCGTCGAGGTGGTGCCCTTTGCCATCGGCTCATCCCTGCCTGCTTATCCTGCAGGGACTCTACATCCCATGAATGTCTCTGGCACCCCGGAAACCGGGATTTTACATTCCGCTACGAAAACATATTTCCCCGGACTGCAAGCGTGACATCCTTTTTCGACGCGGTACGCAAATCCAGGCGGGCGACAGCCTCGGCGCAGCATGCTATAAACGGCTTATCCCCGCAGCAAAGGCCAAAGCAGTGAACCATACCCGAGATATTCCCCAAACCTTCTGGCGAGACGATCGTCTGCCGTGGCTGGAGCTGCGCAGCACCTGGCGCAGCCGCCAGGCCTATAAGCGCCACAGCCACCCCCAGCTTTCCGTAGGGGCGATTATCGAGGGGGAAACGCGCTGCCTGTGCGCTGGCCAGGAGTACCTGCTGCAGCCCGGGGATCTGATCGTGATCCCGCCGCACGCGCCGCATAGCTGTAATCCGCTGCATGGCAGGCCGCGCAGCTATCACATGCTTTACCTGGACGCGACATGGTGCCACGCGCAGCGCCCGGATATTCCCCCTGGCGCCAGTATCACCTCGCCGCAGCCGCTGCTGCGCGACAGCCCTCTCTTTGCCAGTTTCCAGCAGGTTGTCGCCCTGATGAGCCGCGGGAGCCTTGAACAACTGCCCGCCCGGCTGGCGCAACTCCTGCACGCGCTGCCGCTGTGCGCCGCCGCGCCGCAGGCGCCACATCACGCCAGCGCCCTGCTGTTTCAGCGCCTGGCGATGGATCTGCCGGCGTCGCCGTCGCTGGATAAGCTGGCCCACGACAGCGCGCTTCGTAAAGAGACCGTTATCCGCGCCGTGAAACAAGATACCGGCCTGACGCCTGCCAGTTTGATCAACATGGCGCGCATCGAATATGCGAAAACGCGCTTACGCGCCGGGGATCCTATCGCCGACGTCGGCTATCAGGCCGGCTTTGCCGATCAGAGCCATTTCCATAAAACCTTTGTCAGCTATACCGCCGCCACGCCGCGGCAGTATGCGCAAAGCAGATCAATATCTGACAATAAGTAATACGCCACCTGGCGTAGGGTGGCCTCTGCACCATTATCGAGGCCACTATGCATACCTTATCGACGCTCTTTCCCGCCGTCTTCCCGGCGCTAGCCCTGTCCCACTTTGTCGCTCTGCTCAGTCCGGGCCCTGATTTTTTTCTGCTGATCGGCTACGCCGTGCGCTACCGGATCCGCGGCAGCATCGGATTGTGTCTCGGCATCGCCGCAGGCAATGCGCTGTATATTGTGCTCGCCATCGTCGGCTGGGGGCTTCTGCGCCAGGCGCCGCTGCTTTTTTTGCTCATCGAGCTGCTGGGGGCGGGCTATTTATTGTGGATTGGCAGCCTGCTGATACGCAGCCGTCCCGCGACGCTGGCGATGGAGAGCGTTCGCGCAGCGCGTCCGGGGTTCGGCAGGCAGCTGCTGCTGGGGCTGGGGTCATCGCTGCTCAACCCCAAAAACGCCCTGTTTTATCTGGCGCTGATGACTTCCCTGCTCGGGCCGGCTGTGACCCTGCTTCAGCAAACGGTGAGCGGGCTGTGGATGGTCAGCGTGGTGTTCTTCTGGGATTTACTGCTGGTGAGCGCGATTGCGCTGCCGCAGATACAGCGCCGCCTGGGCGCCATCGTCTGGCGAGTCGAGCGGGCGGCGGGGGCGATCCTGATGCTCTTCGGCCTGGGGATTATCTGGCGATTTTTGCACGACCTCGCCGTCAGGCTATATGCTTAAGCATATGGAAAAACTCGCTGAACTGAAACGCGCCAAACTGCTGGCGCTGTCGCTGCTGCTGATTGCAGCCGCCATTTTTATCACTACCCTCGCGCTACCACCGTCGCCCTGGGTCGGTGCGCTAAAAGCTATTTCCGAAGCGGCGATGGTCGGGGCGCTGGCCGACTGGTTTGCGGTCGTGGCTCTGTTTCGCCGTATTCCGCTGCCCTTTGTCGCCCGCCATACGGCGATTATTCCGCGCAATAAAGACCGCATCGCCGACAACCTCGGCCGCTTTGTCGAGGAAAAGTTCCTTGATACCCCGTCGCTGGTCGCGCTGATCCGCCGCTATCAGCCAGCCCTGATGCTCGGCAACTGGTTCAGCCAACCGGAGAACGCCCGACGGGTCGGCCAGCACCTGCTGCAGGTGATGAGCGGTTTTCTCGAACTGACCGATGACGCGCGCATTCAACGTCTGCTGCGACGCGCGGTGCATAAGGCTATCGATAAGGTCGACCTGACGCAGACCAGCGCCATGATGCTGGAGGGACTGACCCGCGACAATCGCCATCAAAAGCTGCTCGATTCGCTGATAAACCAACTGATCGCCCTGCTGCAGCGCGACAGCTCCCGCGCCTTTATCGCCCGCGGCATCGTACACTGGCTGGAGACCGAACACCCGCTGAAGGCCAAACTCCTACCCACCGAGTGGCTCGGCGAGCACAGCGCTGAGATGGTCACCGACGCGGTGAATACCCTGCTGGACGAGGTGACTCACGACCGTACGCATCAGATCCGTCAGACTTTTGACCGCGCCGTGCAAAAGCTTATCGATAACCTGAAATCCGACCCGGATATGGCGCAGAAGGCCGATAACATCAAAGCCTGGCTAAAAAATGATGAGACCTTTAACCACTATCTTGGCGAAGTATGGGGCGACCTGCGCGGCTGGGTAAAAAACGATATCAGCAGCGACGACTCACGTATTAAGCAGCGTATCGCCGAGGCGGGGCAGTGGTTCGGTGAAACCTTACTCCGCGACGACGCGCTGCGCGAATCGCTTAACGAACACCTGGAGCAGGCGGCGCACCGGGTGGCGCCGGAGTTCGCCGCCTTCCTCACCCGCCATATCAGCGACACAGTGAAGAGCTGGGACGCCCGCGATATGTCGCGGCAGATCGAGCTCAATATCGGTAAAGATCTGCAGTTCATCCGCATCAACGGTACCCTGGTGGGGGGAACCATCGGCCTGTTGTTGTGGCTGCTCTCGCAGATCCCCTCGCTGCTGCATCTGCATATTGGTTAGCAATGATACTATCCGAACAATAGCGCTGATAAATATTCCACAGGGAGGGCGAGATGATGCACAGGATTTCCCACTGGCTGAGCCGACACGCCGCCGCGCTGTTCTTCCCGGCGGCGTTAATTCTGTATGATTTTTCCGCTTATCTCACTACCGATCTGATCCAGCCGGGGATCCTGCACGTGGTGCGGGATTTCAATGCTGATGTGGCGCTGGCTCCGGCCTCGGTGAGCCTGTATATGGCCGGCGGCATGGCGCTACAGTGGCTGCTGGGGCCGCTCTCTGACCGGATAGGACGGCGTCCGGTGCTGCTCACCGGCGCGCTGATTTTCACCCTCGCATGCCTGGCGACCCTGTTCACCACCTCCATGACGCAGTTCCTGATTGCCCGCTTCGTGCAGGGCACCAGCATCTGCTTTATCGCCACCGTCGGCTACGTCACCGTACAGGAGGCCTTTGAGGAAAAAAGGTCGATCAGGCTGATGGCAGTGATCACCTCCGTCGTGCTGGTGGCGCCGATCGTCGGCCCGCTCTCCGGCGCGGCGCTGATGCATTTCATCCACTGGAAAGCCCTGTTCGGCATTATCGCCGCCATGGGGCTGGTAGCCTGGCTCGGCCTGCTGTTGACCATGCCGGAGACGGTGCGCCACGGCGATGTGCCGTTCAGCCCCCTGGGCGTGCTGCGCGATTTTCGCAACGTCTTTCGCAACCGCATCTTTTTACTCGGCGCCGCCACGCTGTCGCTGAGCTATATTCCGCTGATGAGCTGGGTGGCGGTATCGCCGGTGATTTTAATGGACGCCGGCGGACTGACCACCAGCGAGTTCGCCTGGAGCCAGGTACCGGTCTTCAGCGCCGTTATCATCGCCAACCTGTCGGTGGCGCGCTGGGTAAAAGACCCTACCCGCCCGCGCTTTGTCCTCAGCGCGGTGCCGGTACAGATGCTAGGCCTGGCCATCCTGATCGTTGGCAATCTGGTATGGCCCCACGTCTGGCTGTGGTCGGTGCTCGGCACCTGCTTCTACGCCTTCGGCATCGGGCTGATTTTCCCGACGCTGTTTCGCTTTACCCTCTTTTCCAACGACCTGCCGAAAGGCACGGTCTCCGCCTCGCTGAATATCGTGATCCTCAGCGTCAGCGCGTTATCAATTGAAGGCGCGCGCTGGCTGTGGTTCCATGGCGGCAGACTCCCCTTCCACCTGTTGGCGGTGGCCGCCGGGATTGTCGCCGCCTGCTGCCTGGCCGGACTGTTACGCCACCAGCGCGGACAAGCGGTGATCGAAGCCCGGCAGTCGTGAGCCCTTTTACGGAGAAAGCCCCATCATGAATGACATTGAACTCAGCCAGGCGCAGCGCGACCTGCTGCGCGACAGGCTCAGCAAGTACTGCGCAGAGACCTTCGACCTCGAACTGGAGCAGTTTGACGCCGAATTTTTCGTCGACTTTATCGCCAAAGAGCTGGGGCCGCTGTTTTACAACGCCGGTATCGAAGAGGCCATCCGCACCCATCAGGCATGGAGCGAGCGTATCCAGGAAGAGATGGATTTGAAAAAGGTCTATTAACACCGCGTACAGACGCAGGAGATCAATAAAACCCTGCATACACCATGGCTATAATGGCGACTCTTTCAGCATCTCCCGTGTACGGGGAAGGAAAACCATGTCGCTTATCACCGATCTACCCGCCATTTTTGACCAGTTCTCAGAAGCTCGCCAGAAGGGCTTTCTCACCGTCATGGATCTTAAAGAGCAGAACGTACCGCTGGTGGGCACTTACTGCACCTTTATGCCCCAGGAGATCGCCATGGCGGCGGGCGCCGTTGTCGTCTCGCTGTGCTCAACCTCCGATGAAACCATCGAGGAAGCGGAAAAAGATCTCCCGCGCAACCTCTGCCCGCTTATCAAAAGCAGCTACGGCTTCGGCAAAACCGATAAATGTCCCTACTTCTATTTCTCTGACCTGGTGGTTGGGGAAACCACCTGCGACGGCAAAAAGAAAATGTATGAGTACATGGCCGAGTTCAAGGCGGTCCACGTCATGCAGTTGCCGAACAGCGCCAGCGATGCCGCCTCGCGCGCACTGTGGAAAACGGAGATCCTGCGCCTGCAGCAGGTGATTGAGGCCCGGTTTGGCACGCCGATTAGCGAGGCGGCGCTGCGCGAAGCCATCGTGTTGAAAAATCGCGAGCGCCGGGCGCTGGCCCAGGTCGCGGTCGGGAACGATGGCGCCAGAAGGATACGGGACCATCTTGCCCTTGTTGAACTCAAACTTACTGGGCATCGGCTGCCACCTCCTTCTTGGAAGCAAAGCGGTCCTTAATGCGTGCGAAGAACGACTTGAGCTGCGGGTTGTTGGTAAAGATCATGACCAGAATCAGCACGATGGCGTAGATGAGCATGCGGTAGTCCGAGAACTGACGGAGCAGCTCGGGAAGCACCGTGAGCAACGCCGCCGCGATGACGGAGCCGCGCATATTGCCCAGACCGCCC
>ENA-OWPL01001906-OWPL01001906.1-human-gut-metagenome-genome-assembly--contig:-NODE-1906-length-11398-cov-2.634576_pt1 | contig 11398 bp, 9 predicted proteins | sample MGYA00248263_ERZ651844 | MGnify/ENA primary metagenome ERZ651844 (study PRJEB26924, sample SAMEA4378256) | human gut metagenome | biome: human gut; feature: human-associated habitat; material: faeces... | reverse complement strand
CACCCATAGCCGCCTTGAAGGCCATACCGATAATTATGGTGAAGATAGCTACAATGAAGCCCTGTCGCTTAAGCGGGCCAACAGCGTGGCCGATGCCTGGGCGGAAGGCGCTCATGTCCCACGCAGTAATTTAGTCACCCGCGGCCTTGGCAAAAAATACCCGATCGCCAGCAACGACACGGCGGCCGGGCGCGCCGAAAACCGCCGGGTAACGGTGGTCATCAGCACGCCGTAAGTCTTCGCTTAGTCGCTGGACTTCATCATCCTCATTGCCGTTGCCGCGCGCCAGCGCAGGTAGTCAACGGCAATGAACAGCAGCAGGCTGGCTCCCATTAACGGCATGGCCAATCCAAGGGCAAACGCCAGCCCAAGCACCAGGCTTCGGGCAGGCCAGGCGAGCGACAGCCACGCCTGCAGCAGCGAACGCGCCGGATCCCAGGCCGCCTGAGGCGGACGGCGGATCCACCATAACCGGTACCCCACCCCGATGGTAACGCACAGCGCGCAGCCAAATCCCACCAGCAGCAGCTGATTCGCCAGACCAAAGAGGATCCCCATATGGAAATCGACGCCCCAGCGGGTGAGCTTCGCCATCAGCGGAAAGTCGGCAAAACGCGTGCGATCCACCACCTGCATCGTGGCGCCATCGATCGCCACCGCGTCCACCTGCGTCGGCCAGCGACGGTCGATCTCATTCACCGTCCAGGCGCGGTCGTCTGACACTGGCGGACGGATCTCCAGCCGGCTGGCGTTCAGCCCCGCCTGACGGGCCGCCGCCAGCGCCTGGTCAAACTGGGCCAACTGCAGCGCCGGCTGATGCTGGGCCATGGCCATCGCATCCATATGATGTCCGGCATGGGGATCGTGCGTCATCGGCATCTCGCCATGCAGCTGGGTATTGACCTGCGGCGTCAGCCAGCCGAACGCTGCCCGCATTTTGTCCACATTGCCGCCGGCCCATTGCGACCAGGTCAGGCCGGTGGCGGAGAAGAGCAGCATACCCACCAGTAAGCCCCAGCCCAGCGTCACGTGCAGCCGACGATGGTTCTGCAGGGCGTTATTCAGCCGCCGTTTTGGACGCGTCATCGCCCACAGGGCAATGCCTCCGAGCGCGGCCACCCACATCCAGGAGGCGGCCAGTTCGCTGTATAACCTCCCGCTGTCGCCCAGCAGCAGAGAGCGATGCGCATAATCAATCCACTGGCGCAGCGGCAGGATGCCGCTGGTGCCGTAGACCGTCATATCGCCCTTCACCCGCAGCGCGATCGGATCGACAAAAATAGCCCGGGATTCCGACTCTCCGAGACCCGGATCGGCAAACATAATGCGCGTGGTCTCGCCCAACGCAGGCGCCGGACGCACCGCCAGCAGCCGCAGATTGCCCTGGGTCGCTTCTTCGGCCACCGCAATCTGGGCGCTGAGCGGCTGCGGAGTCCCCTCGGCAAGGCCATGCAGCGCGTCGTGATAGAGCCAGTTTTCCAGCTGCGGCGTCGCCACGTACAACGTACCGGTCAGGGCAGCGACAAAGATAAACGGTCCGATAAACAGACCAATATAGAAATGGAGGCGACGCAGCAGGTTCAGCCATGCCGCGCGCGAGGTGCAGGTTGTCATACTTTTCCTTTTTTAAAGCAAAAGAGGTCGTTGCGCGGTGCGCAGATTGATTTTTATTAAAGGGAAAAAGCAGACAGCCGCGGCGGGGCGCGGGTTTCGGGGTAGAGCCAGGGAAAGTAGTGCCAGTGCTTTAATACCGGGCGAGAAACCGGCAGGCGAATGCGCCGCAGGAGCATGGCGACGAACAGCGCCAGCGCGAAAAGGAGCCCCGGGACATGGGCTAACAGCACGCAATAGCCACACGCTTCGGCATGGTCCAGCGGCATTTCGTGTCCGGTATGCGTAGCGCCGTCTGTGCTGTGCATCATCGCCATCTTGTGCCCGGGCATCTGCGGACGAGCTATCCATCATCATGGCGTGGTGCATGCCGGGCATGGCGCTCATGGGGTCTTTTTGCAGGGAGACGGAGATTAGCGGGGCCACCACGATCAGCAGGATCGCCAACAGCGCCAGCCAGGCGGCTCGCCGTTTAGGTGTCGTTTGCTGAAAACTGTTACTGACCACCGCCCCTCCGTATAGAGGGCGTATTGTAAATGATTTACATCACGATGGTTACAACAAAGATAAAAAAAGGGCCGGCCCTGAGGCCAGCCCTTTTTGTCAGGATGTCGCGAAAGCGAATCTTAGTTAAGACGCTCTTTGATACGAGCAGACTTACCAGTGCGCTCACGCAGGTAGTACAGTTTAGCTTTACGAACAGCACCACGACGTTTGACAGAAATGCTGTCAACTACCGGAGAGTGAGTCTGGAAGACACGCTCAACGCCTTCGCCGTTGGAAATTTTGCGAACAGTGAATGCAGAGTGCAGACCGCGGTTACGAATAGCGATAACCACGCCCTCGAATGCCTGCAGACGTTTTTTGGAACCTTCAACAACCCATACTTTCACTTCCACGGTATCACCCGGACGGAAGGAAGGTACGTCCTGCTTCATCTGTTCTTGTTCAAGTTGCTTAATAATGTTGCTCATAATTTAATCTCTTATCCTGGGTAAACTGATATTGGGGGCTCACGCCTGCCCATCATGTTTATGCTGCTGTTGCGCGTGTTCAGTTTTGAACTCCGCCAGCAGCTTTGCTTGCTCTTCAGTCAGAGCCAGGTTTTCCAGAAGTTCAGGTCTTCTAAGCCAGGTGCGGCCCAGCGACTGCTTCAGACGCCAGCGACGTATCTCAGCATGGTTTCCCGACAGCAATACTGGCGGTACTTCCATCTCCTCTAACACTTCAGGACGGGTATAGTGGGGGCAATCCAGCAACCCATCAGCAAAGGAATCTTCCGTTGCCGATGCTTCATGGCCCAGTACTCCCGGAATGAACCGGGAAACGGAGTCAATCAGCGTCATTGCCGGTAACTCACCACCGCTGAGAACGTAATCGCCGATTGACCATTCTTCGTCAATTTCGGTTTGGATTACGCGCTCGTCTATCCCTTCGTAGCGACCGCACACCAGAATCAGTTTCTGATTCGTTGCCAGTTCGCTGACGCCCGCTTGATCAAGCTTGCGTCCCTGAGGTGACAGATAAATCACCTTCGCGCCTTCACCTGCCGCGGCTTTTGCTGCATGAATGGCATCCCGTAAGGGTTGCACCATCATTAGCATCCCCGGTCCGCCGCCGTAAGGACGATCGTCCACGGTACGGTGCCGGTCATGCGTGAAGTCGCGAGGACTCCAGCTCTGGATGCTCAGCAGGCCATTTTTAACTGCCCGGCCAGTTACCCCGTAATCGGTAATTGCGCGGAACATTTCAGGAAACAGGCTAATTATGCCAATCCACATAGCGCCGTCTTTTACCGTTTATCCGGAGAATTTAAAAACCAGGATCCCAATCTACTTCGATAGTACGCGTAGTGAGATCGACTTTCTTGATAACCTGCCCATCGAGGAACGGTACGAGACGTTCCTTGATACCAAACGCATCTTTCAGGTTTGCCTTGATGACGAGCACGTCATTCGACCCGGTTTCCATCATATCGATGACTTTACCGAGGCTATAGCCTTCCGTCGTAACTACCTGGCAGCCCATCAGGTCTTTCCAGTAGTAGTCACCCTCTTCCAGCTCCGGCAACTGCGATGAATCCACGATAATTTCGCAATTAGTCAGTAGATTCGCGGCATCACGATCGTCAACGCCTTTCAGCTTGATGATGATGTCCTGATTGTGGTGGCGCCAGCTTTCCAGCTCAACGACCTGCCACTGACCCGCCTTCTGGATTAACCAGGGCTGATAGTCAAAAATGCTTTCGGCGTCTTCGGTGGAGGAAAACACTCTGAGCCAACCACGGATACCGTAGGAAGAACCCATTTTCCCCAATACGATCGGATCAACAGGTGCTTGCGCGGTGTGTTGCTTGCTCATCATGACCACCGTGACAGATTAAGCTGCTTTGTTAGCGGCTTTGATCAGCGCGGCAACGCGATCGGAAACAGTAGCGCCCTGGCCAACCCAGTGAGCGATACGATCCAGATCCAGGCGAGTTTCTTCTTCCGCACCGTTAGCGATCGGGTTGAAGAAACCAACGCGCTCGATGAAGCGACCGTTGCGTGCATTACGGCTGTCGGTGACAACAACCTGGTAGAACGGACGCTTTTTAGCGCCGTGACGTGCTAAACGAATAGTTACCATAACATCCTCTTGTGTGAATAAAACAACCGGGCCCCATCGAGGAACGGAGCCCGGTGTCATATTAAAAGCCCGAAAATTTTACTGATTTCTGGGGAAAATGCAATCAGCAGTTGATAAGTCTGCTGTAAAAGGCCGTCGGCGGTGCAGCCAGTTTAGTACCAGCGTGTGCGCAATCACTGGAACGTACAGGTAGTACGTGAGGATGGCGAGCACACCCCGGCGCTAAAATGGCAAACAAGATAGCCTTATGCCCTTGTTTTTAACGACCCGGGAAGCCTGGCGGCATCATCCCTTTCATCCCGCGCATCATCTTCATCATGCCGCCTTTCGACTTCATCTTCTTCATCATGCGCTGCATGTCGTCGAACTGCTTGAGCAGACGGTTCACATCCTGCACCTGCATGCCGCAGCCGGCGGCGATACGGCGCTTACGCGAACCTTTGATGATTTCCGGCTTAGCGCGCTCTTTCAGGGTCATCGAGTTGATGATCGCTTCCATACGCACCAGCACTTTGTCGTCCATCTGCGCTTTCACGTTGTCCGGGATCTGCCCCATGCCCGGCAGCTTGCCCATCAGGCTGGCCATGCCGCCCATGTTTTTCATCTGGCGCAGCTGCTCAAGGAAGTCGGTGAGGTCGAAACCGTCGCCTTTCTTCAGCTTGGAGGCCAGCTTCTCGGCCTGCGCGCGGTCAACCTTGCTCTCGATATCTTCGATCAGCGACAGCACGTCGCCCATGCCGAGGATACGGGAAGCGACGCGGTCCGGATGGAACGGCTCCAGCGCTTCGGTTTTCTCGCCGACGCCGAGGAATTTAATCGGCTTGCCGGTAATATGGCGAATCGACAGCGCCGCGCCGCCGCGGGCGTCGCCGTCCACTTTGGTCAGCACCACGCCGGTCAGCGGCAGCGCTTCGTTAAAGGCCTTCGCGGTATTCGCCGCATCCTGACCGGTCATCGCATCGACGACGAACAGGGTTTCAACCGGGTTAATGGCGGCGTGGACGTGCTTGATTTCGTCCATCATCGCTTCGTCAACGTGCAGACGACCGGCGGTATCCACCAGCAGCACGTCGTAGAATTTGAGTTTCGCTTCTTTCAGCGCCGCGTTGACGATATCAACCGGCTTCTGCCCGACATCAGACGGGAAGAAATCGACGCCGACCTGCTCGGCCAGGGTTTCCAGCTGTTTGATCGCCGCCGGGCGGTAAACGTCCGCGGAAACGACCAGCACTTTCTTCTTGTGCTTCTCGCGCAGGAATTTCCCCAGCTTACCGACGCTGGTGGTTTTACCAGCACCTTGCAGGCCCGCCATCAGCACCACGGCCGGCGGCTGCGCCGCCAGGTCGAGCGTCTGGTTCTCTTCGCCCATCGCCGCCACCAGCTCGTTGCGGACGATTTTGACGAACTCCTGACCCGGGGTCAGGCTTTTATTGACTTCATGGCCGACCGCGCTCTCTTTGACGCGGCTGATGAAATCACGGACCACCGGAAGCGCAACGTCCGCTTCCAGCAGCGCCATGCGCACTTCGCGCAGGGTATCTTTAATATTGTCTTCTGTAAGGCGTCCGCGGCCGCTAATGTTGCGCAGCGTACGCGACAAACGATCGGTTAAATTATCAAACATTGTCTCTCGCCTGAGGTGGAAACGGTCGGTCGCCGCAGCGACACACAAAACGAATGTGGCGGAGTATAACACGACATCAATCTGAATGTGCTGCAACGGTTGGAGCAGAGGCCTGCTAACGTTATACTGCTTCTCTTTCTTATTTAGCCAACAGCCGACACCTATGCCTGTTTTTGCTCTACTCGCCCTTGTCGCCTACTCCGTCAGCCTCGCGCTGATTATCCCCGGCTTGCTGCAAAAAAACAGCAGCTGGCGGCGAATGGCGATTTTATCTGCGACTATCGCCTTGATCTGCCATGCTTTTGCGCTGGAAGCACGGATATTCCCCGGCGGCGAGAGCGGGCAAAATCTCAGCTTACTGAACGTCGGGTCGCTGGTCAGCCTGATGATCTGTACGGTGATGACTATCGTGGCCTCGCGCAATCGCGGCTGGCTGCTGCTGCCTATCGTCTATGCCTTCGCGCTGATCAACCTGGCCTTCGCCACATTCGTGCCTAACGAATATATCACCCACCTGGAAACCACCCCGGGGATGCTGGTGCATATCGGCCTGTCGCTCTTCTCGTACGCCACGCTGATCATTGCCGCGCTGTATGCGCTGCAGCTGGCGTGGATCGACTACCAGCTCAAGAATAAAAAGCTGGCCTTCAGCAGCGAAATGCCGCCGCTGATGAGCATTGAGCGCAAAATGTTCCACATCACCCAGGTCGGCGTGGTGCTGCTGACCCTGACGCTGTGCAGCGGCCTGTTCTACATGCACAATCTGTTCAGCAGCGAAAATATCGATAAAGCGGTGCTGTCGATTATTGCGTGGTTCGTCTATATCGTCCTGCTGTGGGGGCACTATCATGAAGGGTGGCGCGGACGTCGTGTGGTCTGGTTCAGCGTCGCTGGCGCCGGTCTGCTGACGCTGGCCTATTTTGGTAGCCGCGTGCTGCAGCAGTTCGTGAGCTAAGTCTTTTAAGGAATCCTACGTGGAACATATCTCCACCACCACGCTGATCATAACGCTGATCGTCATGGTGATTATCTCTGCCTATTTCTCCGGTTCCGAAACCGGCATGATGACGCTGAACCGCTACCGGTTGCGCCACATGGCGAAACAAGGCAACCGCCCCGCCAAGCGCGTGGAGAAGCTGCTGCGCAAGCCGGACCGCCTGATTAGCCTCGTGCTGATCGGCAATAACCTTGTCAACATTCTCGCCTCGGCGCTGGGCACCATCGTCGGCATGCGCCTGTACGGCGACGCCGGCGTCGCGATCGCCACCGGCGTACTTACCTTTGTGGTGCTGGTATTTGCCGAAGTGCTGCCGAAGACCATCGCCGCCCTCTATCCGGAAAAGGTTGCCTACCCCAGCAGCTTCCTGTTGGCGCCCCTGCAGGTGCTGATGATGCCGCTGGTGTGGCTGCTGAATACCATCACCCGCATACTGATGCGCATGATGGGCATCCGCACCGATACCGTCATCAGCAGCGCCCTGAGCAAAGATGAACTGCGCACGATTGTGAATGAATCCCGTTCACAAATCTCACGACGTAATCAGGATATGCTGCTGTCGGTGCTCGATCTGGAAAAGATGACCGTCGATGACATCATGGTGCCGCGCAGTGAAATTATCGGTATTGATATCAACGATGACTGGAAATCTATCGTCCGCCAGCTGACCCACTCCCCGCATGGCCGCATCGTGCTCTACCGCGATTCGCTGGACGATGCCATCAGCATGCTGCGCGTTCGCGAAGCCTACCGTCTGATGACGGAGAAGAAAGAGTTCACAAAAGAGATCATGCTGCGGGCGGCAGATGAGATCTACTTTGTGCCGGAAGGCACGCCGCTCAGCACCCAGCTGGTGAAATTTCAGCGCAATAAAAAGAAAGTCGGTCTGGTGGTCGATGAATACGGCGATATTCAGGGGCTGGTCACCGTCGAAGATATTCTTGAAGAGATTGTCGGCGACTTCACCACCTCCATGTCACCCACCCTGGCGGAGGAAGTGACCCCGCTTAACGACGGCACGGTGATTATCGACGGCAGCGCCAACGTTCGCGAAATCAACAAAGCGTTTAACTGGCACCTGCCGGAAGATGAAGCGCGCACCGTCAACGGTATTATCCTCGAAGCGCTGGAAGAGATCCCGGTCCCGGGCACCCGCGTGCGCATTGAGCAGTACGATATAGATATCCTCGACGTGCAGGACAACATGATCAAACAGGTGAAAGTGATGCCGGTGAAATCATTACGCGAGAGCGTCGCGGAGTAGCGCGAGCGAAGGAAGTAATATCACGGTGGGCTGCGGCCCGCCGTTTTTTTATCTCGCGCCAGCAGCGATGACACAAAAAACGGCCGCCCGCAGGCAGCCGTTGAGCAAGGCAGCAAGCGTTATTTCGCTTTCGCTACCGTCACCATCGCGGCGCGAATAGTACGGCCGTTCAGGGTATAACCTTTCTGCATCACGGACAGCACGTTGCCCGCCGCCACATCTTCAGACTCGACCATCGCAATGGCCTGGTGGACGTTCGGATCCAGCGGAACGTTGGTGTCGGCGATCACTTCCACGCCGAACTTACGCACTACGTCCAGCATAGATTTCAGGGTCAGTTCGATCCCCTCCACCATCGGCGCCAGCTCCGGGTTAGCCTTGTCAGCCACTTCCAGCGCGCGGTCCAGGCTGTCGATCACCGGCAGCAGTTCATTGACGAATTTTTCCAGCGCGAATTTGTGCGCTTTCTCGATATCCTGCTCGGTACGACGACGCAGGTTATCTTCGTCGGCTTTGGCACGCAGCATCACTTCACGTTCACGTTTCTGCGCTTCAGCCAGCTGGGCTTCCAGATTCGCAATTTTTTCATCGCGCGGATCCACCTGCTCAGCCGAAACTTCAGGCTCTACCGCCTCAACGTCGTCGTGCTGCTCCGTGATAATTTCTTCCGGGGCTTGCCCCTCAGGCGTTTTCTGTTCTTTACTACTCATGAATTTCTCCGCGTTTTTTTCGCATTCATCTCGCTAACTTCGCTTATTATGGGGATCAGTTTCCGGGTTTCAAGGGAAGCGGACAGATTGTCACTATTTCATTTAACGCAAGGACATCCAGATCATGAAGAACCATTTCAAGTGTATCGGCATTGTGGGACATCCTCGTCACCCCACCGCCCTGACCACACATGAAATGCTCTGGCGCTGGCTGTGCAGCAAAGGGTATGAAGTGCTGGTTGAACAGCAGATCGCCCATGAACTTCAGCTCAGCAACGTGAAAACCGGCACGCTGGCGGAGATTGGCCAACAGGCCGATCTCGCGGTGGTGGTGGGCGGCGACGGCAATATGCTCGGCGCGGCGCGGACCCTGGCCCGTTACGACATTAACGTCATCGGCATTAACCGCGGCAACCTCGGCTTTCTCACCGACCTTGACCCGGACAACGCCCTGCAGCAGCTCGCCGACGTGCTGGAAGGCCACTACATCGCCGAGAAACGCTTTCTGCTGGAGGCCCAGGTGTGTCAGCAGGATTGCCAGAAACGTATCAGCACCGCCATCAACGAAGTGGTGCTGCACCCCGGCAAAGTGGCGCATATGATTGAGTTCGAAGTCTATATCGACGAAGTCTTTGCGTTCTCTCAGCGATCCGATGGCCTGATTATCTCCACTCCTACCGGCTCCACCGCCTATTCGCTGTCGGCCGGCGGCCCAATCCTTACGCCGTCGCTGGACGCCATCACCCTGGTGCCGATGTTCCCGCACACCCTTTCAGCGCGACCGCTGGTGATCAACGGCGACAGCACCATCCGCCTGCGCTTCTCTCACCGCTGCAGCGATCTGGAGATCAGCTGCGACAGCCAGATTGCCCTGCCGATCCAGGATGGCGAAGATGTCCTCATTCGCCGCTGTGATTATCACCTCAATCTGATTCACCCTAAAGATTACAGCTATTTCAATACATTAAGCACCAAGCTCGGCTGGTCGAAAAAATTGTTCTGATTTTCACGGCTGCCTCTTTACTGGATAAAAAACCAGTCTATACTGTACGAAAACACAGTATTGGTTTTTCATACAGGAAGGCAGCTATGTTGGCGCAACTCACCATCAGTAATTTTGCTATCGTTCGTGAACTGGAAATTGATTTCCACAGCGGCATGACCGCCATCACCGGGGAAACCGGCGCCGGGAAATCCATTGCCATCGACGCGCTGGGGCTATGCCTCGGCGGCAGAGCGGAAGCCGACATGGTGCGTCGCGGCGCCACCCGTGCCGACCTGTGCGCGCGCTTCGCGCTGAAAGATACCCCGGCTGCCCAGCGCTGGCTGGAAGAGAATCAGTTGGAGAGCGGGCGTGAGTGTTTGCTTCGCCGGGTGATCAGCGCCGACGGCCGCTCGCGCGGCTTCATCAACGGCACCGCCGTCCCGCTCTCGCAGCTGCGCGAGCTGGGCCAGTTGCTGATCCAGATCCACGGCCAGCATGCCCACCAGCTGCTGACCAAACCCGAACACCAAAAAACGCTGCTCGACGGCTATACCGGTGAGTATGCGCTTACTCAGCGTATGGCCGAGCACTATCGCCAGTGGCACCAGAGCTGCCGCGAGTTGGCCCAGCATCAGCAGCAGAGCCAGGAGCGCGCCGCCCGCGCCGATCTGCTGCAGTATCAGCTTAAAGAGCTGAACGAATTTAACCCGCTGCCGGGAGAATTCGAGCAGATTGACGAAGAGTACAAGCGCCTGGCCAACAGCGGCCAGCTGCTCAGCACCTGCCAGCACGCCCTTACGGTACTGGCGGACGGCGAAGAGGCCAATCTGCAGAGCCAGCTTTATACCGCGAAGCAGCTGGTCAGCGAGCTGGTGGGCATGGACAGCAAGCTTTCCGGCGTCCTGGATATGCTGGAAGAGGCGGCCATTCAGCTCAGCGAGGCCAGCGACGAGTTGCGCCACTACCATGACCGTCTGGATCTCGATCCGAACCGTCTGTTTGAACTTGAGCAACGGATTTCCCGACAAATCGCGCTGGCGCGTAAACATCAGGTGATGCCGGAAGAGCTGCCGGCGGTTTATCAGGCGATGCTGGAAGAGCAGCGCCTGCTGGACGACAGCGCCGGCTCGCTGGAATCCCTCAGCCAGCAGGTGGTCGAACATCATCAGCTGGCGCTGGAGACCGCGCGCCAGCTGCATGTCCTGCGCCAGGCCAGCGCCGACGAGCTGACCCAGCTTATCACCGAAAGTATGCACTCACTTTCGATGCCGCACGGGGTCTTCGCGATTGAGGTCGCGTTCGATGAACGCCATCTCACCGCCGACGGCGCCGACCATATTGAGTTCCGCGTCACCACTAACCCCGGTCAGCCGCTGCAGCCAATCGCCAAAGTGGCCTCCGGCGGCGAACTGTCGCGCATTGCGCTGGCGATTCAGGTGATCACCGCGCGTAAAATGGAAACCCCAGCGCTGATTTTCGACGAAGTGGACGTCGGCATCAGCGGCCCGACCGCCGCCGTGGTCGGCAAGCTGCTGCGCCAGCTGGGCGAGTCCACGCAGGTGATGTGCGTGACCCACCT
>ENA-OWPL01001899-OWPL01001899.1-human-gut-metagenome-genome-assembly--contig:-NODE-1899-length-11413-cov-5.477197_pt1 | contig 11413 bp, 8 predicted proteins | sample MGYA00248263_ERZ651844 | MGnify/ENA primary metagenome ERZ651844 (study PRJEB26924, sample SAMEA4378256) | human gut metagenome | biome: human gut; feature: human-associated habitat; material: faeces... | reverse complement strand
GGATTTTCAATCAGGAAACACCGATGTGGAATTTATTGAGCGGATGGAGGCGAACTGACGATTATGAAATTGGATAACATGTTCAAAAAGACAAGAATTGTTTCCAGAATACAGAGCCATAATGCAGCACGCGCTTCCAGACCGGAAGTGCCGGAAGGACTTCTTCGTAAGTGCAACAAATGCGGTGCGGCGATCATCACAGAAGATGTCAAACAGAATCATTATACCTGTCCGAAATGTGGCGGATATTTTCGTGTTCATGCATATCGCAGAATCCAGATGGTGCTGGATGAGGGAACCTTTGAGGAATGGGATCATGACCTGATCGGTGAAAATCCGATGAATTATAAGGGATATCCGGAAAAGGTGAATGCTCTTCAGGCAAAGAGTGGGCTGAAAGAGGCAGTTGTCACGGGAAAAGGAAAAATTAACGGAAGGGAAACCGTAATTGCTGTCTGTGATGGAAGATTCCTGATGGCGAGCATGGGCTGGGCTGTCGGAGAAAAAATCACGAGAGCGGTAGAACGCGCGACTAAGGAGAAACTTCCGGTCATTATTTTTGCCTGTTCCGGTGGAGCCAGAATGCAGGAGGGAATCACATCTCTGATGCAGATGGCAAAAACGTCCGCGGCACTTGAACGCCACAGTAAAGCAGGGCTTCTTTATGTCAGTATTCTGACTGAGCCGACGACCGGTGGAGTGACGGCAAGTTTTGCGATGCTGGGAGACATTATTCTTGCGGAACCTGGGGCATTGATCGGTTTTGCGGGACCTCGTGTGATCGAGCAGACGATTCGCCAGAAACTGCCAAAGGGTTTCCAGAGAGCAGAATTTCTTGTAGAGCACGGATTTGTTGATGATATTGTAAGACGTGAGAATCTGAAAGAGACGCTTGGGAAGATTCTGGAGATGCATGAGATCTCCAATTCCTCAGACGATTCAATAGATGAAATGCACTCAGCGAAATCTTCATCGGAGTCAGATTTTGAGTCTGCCGACATCAACCCTTACCTCACAGCATGGGATCGTGTGCAGCTTTCACGTAAGATCGACCGTCCGTCCGGCAGTGATTATATAAAAGCTCTTTTTACAGATTTTATGGAATTCCATGGTGACCGCAATTACGGTGATGATAAGGCAATCATCGGTGGAATCGCGAAATTTCACGGCAGACCGGTCACAGTCATTGTACAGGAAAAAGGAACAAACACGAAAGAAAACATTGCACATAACTTCGGTATGCCGATGCCGGAAGGCTACCGCAAAGCGTTGCGTCTGATGAAACAGGCGGAGAAATTTCACCGTCCGGTTATCTGTTTTGTTGATACGCCGGGGGCATTTTGCGGAATCGAAGCGGAAGAACGCGGACAGGGTGAGGCGATTGCCCGTAATTTATGGGAACTTGCCGGATTGAAAACACCGGTTCTTTCGGTTGTGACCGGAGAAGGCGGAAGTGGCGGTGCGCTTGCACTTGCAGCAGGAGATCAGGTATGGATGCTGGAAAATTCCGTGTATTCCATTCTTTCTCCGGAAGGTTTTGCGAGTATTCTCTGGAAAGACAGTACGAAGGCAAAAGAGGCGGCAGAGGTTATGAAGCTGACGGCTGCTGATCTTTATGAGAAGGGAATCATTGAGCAGGTGATCCCGGAACCGTTGGGCGGCGCACAGCGCAGCCACGCAGCCTTGTTTGAACAGTTGGATGTTGCTTTGCGGGTGCACCTGAAAGAGCTGTGCCGCATGAGCGGCCGCCAGCTGGCCGACCAGCGCTATAAAAAATACCGCCAGATCGGAGAAACGAGGAACGCATGAAGGGTTTGCAGCTGATCGCCACCGGCGGGGCACTGCCTGGCCGGACGGTCACAAACGAGGACTTGAGCCGCATGGTGGACACCAGCGATGAATGGATCACCAGCCGCACGGGCATCCGCACCCGGCACTGGTGCACAGACGAAGAATCGGCTGCAACGCTGGCCGTCCGGGCGGCAAAACAGGCATTGGAGCGCAGCGGCCTTGCCCCGGCGGACATTGCCTGCTGCATCTGCGCCACGCTGTCTGCGCCGGACGCCACCCCCAGTGTGGCCTGCCAGGTGCAGGCGGCTCTGGGGCTGCCCGAAGACCGGCCTGCGCTGGACGTCAACGCGGCCTGCTCCGGCTTCCTCTACGGCATGGGCGTGGCGCGCGGCCTGCTGGCAACACTGGGTGGGCAGTATGCACTGGTCATCGGGTGCGAAGCACTTTCCCGCCTGATGGACCCGGCCGACCGCTCCACCTGTGTGCTGTTCGGAGATGGAGCCGGTGCCGCAGTCTTCCGGCTGGCGGACACCCCCTTTGCGCTCACGCTGGGCGCGCGCGGCAGCGATGTGCTCCACGCCGGCGGGCCGTCCCGCACAGGCTCCGCGCCCATCACGATGGATGGAAAGGCCGTCTTCCGCTTTGCCGTGGAGGCGCTGCCCCACTGTCTGCACACCGTGCTGGACGAAACGCAGCGCACCCTCGACGATCTGTCGTGGGTGGTCTGCCATCAGGCCAACAGCCGCATCATCGACCACTGTGTCAAGGCGCTGCGGGCCGACCCGGCAAAGTTTTATAAGAACATGGACCGTCACGGCAACACCAGCGCCGCCAGCATCCCGGTCGCTCTCAACGAGCTGGCCGAAAGCGGGCAGCTGAAGCCCGGCCAGCTGCTGGCCTGCATCGGCTTCGGCGGCGGGCTGACCTGGGGCGGCGCGATTTTTCAATACAAAGAGTGCGTATGAAACTGTTGAATGAAATTTTAGGCACAAAATACCCTATCATCCAGGGCGGCATGGCCAACATCGCCACCGGCGAGTTTGCCGCTGCCTGCTCCAACGCAGGTGCGCTGGGCATCATCGGCGCAGGCGGCATGAACGCCGACACCCTGCGTGAGAACATCCGCCGCTGCAAGCAGCTGACGGACAAGCCCTTCGGCGTGAACATCATGCTGATGCACCCGCAGGCCGATGAATTTGCAAAGATCGTGGTGGAAGAGGGCGTGCAGGTGGTCACCACCGGCGCAGGCAATCCGGGCAAATATGTGCCCGCATGGAAAGCCGCCGGCATCAAGGTGATCCCCGTGGTCGCCGCCGCCGTTCTGGCAAAGCATCTGGAGCCGCTGGGCATTGACGCCGTGATCGCCGAAGGCACCGAAAGCGGCGGCCATGTAGGCGAAATGACCACCATGGCGCTGGTCCCGCAGGTCGTGGATGCCGTCAATGTGCCCGTGATCGCAGCGGGCGGCATCGCCGACGGCCGTCAGCTGGCCGCCGCGCTGGCACTGGGTGCCTGCGGTGTGCAGGTGGGCACCTGCCTGCTCGTGAGCGAGGAGTGCCCCATCCACGAAAACTACAAGGCGGCCCTGCTCAAGGCCAAGGACAGCGATACCATCGTGACGGGCCGCATCGGCGGCTCGCCGGTGCGTGTGCTGAAAAACCGGATGAGCCGGGAATATGTCCGGCAGGAAAAGGCCGGAGCCGACAAGATGGAGCTGGAGAAGTACACGCTGGGCAGTCTGCGCCGCGCCGTCTTTGAGGGCGACACCGCCACCGGCAGCCTGATGGCCGGTCAGGTGGCCGGTATGCTCCACGCGGTGCGCCCGGTGGCAGACATCCTCGACGACCTGTGGAACAGCGGGAGGCAGCGCATCGCCGCGCTGAACGAGGAATGCTGACCCTCGGCAAAAAGGCCCTGTCCGTCCCCATCCTGCAGGGCGGCATGGGCGTAGGCGTTTCGCTGGGCGGGCTGGCCGGGGCCGTGGCGGCCTGCGGCGGCATGGGGTGCATCTCCACCGCCGATGCAGGCTACCGGGAACCGGATTTTGCCCGCGACCCGGTCCGCGCCAACCACCGCGCGCTGGCGGCGGAGATCCGAAAGGCCAAAGACCTCGCCAAGGGCGCGGGCATGGTGGCCATCAACGCGATGGTAGCCACACAGGACTATGCCGCCGCCATCCGCACAGCGGTCGAAGCCGGTGTGGACGCCGTGGTGTCCGGTGCGGGTCTGCCGTTGGAACTGCCCGGCCTTGTGAACACGCCGGACGTAGCCATCGCCCCCATCGTGTCCAGCGGCCGGGCGGCAAAGCTCATCCTGCGCCGCTGGGCCAAAGCCTTTGGCCGGACCGCTGACTTTGTGGTGATCGAAGGCTGCAAGGCGGGCGGGCATCTCGGCTTTTCGGAAGAAGAGCTTCTTGCCGGGGCCTGCCAGACGCTGGACGACATCCTGCCGGAGGTCCTGGCCGAAGTCCGGCCCTATGAAGCACAGTTCGGACACCCCATCCCGGTCTTCGTGGCGGGCGGCGTCTACACCGGTGCCGACATGGCCCATTTTACGAAGCTGGGGGCCGCAGGCGTCCAGCTGGCCACCCGCTTCATCCCAACGGTGGAGTGCGATGCTGCGCAGGGGTACAAGGACGTTCTGCTGAAGGCCCGCCCCGAAGATGTGCGCATCATCCACAGCCCGGTGGGGATGCCGGGCCGGGCACTGAACACGCCGCTGGTGCAGGCGCTGGCGGAAGGGGGCTTCGCCGCCGCGCTGGCGGAGATCATCGCCAACTGGCCGTGGCTGGAGCTGGATCTGCAGGTGGCTGACAGCCACACCGTCAGCCAGAAAGTGCGTCAGGCGGACCTGGACGTCGGCCTGATCCTCGATCCGCAGGGGCAGGCTGGACTCAGCGTGCTGGCCTTTGCCGAACTGGAGGTGGGGATTGTGATGCGTCCGGACCATCCCCTGGCGGGGGCGAAGGCGCTGTCTTTGGGCGAGCTCAGCCTGGAGCGGCATATCGTGCCCGGCGCGCCGTTGATCGTCCATGAGCGGGTGGCGCTCCTCTATCGCCACCATGACTTTGCGCCGGAGAATACCATCAGCTGCAATGATATCCGGCTTATCAAGTCGTTGGTGCTGCGCGGCAGCGGCGTGACGCTCCTTAGCCTGCTCGACGTGCTGGACGAGTTACGGGTGAAATGTCCGTGGGACCGTAAACAGACTAATGAAAGTTTGCGTCCGAACACGATTGAAGAAGTGTATGAACTCTGTGATGCCCTGATGAAGGACGACAAGAAAAATATTTGCAAGGAATTAGGCGACGTATTGCTACACGTGGTATTCTATGCCAAGATTGGCAGTGAAACGGGCGATTTCGACATCAAGGATGTGTGCGACAAGTTGTGCGACAAACTGATTTTCCGCCATCCGCATGTATTTGGCGAAGTGAAGGCGGATACGGCAGAAAAAGTTTCTGAAAACTGGGAGCAGATTAAGTTGAAGGAAAAAGACGGCAACAAGTCTGTATTAAGCGGGGTACCCGATGCCCTTCCTTCATTGATTAAAGCGTATCGCATTCAGGAAAAGGCCCGCAATGTAGGGTTTGACTGGGAAGAGCGTGAGCAAGTATGGAGCAAGGTAAAGGAAGAGATAGGCGAGTTTGAAGCTGAGGTCGGTCATATGGACAAAGAAAAGGCAGAGGCCGAATTTGGTGATGTAATGTTCAGCCTGATTAATGCGGCCCGCTTGTATAAAATCAATCCGGACAATGCACTGGAGCGAACAAACCAGAAGTTTATCCGTCGTTTTAATTACTTGGAAGCGCATACCATTAAGGAGGGGAAGAATCTGAAGGATATGTCGCTGGAAGAGATGGATGCCATCTGGAACGAAGCAAAGGCAAAAGGCTTGTAAAGAAATCGAGATAGCGCCTACAAAGTGTCATGTTTTTTGTGGAAACACAACTTTCTTGAAAATAATTCTCATGAAAAGGTAACACATGGGAAGAAATGTCTACCTTTGTGGGGCATAAACAACAATTTATTTTAGAAACAATGGTGAACAAAGCTATTATTACAGTGGTGGGTAAGGATACGGTAGGTATCATTGCTCAGGTGTGTACCTATCTGGCAGAAAATAAAGTGAATATTCTGGATATTTCGCAGACCATCGTGCAGGAGTATTTCACAATGATGATGATTGTGGATATGACCAAGCTGGAAAAACCTTTTGAACAGGTGGTGAGCGAACTGACGAATATCGGTTCAGGCATTGGGGTACAGATCAAATGCCAGCGTGAAGAAATCTTTGACAAAATGCATCGTATCTAATAAAAACGGGAAACGGTATGATTAATATAACTGAGGTTCTTGAAACCAACAAGATGATAGAACAGGAGAACCTGGATGTGCGTACCATTACCATGGGGATCAACCTGCTGGATTGTGCGGACAGTAACCTGGAGGTGCTTTGTCAGAATATATATAACAAGATTACCGGTCTGGCAAAGAATCTGGTGCAGACGGGTGAGGACATTTCCAAGGAATTTGGAATTCCTATCGTAAACAAGCGTATCTCGATTACGCCTATTGCATTGGTGGGAGGAACGGCTTGTAAGACTCCGGATGATTACGTGCTGATTGCCAAGACGCTGGATAAGGCTGCAGGAGAATTGGGCGTAAACTTTATCGGAGGATATTCGGCTATTGTGTCGAAAGGTATGAGCCGTAGCGATGAGTTACTGATTCGTTCTATTCCGAAGGCTTTGGCTTGTACGGAACGTATCTGTAGTTCAATAAATGTAGGCTCTACCAAGACCGGCATCAACATGGATGCAGTGAAATTGATGGGTGAAATCATTAAGGAAACGGCGGAAATGACGAAAGAACGTGACTCATTAGGTTGTGCCAAATTGGTGGTGCTTTGTAATGCTCCGGATGACAATCCGTTTATGGCCGGTGCTTTCCATGGCGTTTCAGAACCGGATGCCGTTATCAACGTGGGTGTCAGCGGTCCGGGTGTGGTGAAATATGCCCTGGAACAGATTCGTGGCAAAAGCTTTGAAGTGCTTTGTGAAACCATCAAGCGCACGGCGTTCAAGATTACGCGTGTGGGGCAGCTGGTGGCACAGGAAGCTTCTCGCCGTTTGAATGTGCCGTTTGGTATCATCGACCTTTCGTTGGCTCCAACTCCGGCAGTAGGTGACAGTGTGGCAGAGATTCTTCAGGAAATCGGATTGGAATATCCGGGTGCACCGGGAACAACGGCTGCCTTAGCCCTGTTGAACGACCAGGTGAAGAAGGGTGGTGTAATGGCTTCTTCTTACGTGGGCGGACTGAGTGGTGCGTTTATTCCGGTCAGTGAAGACCAGGGAATGATTGATGCGGTTGTGGCTGGGGCCTTGACCATTGAAAAACTGGAAGCCATGACGTGTGTATGCTCTGTAGGGCTGGATATGATTGCCATTCCGGGTAGTACTTCAGCAGCAACCATTTCAGGAATGATTGCCGATGAATCGGCCATTGGTATGGTTAACCAGAAAACGACGGCAGTGAGAATCATTCCGGTAGTAGGAAAGGAAGTGGGCGATACGGTAGAGTTTGGTGGATTGCTGGGCTATGCACCGGTAATGCCGGTCAACCGTTTCAGCTGTGAAGCTTTTGTGAACCGTGGTGGACGAATTCCTGCTCCGATTCACAGTTTCAAGAACTGATTTTACGGATACATAAATAAAAAAAGAGGGAGGCTTTGCCGGATTTGACAGTCGGTAAGCCTCCCTTTCTTTATAACCTTAATACGATGGTAATTGTTTTACTGTACCAACTACTATAACACCTCAAAGGGGAAAATTGTTTAAGGGGAGAGTCGAAAAAAGTGTTAGGACACTGACGGATTTGTGCTATCTTTGTGGCGGATTTATTTTGACCTGTATGACAGACTATTTGAATGAACTGAATGAAAGTCAGCGCGAGGCGGTATTGTACAACGAAGGTCCTTCGCTGGTGATTGCCGGAGCCGGTTCCGGAAAGACCCGCGTGCTGACATACAAGATAGCCTATTTGCTGGACAACGGTTATGAGCCGTGGTCCATTCTGGCCTTGACCTTTACCAATAAGGCCGCTCGTGAAATGAAGGAGCGTATTGCCCGTCAGGTAGGGCAGGAACGTGCCCGTTATCTTTGGATGGGGACTTTCCATTCTATTTTTTCACGGATATTGCGGGCCGAGGCTGAGGCGCTGGGTTTTACTCCTAATTTTACAATTTACGATGCGACGGATTCCAAAAGTCTGGTGAAAACTATCATAAAAGAAATGAACCTGGACGATAAGGTTTACAAGCCGGGGATGGTGCAGGGCCGCATCAGCAATGCCAAGAATCACCTGGTGTTGCCGGAGGCATACGCGGCAAATGCCGAACTCATAGAAGCTGACCTGGCTGCGAAGGTGCCTCTGTTGCATGAAATCTACCTGCGTTACTGGAACCGCTGCCGGCAGAGTGACGCGATGGACTTTGACGACCTGCTGCTGTACACCTATTTGTTGTTCCGCACTCGTCCGGATATATGTGATAAATATGCGGCGCGTTTCCGTTACATCTTAGTAGATGAGTATCAGGATACGAATTTTGCACAGCACAGCATCGTACTCCAGCTTACGCAGAAACACCAGTTTGTGTGTGTGGTAGGTGATGATGCCCAGAGTATCTATTCTTTCCGTGGAGCCAACATTGATAATATCCTGAATTTTACCCGTACATACAAAGATGCACGGTTGTTTAAGTTGGAGCAGAATTACCGCTCCACGCAGACCATCGTGAATGCGGCGAACAGCCTGATTGCGAAAAACCGCGACCAGATTCAGAAGGAGGTGTTCTCCGAGAAAGACAAGGGGGAACCTATCGGCGTGTTTGCAGCTTATAGCGACGTGGAAGAAGGAGAAATCGTGACCAACAAGATTGCGCAGCTGCATGCCAAGTCGGGATATGCCTATCATGATTTTGCCATCCTTTACCGTACGAATGCACAGAGCCGTATTTTTGAGGAGGCATTGCGCAAGCGCAGCATACCTTACCGTATTTATGGAGGACTCTCGTTTTATCAGCGGAAAGAAGTGAAGGATGTGGTGGCCTATTTCCGCCTGGCGGTGAATCCGCACGATGAAGAGGCTTTCAAGCGTGTCATCAACTATCCGGCACGAGGAATTGGGAATACCACATTGGGTAAGTTGACCGAAGCAGCCGGACGTTGTGAGGTGAGTTTGTGGAAAGTGCTTTGCGAACCGCTGAGCTACGGAGTGGAACTGAATAAAGGAACCTATACCAAGTTGCAGGGATTCCGCGACCTGATTTCGGAATTCGTTACTTTGGCTCGTGAGCAGGATGCCTATACGTTGGGTATGGAACTGGTGAAACGTTCGGGAATCATGGCTGAGATTTATCAGGACCGTTCGCCGGAGAACATGAGCCGTCAGGAAAATATAGAGGAACTGGTGAACGGTATGCGCGATTTCTGCGACGGCCGTCAGGAAGAAGGAAGCCCACATGTGCTTTTGTCGGATTATCTTTCAGAGATTGCCTTGCTGACCGATCAGGATGAAGAGCAGGGAGAAGCACAGCCGAAGGTGACACTGATGACCATTCACTCCGCCAAGGGGCTGGAGTTTCCGAATGTGTTTGTGGTGGGACTGGAAGAAAATCTGTTCCCGAGTCCGCTGTCATCTGCTTCCTATCGGGCACTCGAGGAAGAGCGCCGTCTGTTTTATGTGGCAGTGACACGGGCTGAAGACCACTGCTATTTGTCATACGCCAAGAGCCGTTTCAAATACGGAAAGATGGAGTTCTGTAATCCAAGCCGTTTCTTGAAAGATATTGACGTGCGTTACCTGCAGGTGCCGCAGGAGGAACTGATGGGTACGCGCATCGAAGAAAAGGCCAGCCGCTTCCGGAAAGAAGCCAGCCGTGCATCTTACGAACGCGAACCCCGCGAAACGGGGCCGTCTATGTTTGATGGCGGACCGATGCCGGAAGAACCTCATCGTTTTGTACCTCCTCGTACGCTTCGCCGTATACCTGATGCGAGTCCTTCGGCAGCTCCGGCCGGTCCGTCGGCAGGGGGACTTTCTGCCGGCATGTGGATAGAGCATGAACGCTTCGGCAAAGGGGAAGTGACTCGGGTGGAAGGCAACGGAGACAACTGCAAAGCCACCGTACAGTTCCAGCACGCCGGCGTGAAACAGTTGCTGCTGAAATTTGCCCGTTTTAAGATAATTGATTCAAACACTAAATAACAGAGAAAAAGAATGATAAAAGACTGGGATAAGATACCTTCTCCATGCTATGTCATGGAAGAAGATTTATTGAGAAAGAACCTGACGCTGATTAAGCATGTGGCCGATACGGCGGGAGTGGAAATTATTCTGGCATTTAAAGCCTTTGCCATGTGGAAGTCGTTCCCTATTTTTCGGGAATACATCCGTTACACCACGGCCAGTTCGGAATACGAAGCACGGTTGGCTTTCGAAGAGTTCGGCAGCAAGGCGCATACTTATTCGCCGGCCTATACCGCGCAGAACTTTCCTGCATTCCTGAAGTACAGCAGTCACATCACATTCAACTCCTTGTCGCAGTTTGAGCGTTTTTATCCGATGGCAAAGGCTTATCCGGAGCATGTGTCATGCGGCATCCGTGTCAATCCCGAATATTCGGAGGTGGAAGTAGAGCTCTATAACCCTTGTGCGCCGGGTACACGTTTCGGTGTAACGGCCGACCTGCTTCCGGAGCAGTTGCCCGAAGGTATTGAAGGTTTCCACTGTCATTGTCATTGTGAGTCGAATTCCTACGAGCTGGAACGCACGCTCCAGCATATCGAGGAAAAATTCAGTCGCTGGTTTCCTCAGTTGAAATGGTTGAATCTGGGTGGAGGTCACCTGATGACACGTGCCGATTATGACGTAGACTATTTGATTCGCTTGTTGCAGGGATTGAAATCACGCTATCCGCATCTGCAGATTATTCTGGAACCCGGTTCGGCTTTCACCTGGCAGACTGGTCCGCTGGTGGCATCGGTGGTAGATGTAGTAGAAAGCCGGGGGATACGGACAGCCATTCTGGATGTGAGCTTTACCTGCCACATGCCCGACTGTCTGGAGATGCCTTATCAGCCGCGGGTGCGTAATGCCGAATCTCTTCCGGCTGAGGCGGTGAAAACGGCGACTCGGGAAGACCATGTCTACCGCTTGGGAGGAAACAGTTGCCTGAGTGGCGATTATATGGGCAGCTGGAAGTTTGACCACGAACTGCAGGTAGGAGAGCGGATCGTATTTGAAGACATGATTCATTATACGATGGTCAAGACAAATATGTTCAACGGCATTCATCACCCTTCGATAGCCCTGCTCCATGCTGGTGGAGAACTGGAAGTATATCGCACCTTCCATTACGAGGATTATCGCGACCGGATGTGCTAATAAGTATAGTAAAAAATAGCCTTTAGAAAAACGCTTAGGCATTAGTGAAAAAACGCCTAAGCATTTTGATTCAAACGCAAGTGCGTTTGAGTTAAAACACAAGGACGTTTGGTTTGAAACTGAAGTGTACTGAAAATAGTTGTCAGTTTGAAGATTAATTCCTGACAAAGTTG
>ENA-OWPL01001897-OWPL01001897.1-human-gut-metagenome-genome-assembly--contig:-NODE-1897-length-11421-cov-12.668749_pt1 | contig 11421 bp, 12 predicted proteins | sample MGYA00248263_ERZ651844 | MGnify/ENA primary metagenome ERZ651844 (study PRJEB26924, sample SAMEA4378256) | human gut metagenome | biome: human gut; feature: human-associated habitat; material: faeces... | reverse complement strand
GAGCTTCGTCACGTCTTGCTCCGTGATGGCACGTTCGATAAGCTGGTCGTGCTTGACAAACAGGCAAACATTATCTGCCGCCGCGAAATGGGTGAACGTCCAAAGCGCATTGACAGCCACACGGCGGTCGTCATCAAGCGTCAACTGATACAGTTCCTCCTTAAGATGATTGTTATGCGCCCCGTGGGTAGAGGCGCACAATTGCTTGATTTCAGATTGAGAGAGACGGTGAGTGAGGAGGGTTTTCATACAACAAAACTATATTAAATCACACGCCTGCTCAACTGTAATTACTCTTAAACCACTTCCTTCGAAATCCTTTATATTTCTTGTAACAAGATAATCAACCTGAGCCCTTGTTGCTGAAAAGTATTGTACCCCATCCTCAAAGTCCTTCCAATTAGAATCGTAAGAATTGTATATGTCAGAGGAATCAATGGAAGAAATTTCAATTACGTTCCGCAAGAAATCCATTTTACGCCTATACACTTCCAAAGGCATCTTGCAACGCTCAACACAAATGAAATTAGCAGTTACAACAGACAACGCAGATACACTTACCTCAATCTTTCGTTCTGCAGCATACGAAACAATCATAGCTGCAGGTTGATAGAATAAAGGTCTTTCCAATATAAAGTCTATCAGAACATTGGTGTCTAAAAATAATTTCATAAATACTTGCTTGTTAACGAGTCATGATATTCTTTTCTGTAGTCTTCTGACAAATCTTGAGGACATTCAAATCCAACCTCCAAAGCTTTCACTTCGGGGGATATATAGTATTTTTCTTTCGTAGAAACCTTTTCCTTGAATTTCTCCAGAAAAGAATTCAATCCTGTCACAACTGCTTCTGATACACTAATATTGTTCAGTTGAGCATATCTGACAATACTATTATATGTGTTATTGTCTATAGTTATTGTATTCATAAATAATCCTCCATACATTTTAACACCGCAAATCTACAATATTAAATCCAAACGGCAAAATCTTTTCGGAGATTTATTGCTGTTTGGATTCTCGACAGACGGCTATATAAAAAACGAGTTGGTGAAAATATCTGCCATATCTTCCAGTATCGGTATATCTCGCTGTGCATCAGCCTATCTCCCATGCCATGTGTAAGCGTCTCCTTCTATGAGCAATAGGAAACCCTTGCTTTGAAGAAAAATTTAACGGACTATTGATACTACGGAAAAATTGCTAAAAAGTGATAATTCCATGAGTTGTTTGATGGCGTTTTGAAAAACAAGTGTTATCTTTGTACCCGTTAGGTAACATGAGCATTCGCCTTAAGAAACTCATGCTAATAACGAGATAAAAAGTTTGGGATAATGCGTATTATTAACAATAGAAGAATGCGGTTTGCCTGGCTGCTGATGTTGGTGTATCTGCCAATGATGCTCGCCTTCACCTTCCACCACCACTCGGAGGCGGAGGGTAGTGCCGTTACATCTTATTGTTATGAATGTGCGCATCACATCCACCACGATGGACATCTCACAGCCGAGCAGAACTTCATGCACGAGTGCGTACTCTGCCAATTGCACAGTTTGCCATATGTGGTACCAAACATCGTTCACATAGCAGTGTTTATTGCTATGGTTCATATCGCCGTTGTCATTTCTTGCCAATTTGTCAAGACCCGCCAAGGCGATGTACATTCTACTCGTGCTCCACCTGTATTCCTATCTTTGTAGTTTTTTTGATGATTAATCAAAACCAAAATCGGCTATAGCTATATCCTGACGGGCGATTTAGCTTCCTTATGGTCGGTTTAGCCGATTGATTTTCAAAGATTTATGATGAAAAATAAGAAGCTGGTATATATTGTGCTTCCTCTTTTCATCAACTTGTTTCATGCGCTTACGGCAAGTGCCAAGGCTATGTCCTTACCTAAAGATTCGGTGATGATTTCGGCTCAGGCAGACAGTGTCAAGCGGATGATGAGGGATGGTGTATCCCTAAAAGAAGTTGTAGTAAGCGGAAGCTCCAATAAAGAAATACAGATGAAGTCAGCCCTCAATGTGGTGAGGGCAAACCAAAAATTCATAGAGGAAAATTTCAGCGGTTCGCTGATGCAGACGCTGAGCCGATTGCCTGGTGTGCAGGCAATGAATGTAGGTTCGGGAGAGTCGAAGCCTGTAATTCGAGGCTTGGGCTTCAACCGTGTGTTGGTGGCAGAAAATGGCATCAAGCATGAGGGACAGCAATGGGGCGATGACCATGGTCTGGAGATAGACCAGTATGCCATCGACCAAGCTGAGGTCATCAAGGGGCCTGCCTCGCTCACCTATGGCTCCGATGCCATCGGTGGTGTCATCAATCTGAAGAGTAACACGATGCCGCTGAAGAAGTTTGCAGGACAGGTGAATCTCTTTGGCAGAACCAACAATGAGTCGATAGGCTCATCGGTTCGACTGACAGGTAGAAACGGCAAGTTCTGGTATAAAGCGAATGCCACATGGATGGATTACGCCGACTACAAGGTTCCTGCCGACAGCATCGAGTATTACTCCTATTGGATTAAGCTCAAGGACCAGCGTCTTCGCAATACGGCAGGACGCGAAATGGATGGGAATCTGATGCTCGGATATGCTGGGGACAGGTGGAACACCTCTTTTCGCATTGCCGATGTGAATGCAAAGGCTGGTTTCTTTGCCAACGCTCACGGTTTGGAGGTGAGATTGTCGGACATCGATTATGACAGTTCGCGTCGCGACATCGACTTGCCTTACCATACCGTCAACCACTTCTGGGTATCAAATCATACCGACTGGAATTGGGCGGATGGCATGCTGGAAAGTAATTTCGCCTACCAAAACAACCGACAGCGCGAACTTGCCGAACCAGTGTCGCATGGCTATATGCCGATACCGACGAACACCCTGGAGAGAAGTTTTACGAAGCAAACCTTCTCCGCCAACGTGAAGGCGATGCAGCAGATGGGCAAACACGACCTGCAGGCAGGGGGCAACGTAGAGTACCAACGCAACCGCCAGGGAGGATGGGGATTCATCTTACCAGACTTCGAGCAGTTGACCTTTGGTGTCTTCGCCATGGACAAGTGGAATTTGAGCGACAAGCTCAGCTTGACCGCCGGGGCGAGATTCGACCGTGGAAGCGTGAGGATTCACAGCTATCACGATTGGTACAAGACACCGTTGAAGGCATCAACTTCCGATTCTCCCATGGATGGAACTGTGCTGCAAGGTACATTACAGCAAGGAGATTCCACTTACATGGAGCGTTCCGCCAATCTGAGGCATAGCTACAACAGCTTCACTTGGTCGGTGGGCGTGAATCGGATGCTGGGCGACTGGGTGCTCAAACTCAATGTGGGCAAGAGTTTCCGTATGCCGATAGCCAAGGAGTTGGGAATGGACGGCGTGAACTACAATATCTTCCGTTATGAGAAAGGCAACACCAGTCTGAAGCCTGAGGAAAGTTATCAGGTGGATGCGGGCATCGTATGCGAAAAGGGTGTGCTTTCGATGCAGTTGACTCCTTATCTCAACTATTTCCCCAACTATATCTATCTCAATCCTACGCCTCAGTACAAGGAGGGCTTGCAGCTCTACTATTACACACAGGCCAAGGTACTGAGATGGGGCTTCGAGGCAAGCGTTTCGTGGAAGATTCTTCCATACTTGAAATTGGATGCCGACGGCGAGTACCTTTACGCACGCCAGCTCAGTGGAGAGAAGAAAGGTTATGGCCTTCCGTTCTCCACCCCATGGTCGGCTCGCGCAGAGTTACGCTATCTATTGCCCACACAAAATCCTGCCAAGTCGGGATTCGTGGCTTTGGAATGGCAAGTGGTGGGAACGCAAGATATAATCGTTCCTCCCGAGGAGAAGACCAAGGGACACCAGCTCTTGAATGCCAGCATCGGAAAGAAGTTCAAACTTGGTGAAAACCAGTTGGAAATAACCCTTCGTGGAGAAAACTTGTTGGGCAAGCGATACTACGACCACACCAGTTATTACAGACTGATGGGAGTGCCTGAACCTGGAAGAAACTTCTCGGCTATGGTTTCCTGGAACTTCTGATTCCTTCCTCGAATCATAACTCGAATAATAAGGAGTTCTCTTGGAATAATGATAGCCAAGCGGCAAGGAAGCCCTCCTGTCAGTTTGACAAAGATGGACGAACAGTGCGCTTCTGGTGTACAACAAAGCGTTTCTGTAAGTATATAAAAGTAAATAAAAAAGATTAGAAACAATGAAAAAGATTATATTTTTTGCAGCCTCAGTGCTGTTTTGTGTATTTAGTTTAGTGTTGTCATCTTGCAGCGATGATGATGATGCAAAGCAGAGTGTAGCAAAACCAGTTGTAGCCCTTGCCGAGGTAGGCAAGGAGAACTCCAAGGAAGCCATCGCCGGCAAGGATCTCCACTTGGAGGGCGACTTGGTGGCAGATGGTTTGATTGCCCGCATTGACGTGACTATCGCCGCAAAAAACGGCAACAAGACCATCGTCAAGCAATCTTATACCGAGGGCAAATACATCGGTGTGAGAAACACTACCTTCCACGAGCATCTTGACATCCCTACCGATGCTGCTCCTGGTGCTTATACTGTAACATTTGTCGTAACCGACAAGTTGGGTCAGAGCACTACCTTCACTTCCGACCTTACAGTCAAGGCACTCGACAAGACAGCCCCAACCATTACTTTCAAGGAAGTGGGCGAGGATGATAGTCACAAGGCTGTAATTGGCCAGAAGATGCACTTGGAGGCACAAATCGAGGCTCCTCACAAAATAGCCAAGATAGAAGTGGAATTCCACAACACAGCTGCTGGTTACGAACATGTATTCACCTATACAGACGAGAAATATGTAGGCGAGACCTCAGCTCTCTTTCACGAGCATCCTCAGATTCCTACAGACGCTCCTGCCGGCGAATACCACATTCACTTCACCGTAACCGATGCTGCAGGCAATTCAACGACCGAAGAGGCCGAGGGCATTCAGATTACCAAGGAATAAAGCTTCAGGTATGAGATAAAAAATAAAATGACAGTTTCTTGGCTTTGGCACTTTAGTGCCAAGCCAAGAAACGAAAACTTTAATACGTAAGAACGATGAAAAGAAGTACAATTTATTTGTTATACATATATTTTGCTGCAGCGGTGATGGGGATAGCTGGTAGCTTGACCTCTTGTTCAAGTGACGACACCGATGACACAACGGTCAACGATCAGGAAAAGCCTAAGATTGTGGATGGAGACTTACCCAACCCCATCGACTGTCAGCAGTATCATAGAGGCGATGTTATCGCTTTCCGTTATACTTTTACAGATAATGCAGAATTAGGCAATTTCAACATAGAGATACACAACAACTTCGACCACCATACCCATTCTACTTCGGCTGGCGACTGTACGCTCGCCCCTAAAAAGAACCCTGTAAGTCCTTGGGTATATAACCAAGACTACCCTATTCCTTCGGGTTTGAAATCGTATGATGCAAAGGTGGACATTACCTGTCCTAAAGACATAGATCCTGGTAATTATCACTTTATGGTACGTGTAACTGACAAGTCTGGTTGGCAACAGCTCAAGGCAGTTAGCATCAAGATCTTAGAATAAAAGGTTCTTCCGTTAAATGCGTAGACGCTTGTCGTGTAGAGCGTATAGCTTTAACGTGAAGAACTCATCATTTCTGAATCCATACATTTGTCTTTTCAGCACTTTTATCTTGTTGTTTATACCTTCAGTAGGGCCATTTGATATTGGGTAAGTCATACCATGCAAGTATTATGCTATCATCAACGGTTCATTCAAGTTCAGCACATTGTCAAGCCTTGTCTTGTATTTGGCATCAAAGATTTCGTTGCCGTTTCTCAGCAATATCCAGCGCGTGCCCTTGAAATGTTAGAAGCTACAATCGTTTGAAAATATAAAAGGGCAGAATTCTGTATAATAGAGCAAGTATGTGCCATCGTTTGGTGACATATACTTTTGACTTCTTTCTGCTAATAGCTGCAATGATTTGAGTAGCAACTTTCTCTACCGACATCACCCAAAACAAACCTTCTCCCTTTGCCATAGCTGTGTCAACAAGACCTGGTCTGACATCTGTTACGGTTATGCAACCACCATTTCTGAAAGCCTTCTTGCGTATTGCTTCCATATAATTAATTTGGTAAGCTTTTGTTGCGCTATAGGCTGGTGCAGCCAGTTCGCCTCGCAATCCTCCAGCAGAAGTTATAGCTACAAGATGACCATAACCTTGTTGTTCAAAAATGCAATACAATCTATCAATAACATATGTCCAACCTACAACATTAGTATCAATGGCAAGACGCTCAATCGCATAGTCAAGCGTGGCATTAATGTCACCAAAACCTGCACACATAATAGCAAGATCAAAGTGACCAAACTCTTTTAGAAGAATGTTTATCGCTTGTTCTATCTCATTTAAGTTTGTGACATCTGCTTTTGAAACAATGGTTTTGGACGGATACTGCAGACTTAATACATTAAGCAGGTTTGTTCGCCGACCTACAATGCCAATACGATTATCTGCATTGGCATACTTCACAAAAAGAGCTTTACCAATACCAGATGTAGCTCCGATTATAACAATATTCATACTGTAATTTTTTGTGCAAAGTTAATGCTTGCCCATTAAAAACAGCACGTATTCTAAGACTATAAAACATTATATGGGCAAACTCTCAAAATGTTTTGAGAGTTTGCTACCCAAAAGTAAATTCCCTACGTATATTGCTTATTGTTGTTGGTGTAACTTTCAGATAAGATGCTATATCCTTCAAGTTGATACTTTGAACTAATTCCGGGCAACGAATTAGCAAACGCTTATATCGTTCTCTGGTTGTCATACGATAAGTATCAAGATATTGTGTATAAACTTGAGCAAAAAGACAATCGGATATAGCCTGTTTGAGTCCTTTGGCATTTACAGAATCTAATAACGTCCCCAGTTCTTTCCCTAATATTTGGAATACCTTACACGTAGTTCCAGCCACAATAGTCAACTCTGACTTTCTGCCAGTAAGACAATTCGGATAGTCAGCCACAAACTCTCCTTCGAAGGCAAAACCAGTACAGTAGTCTTTACCTTCCTCTTCGTTATTCACCATATACTTGAAGCATCCACGCTCCACATAAGCCACATATTGTGACGGTTTGCCTGCATCCTCAAATATCTCACCACGCTTCAATAAGCGTTCTTCTCCATGTTCCATGCAATAACGACGCAGAGGCTCAAGATCAAGTCCATCCTTATACAAATTGAACATCTTCACTTATGATTTCTTTGGGCAATATGATATAATTACTGCATACATATCGCCCTCATTCTTTTGACATAAAACATTAATATCTGCCAGCCATCTTATTGCTTTTCGACTGCAAACTCGAGTTTCTGGAGTCCTTTCTTGTGAATGTTAGCGAGGACGAGCGAGTAACGCACCGACTCACCGGGCTGCATCGACTTGATTTTGCTGAATTCTTCTTCAGGCACTACGTCCTTGAACATCGGACCGTCGGAATTGTTGTATACCAAACGCAAATGGTCGGCGAAGGGAGTGACTACGAACGAATAGTACGCCTGATAGGGTATCGACTGGAACTTATTCCAATTGGCATCGGCTTTGTCAAGGATGTTGTCGAGCCAAATGCGTGCTGACTTGTAGGAGGGCAGCTTGCGTCCGTCGGCGTAGAAGATAGTGCCGTCGGCGTTGACGAGATACTTGGTGCTGATGGAATACTTCGTGAAAGGGCACAAGTCGTTGTACTCGATGTCTGCCTCCGACTTGATGTCGTTGTCGACCTTCGTACTGGGTTCGGCTACGAGTCGGTCTTGAAGTATGCGTATCAGCTTGTAGGTGCGATTAGAACCGTCGGCGGGCGGGTTAGCAAGTATCGTTCGCTTTACGGAGAGATAGTATTCGTGACCTCGCTCGTAGGTGAAGCCTTCGATGCTGTTCATGCCTAAACATTCTATCTGGTTTGGATTGTCGTCGGTCTTGACGAGCAGGCATTCTATCGGGTACTCCTGCTTGTCGTCAAACAGAGGGTACGTGATGCCGGTTTCGGGCAAAACGTTCATTCTGATTTCCTTGACGCGGTCTTTCGGCTCGTCATCGGTGCAGGCAGCAAGTGCTGTCGTTAAAAGGAATAGCACAAGGAGCATTCCTTCATAAACTTTGGATTTCATAATTTAATGGTTTTTAAAAAAACATTGATATCTTCGCTGACATTTTCTATTATATTATGTGTCAAATCCATATATTTCTAAAGTCAATTGATTATTCTAAATATTATTATCTCAGCGCAAATCTACAACAATTAATCCAAAAAGCAAAATCTTCTTGGGATAATTATTGCTGTTTGGAGTTATAGTAGAATGGATTATCTATAAGATATAGAAATCATATCCCAACTTAGCAGATAGAGAAAAAAGAAGTAGTACTATGTGGCAAGACAAAATGTCATTAGAAAAAACTGAACAAAATAATACGTTTCGTTCTTCTATATTTCGATTATTCTTTGTACATTTGTTACATTTATATATATTCATAATACACCTTAAAATAATAACCTATGCTATCTACACTCAAAAGATATTTTGGATATAATTCCTTTCGCCCTCTACAAGAGAACATTATACGCCATATACTTAGCAACAAAGACTGTCTGGTGTTGATGCCTACTGGCGGTGGAAAGAGTATCTGCTATCAGATACCAGCATTGATGATGCCAGGTACGGCTATTGTAGTTTCTCCTCTTATATCTTTGATGAAAGACCAAGTAGAGAGTCTGCGTGCTAACGGCATTGCTGCAGCTGCTCTAAATAGTAATGCCTCAGAAGCTGAGAATCATGATATAGCAGAACGTGCATACAGAGGTGAATATAAATTGTTATATGTGTCGCCTGAAAAATTATTATCAGAGATTCAACATGGTATCTTCAGTAATTCTCATGGAACAGAACCAACTGGTTCTCTCAAAATTAGTATGTTTGCTATAGATGAAGCTCATTGTATTTCTCAATGGGGACATGACTTTAGACCAGAATATACTCAGCTTGGTAAGCTAAAAGAATTGTTTCCTAATGTGCCTGTTGTGGCATTTACTGCAACTGCTGATAAAATTACTAAAGAAGATATAATACAGCAACTCCGTTTAGATAAAGATGAAACAGGAGAAGTGAAGATTTTTATATCTTCTTTCGATCGTCCAAACTTGTCGCTAGATATTCGTCGTGGCTATTCTGCAAAAGATAAGTTGCGCTTTCTGCTTTCGTTGATTGCTCGTCATCATAACGAGAGTGGTATTATATATTGCATGAGCAGGAAAACTACAGAAATGGTGGCTGAGAAACTTCAAGAAAAAGGTATTCGTGCCAAGGCTTATCATGCTGGACTTTCTGCTAAGGAGCGAGACGATGTGCAAGAAGCATTTATTAACGACGAAATAGATGTGGTGTGCGCAACGGTTGCTTTTGGTATGGGTATTGACAAGAGTAATGTGCGCTTTGTTGTTCATTACAATCTGCCGAAAAGTATAGAGAGCTATTATCAAGAGATAGGACGTGGAGGACGTGACGGACTTCCTTGCGAGACTGTTCTGTTTTATCAAGTAGGTGATCTTATAATGCTTAGAAAGTTTGCAGAAGAAAGTGGTCAACAGAATATCAATAATGAAAAGTTGGATCGTATGCAGGAGTATGCGGAGAGTCAAGTGTGTCGACGCAGAATTCTGCTCAATTATTTCGGAGAAACAATGGATCATGATTGCGACAACTGTGATATTTGCAAAAATCCTCCTCGTAGATTTAACGGAACAACACTTGTACAAAAGGCTCTTTCCGCCATCATGCGCACTAAACAACAAGTGGGATTTAAACTGCTGATAGACATTCTTCGTGGTGCTTCTAATCAAGAGGTTTATCAGAAAGGTTATCATTTGATTAAGACTTACGGATGTGGTCGCGATGTTATATTTAAAGATTGGCAAGATTATCTCTTACAAATGCTTCATTTGGGTTATATAGAAATTGATTATAAAGATAATTCTCATATCAAAATTACATCCCAAGGCGAGGAAGTTTTGTATAAACGCAAACAGGCTCAGTTGGCAATTATTAATCGTGAAGATTTTACAGTCAAAGGTAGAAAACAAAAAAAAGAACGTCAACAATTACATTTTGAAGAACAGCAAACAGGAATGACAGAAGATAAAAACCTTTTTGAGAATCTACGTCAGTTGCGCTTGAAAATTGCAACCGAAAGAGGTGTTCCTCCTTATGTTATCTTTAGCGATAAAACTTTGCACCAGCTTGCTATCGTACAACCAATAACATATATTGCGTTTGGTTCTATATCTGGTGTAGGCACTCATAAGCTCGAAAGTCTTGGAACTATGTTTGTTAAGGCCATTAGAGAATATAAAGAACTCTCAACGAATGAATCTGAAGAATGGAATGATACAAATATAAAAAAAGACATTGAAATTAAAGAGCCAGTCACTACTCCTAAAGCAAAAAGGTCAGTAAGAGACTTTGTTACATTCAATGGAACAGAATATCATATAGGAAGTGAATTAATGGGGTGTATCAAATGGCGAACAACTATAGAAAATGTAGGCAAGGATGTATATTATACTCTTTGGCAGGAAAACCGTTACCCGATGACTCGATATATAAGTGAAGGTGTACAATGTCGTGATATTGTTTTAAAGCGTTTTGCCGAAATAATATCGGCTGTATATAACGTGGTTGTTTCTCCGGATTATCAAACCGTAATCATTCCAGTTAGAACGGAATATGACGAGAACGGGAAACCTGTACATTCTTTAGATGGTGTATCTTTCGAAGAGGCTCTTGACAAATTTAGACAGTTTGTTGAGCAGAATGGTCATCTCCCATTTGCAGCTTCTGGTGAATATGAATGTTCTCTTCGTAGATGGCAACAAGAAATAAATCTTGATATAAGACCTTTGACCCATACTCAATATAAAGCATATGAAGAACTAATGTCCTCATATGCCGATCTGCCAAAGACGCTTGTGTTATGGGAAAAGAAGAAAGAACAAGAAATAAAAAATATGTCGTATATAGAGCAACAAAGGTTGAAGCATTCAAAGGCTTATGTTCAATGGACGAAAGAGGAGGACCAAAAATTAATTGAACTGTATTCCAAAGGAGAAACAATAGAAGAATTGTGCAAAATCTTTGCTCGTAATAAAGGAGCCATTAAATCTAGAATTAAAAAATTAAGCCAATAATTGACATTAAAAAAGAAGTACTGCTTACAACTCACAAGTAAGCGGTACTACTTTTACAATCTTAGAGAGGATGATATTTCACGGCTCACTTATGTACTAAAAACCAGAGAGTGTAAACTAAACTGTGTCAAGCTACAATAAAAGTAGTTTAACACAGTTT
>ENA-OWPL01001896-OWPL01001896.1-human-gut-metagenome-genome-assembly--contig:-NODE-1896-length-11426-cov-3.032803_pt1 | contig 11426 bp, 9 predicted proteins | sample MGYA00248263_ERZ651844 | MGnify/ENA primary metagenome ERZ651844 (study PRJEB26924, sample SAMEA4378256) | human gut metagenome | biome: human gut; feature: human-associated habitat; material: faeces... | reverse complement strand
ACGGACAACCTCAGCTCCAACCTGATCACGGATATCTGAAAACAGTTCAAATTCTAATGCATAAAGTTTATCTTCCGCTCCAAGGATCAGATCCTCCAGATCCTTCAGCTCCTGGGTGATGTAACGCTCTGCGTTGGTAAGAGTCTGTTTGCGGATATAGTTCTCCGGCACGAGATCCTTTGCGCCGATCTCGATGTCGAACGCGTCGTTGAGCGCCGCGACGAGCGACACGATGTCGAACGACTCGAGAATGTGGTCGTCGATGAGCGCGGTCTCGGTCTCAAAATCCACGTCCGGGCGCAGATCGGTCAGAATGTCCATCAGTTCCTGTTCCATAATAAAATACCTCCTGAAATGTGAGTAATGTAAACGATTATCGGTGGGCGTCAGCGATGCGCCCGGCCAGCGCGCGCATATCCGTCTTGCCGTTGTCGAGCCGGGGCATGGCCTCCAGCTGCTCGATCTTGCGCGGCACCATAAAGCCCGGCAGGTCGGCGCGCAGCGCCACGGCGATGTCGCGCTTGGTCACGTCCGCGCCGGTGTAAAACAGCCAGATCTGCTCGTGCTCCTGATCGTAGAGCGCGCAGGCCTCCTCCACGCCGGACACCTTCGCCGCGGCGAGGTCGATCTCGCCGAGCTCCACGCGGTGGCCGAGGTGCTTGACCTGCCGGTCCTTGCGGCCGTGGAACATGAGGTTGCCGTCGGGCGCGAAGTGCCCGAGGTCGCCGGTCTTGTAGATGCGCTCGTCATACGCGCGGTTGAGCGGGTTTTGCAGGAAGCTCTCGGCGGTCTTTTCGCGGCTGTTGTAGTAGCCGAGCGCGAGGATGGGCCCCTTGACGCAGATCTCGCCGATCTCGCCGTCGGGCACGGCCTCATTGCGCTCCGAGAGCAGAAACACCTCATAGTGCGGGTACGGCTTGCCGATCGGCAGCACGTCGGTGTCCTCCACCAGACCGGGCACGACGTAATACGTGCACGAGGCGGTCGCCTCCGTCGGGCCGTACTGGTTGACGAAGCGCGCCTGCGGCAGCGCGAGCTGCCACTGGCGCAGGCAGCTGCACGGCATCACCGAGCCGGAGAAGCACACCTTGCGCAGGTGCTGCGGCACGCTGCACTCGAACGCGCCCAGCGCGGCCGGCACCGTCAGCGCCGAGACGCTCCAGCCCACGGCCGTCACGCCCTTGTCGTTCATGTATTCGAACAGACGCTCCGGCGACATGAAGAGTTCCTTCGGGATGATGGCCGTCGTCGCGCCGAAGCGCAGCGGCAGGTAAATGTCGCGCACGGCGGCGATGTAGTCCAGCGGCGACTGGTTGCCGAGCACGTCCTCGCGCACGATGCCCATCACGCCGGCGTAGTCCTCGATGTAGCACATGAGCGAGTGCTGCGCCGTGATGACGCCCTTGGGCGTACCGGTCGAGCCGGAGGTGAAGATGATGTACAGCGGGTCGAGCTCGCGCGCGCGCGCGCGGCAGTCAGCCAGCAGCCCCGCGTCCTCGCAGCCCTCGAGCAGATCCTCCGCGATGAGGATCTCGCCGCTGAATTCCAGCGTCCTGGCTTTGTCGTAAAACGCGCGCTGCACGATCATCAGGTCGGTGTCAAGCGTATTTAAAATAGAGTTGAGCCGGTGCACGGGCATCGTCCCGTCCATCGGCGCGTAGCAGCAGCCGGCGTATACCGCGCCGAGAAACACGGCCGGGGTGTGTGCGTTGCGCCCGCTCATCACGGCGATGGGCGCCTTGCGTCCGGCGCGCAGCCTTGCCGCCGCCGTGCCAATGATGCGCGCCTCGCGCCGCACGTCGGCAAAGGTCACCGCGCCGTCCTCGTCAAGAAAGGCGGGCTTGTCCGGACAGGCTGCGGCGGTGACTTCCAGCCAGTCGAGCACGTTTGTATCCATGCGTGCAGCTCCTTCCTGTTATCTATCCATAATCGGCAATTATCCTATCATGTTTCCCCGCTAAAAACAAGCAAAACCGCGACAGTTTTAAGAAAAGGTAAGATTCCCGCGCGCCCGCGCTCCGCACTTGACGCACCCGCAGCCAAAACGTACAATGGGTGTTGGATAACTGTACAGCTTTTTGGACAGCAAAAGGAAAAGCTGTTTGATTTTTACAAAAATATCGCTGGAAGTTTGTGTATAATACCCCTATCGGTGTGCAATAAAACGTGGTATCCTTTTGGTTAGTAAGCGTGACGGCTGAAGTGGGGCGGGAAACTCCGAAGCGTTCCCGCCCCGCCCCGCCGTGCGCGTTTCCGGTTCGGACAGGCTGCGCTTCGGAGGTCTGCCCTCCGGCCGGGATCAACAGGGGGGATGCCCGCGAAGGGAAAGGAAGAACGAAGATGTCAAAACAGGTTCAGAAAGTGTGCAATGCCATCTCCACCGCTGCGGTGGTGCTGGTGGTCATTCTGGCGCTGCTTCTGGTGGGTGTGCGGCTGGTCGGTCTGCGGCCGATGTGCGTCCTGTCCGGCAGCATGGAGCCGACGTATCACACCGGCTCGCTGATCTATGTCAAGCCCTGTGCGCCCGAGGACGTGCAGGTCGGTGACGCGATCACGTTCGTACTCAATGAGGACTTGGATGTCGTCACACACCGCGTGATCTCCATCGATGCGGAAAACGAGCATTTCTACACGCAGGGAGACGCGAACGACGCGCCCGACGGCGCACCTGTCTATTTCAAGAACCTCATCGGCCGCCCGGTGTTCACCATCCCGTATCTGGGCTATGTTTCGCACTGGGTCTCGAACCCGCCGGGGATGTATCTGGCCATTGCGATCGCGATCGTGCTCGTCGTTCTGGCGTTCCTGCCGGACATGCTGCGCAAGGCGGCTGAGGCCGATGCCCGCGATGCGGCGCGCCGAGCAGAGGCAGAAAACGCGGCAAAATGCACAGAAAATGGCGGCAAAAACCGTCGGATTTAAACATTTTCACGGGAGCATGAAATATTTTCAAATCTCCGTGCATTAACTCAATGAACGCTGACAGCGCACGTTGGACGCTGTTGGGACATGGTAAGTTCGGAACATGATGTTTTTGTAAGGGAGGAAAACACGAAATGAAGAAGAAAACTTTGACGATCGCCATCGCGCTCGTGCTCGTCGTGGCGCTGGCGGTCGGCGCGACGTGGGCGTATCTGACGGCGCAGAGCGGCCCGGTTGTGAACACGTTCACGGTCGGCAAGCTGTTTGATCAGGGCGGCGCGTTGACGCTGAAAGAGCACAAGGCGGTTGCGCAGACTTCCGGCGAGTATTCTTACAAGGTCACCACTGAAGAGGCGACGGGCAATGAGTACACTCTGCTCCCCGGCACCAAGATCGAAAAAGACCCGTTTGTTAAGGTCACCGGCCTGAAAGCCGGCGCTTCCTGCTATCTTTATGTTGAGGTTGTGGCTTCGGACGCGAAGAACGTTCTGAAATATAGTGTGGCCGATACGTGGGAGCTGCTTGCTGGTGTTACGGGCAAGAACGGCGGCGCGGTTTACGTTTACAAGACGAACGATGGCAACAGAGTGACTGCAGATGTCACCGCGACCAGCATTCTGGCGAACAACCTTGTCGAGGTTAACGATTTTGACGTGAATTCGGATGCGACTGCCAGCCTGACGTTCTATGGCTATCTGTGCCAGTCCGCTGGTTTTGCGGATGCTGCGGCCGCGTTTGCCGGGTGCTTTTAAGCAACTCCCTCGCAGCTTTCCCTGAGCAGATCCCTTGAATATCTTGTACAGAGCGCTGTACACAAAAATAGAAAAGGAGAACGCTACTTATGAAGAAGAAAACCATTCTGATGGCTGCGATCGCAGTCATGCTCGTCGCGGTGCTGGTCGTCGGCGGCACGCTGGCGTACTTCACCGATACGAAGTCCGCGACCAATACGTTCACCATGGGCAATGTGAGCATCGACCTCAACGAGCAGCAGAAGGGCGAGAACGGTCTTGAGCCGTTCGAGCAGAACAAGCAGCTCGTTCCCGGCAAGTCCAACGACGGCAATGCCGTTTCCAAGATCGTTACGGTTAAGAACACGGGTGCGAATGATGCTTGGGTTTGGGTCGAGCTTAAGATTCCTGCCTATCTTGTGAGCAAGGAATATCCCACCAACGAGAGCAAGAACGCTCTGCACTGGAACAGCTACGGCTGCTTCAACGTGGAGTACAACTCCGGAAATTATTGGGGCCTCGCGACCAACGACGGCATCGTTGATGCAAACCACAAAGTTACCGACCCCAAAATGGTTGCTGTTGAAGATGGCCTCTGGAACGACTACAAGTATGTTGGCACTGAAACAATCGGTGGCATCGAGTATGTTGTAATCCGCACGACCATGGCAAAGACCCTGCCCGCTGGCAAGACCTCTCTGCCCTGCCTCGCTCAGGTCTACATGGATTGGCGCGTGACCACGAATGAAGATGGCACTCAGTACATCCTGCCCGCTGGCGATCCGATCTCTGCGGATGCTTCTTGGGAAGTCATCGTGACCGCTTACGCGATCCAGGCGGATGGTTTTAACACGGTGGATGAGGCTGTTGCTGCTTATAACAACAACGGCAAGTAATTCCCCAACATTTTGACCCCAAAGGGGCGGCGAAATCGCCGCCCCCATCGGGGACTCTGGCTCGGCTTCAATCCGGGCGCGGGCGGCGGTACTGCCGCTGTCCGCGCGCAGACTGAAAGAGAGAATCCCGCAGAAACAGTCCCGGCGCGCCTTCGGGCGCGGAAGAGAATCCCTGCGCACAGCGCAGAATAACCCCCGGCAAGGAGAAAGGTGGTTTGTGCATGAAGAAGAAGTGGACCATCGCGACGGTGCTCCTCCTGGCAGTGGCACTGCTGGCGGTCGGTACGTGGGCGTACTTTTCGGCCGTCGGCACGGCGGACAACGTCATCACGATGGGCTCGGTCAAGCTCGCGCTGCACGACGAGGACGGTAACGGCAATCCGTTCACGACCGTGCGCGTCATGCCCGGCAGCGTCGTGAACAAAGTGGTGTATGTGGAGAATGTCGGCACGGGTGCGTTTTACACCCGCGTGAAGATCACGCCCGAGATCCTCAACGCCGACAGCGAGCGCATGCCGCTCGACCCGAGCGAGCACCTGCTGGTGCTGGATCTGAACGATACCGACTGGATCGCCGGACCGGACGGGTACTATTATTATAATGGTGCGGTCGATCCGAAGACGGCCACGACGCAGTTGTTCAGCCGCGTCACGTTCAGCACCAAAATGGGCAACGAATACCAGAATTCCACGGTGCACATCTATGTAACGGCGGAGGCCGTGCAGACGGCGAACCTTGAGCAGTACGCCGCCAATGATGTCAGAGATGTATGGAAGCACGTCGGAGCGGTCGAGGCGAGCACCTCGAGCACGCAGATCGACCCGATCCCGACGCCCTGAGAAAGGAGGACGAAACCATGAAAAAACGCATTCTCTCGCTCGTCCTCTGTGCAGCCCTGCTCCTGAGCCTGTGCCTGTTCATGGGCGCCGGCGTGGCAGCGGATGCGGCTGCGGATATGGCTGAGACCGCAGGAACGGCCGAGGACACGCAGTCGTCTCCGACGGTGGGGCCGATTCTTCCGCTCGTGGTGACGCGGCCGCAGACGTCTCCTTACCGCGCCGCGCGCGCGCCGTCGCTTGCCGATACCGGTGAGACGCAGGATGATGGTCTGGAGCTGACTAAGACGGTTACGCCGAAAGCCGACGGCGGCTATACGGTGCATCTGGAAGCGTACACGACCGGCACGGTCACGACGAGCACCACAACGAAACCCTGTGACATTGTCCTTGTGCTCGACCAGTCCGGCTCGATGGCGGACGATTTCAACGGGAATACGGCGAACAAGGAAACGGACACTCGCCAGTACGCAATGAAGCAGGCCGTCAACACTTTCATTGACAATGTGGCAACAAAAGCCAAGGACGAAGGCGTGGAACACCGGATCGCGATCGTTAAGTTTGCAGGAGAGTCCAAGAACACGGTCGGCGATGATACATATTGGGAAGACGGATATAATTATAATTATTCTCAGGTCGTGAAAGAACTGACCGCGGTCAATGATGCCAACGGAGCAAATGTGACCACACTGAAAACGGCGGTTAACCAGCTGCAGGCTAAGGGCGGCACGCAGACGCAAAACGGCTTGAACCATGCGCAGAGGCTTCTGTCGAGTGTCGATTCCGCACGCGACAGCAGCAAGGTCGTGATCGTGTTCACGGATGGCATGCCGGGCAATTCCGGTTTCGATGCAAAGGTTGCGACCAGCGCTATTGCAAGCGCAAAGTCGATGAAGGATGCCGGTGTGACCGTGTACACGGTTGGCATTTTCACCGGGGCGAACGTTGACCAGCTGTATGGCAACACCGGGTTCTCAAAAAACTCGAACGGAAGCGTTGGGAGTTATTGGACCAACAAGAACACAAGCAATGGTATCGATGTTCCGGCTGGGAACCGCTTTTTGAACTATGTGTCCAGCAACTTCAAGGCTGCCTCGGAGATAGGGTTAAAGGTTTATGAAGATGAACACTGGTTCTCCGCCAGTTATTACGGCTGGGAAGTGACGCGAAACTTCACCCGCGACAAAACCGGCTATTATATGACGGCGAGCAACTCGACGGCGTTGAATAACATCTTTACCTCCATCAGCCAGACGATCGGCAGCGCCAATATTGACCTTGGCAGCGAGACGGTCATCAAAGACATCGTGACGCCATACTTTACGGTGCCGCAAAATGCCGGTGCTATTCGTCTCTCCACTGCGGCCTATAACGGCAGCGCATTTGGGGCTCCGGTCGCAGCCGATCCTTCGGTGACGGCAGCGATCGATCCGGCAACGCGGGCGGTCAATGTGACCGGCTTCGATTTCAACCAGAACTATGTCTCCACAAACGCTAAGGCGGATGGCACGTTCGGAAAGAAACTGATCATCGAGTTTGATGCCTCTGTGGAAGCTGGCTTCCTCGGCGGCAATCAGGTGCCAACGAATGATGGGCAGTCCGGCATCTATGCGAAGGGAACCATGATCAAGGCGTTCGATGTGCCGACGCAGGACGTGGAAGTAAAAAGCATCACGCCGACGGCGGATGACAAGACGATCTACCTTGGCGATTCTGCCAATTTGCAGGAGCTTGTGCACCAGAATGCCACATTTGACGGCACAAATAACGCTTTTGTGAACGTGACCTACACGGTCAAGGATGAAAACGGCGGAACGGTCGGCACGTACACGGTTCCTGCCGGAAGCAGCAGCGGAATATGGGAGTGGAGCGATGCGGCAAGCGGCGGCACCGTCGCCCCGGAGCAGACCACGACCTACACGGTGACGTGCACGGTTTCGCCTACGCAAACGGGAACGTATGAGAGCGTTTCTAAAGATGCTGCGTTCACCATCACGGTCAACACCTGCAGCCTGACGATCTCCAAGGCCGTCGAGGGTAAGGGCGCGAACCCGAACCAGACGTTCGTGTTCGATGTGAAGGACAGCGCCGGTAAGGTCGTGACCACCATCGTGCTCAAGGACGGCGACAGCAAAACTATCACCGGTCTGGCCGTCGGCACGTACACGGTCACTGAGGATACAAACTGGTCGTGGAGCTACAGCATCGTTGGCGACAACAACAAGACGGCTACGCTCAGCGGCACGACGCCCAGCGCCACGGTCGATGTCACCAACCATTACAATTCGCACAACTGGCTCACGAGCATTGCCGACGTGATCAACAAGTGGGTCAGCGCAACCGAGATCGAGCAGATTCCGGCTCCGGAAACAAACTGAACAGGAGGGATGACATATGAAACGTATCTTTAACGGTTCAGGCGGGAGAAAGACCGCGCTCATCCTCTCCCTGTGCCTGATCTTCGCACTGGCCGTCGGCACGACGTTCGCCCTGCTCAAGGCGAGCACCGCCCCCGTGACGAACACCTTCACGGCGGCCAAATCCGGAACGGACATCGTCGAGGAATTGGATGGAAACCAGAAAAAGAGCATCGTCGTCAAAAACACCGGAACGGCCGTGTCCTATGTCCGCGTCAAGCTGGTCATGAACTGGGTGGATGGCAGCGGCAATGTCTCCGCCACGCCGGTGAACATCACGGTTGACTACGACAACACCAATTGGTTTGAGCAGGGCGGCATCTACTACTACACCAAGCCGGTCGGACCGGTCGACGCAAAGCCGAACAATGTCACGACCAACCTGCTGCAAACGCCCATCACGCAGGGCACTGCACCCGAGGGTTATCACCTCGAGGTGACGGTGCTGGCCGAGAGCATTCAGGCCGCACCGAGCGCGGCTGTGCAGCAGAGCTGGGGCGTGGGCGTTGACAGCAACGGCTATCTGACGCAGCCGACCACGACACCATAAGGAGGGCAGCGGTATGAAACACAAAAAGTTTACCATGATCGTCGCCCTCGTGCTGGTGGTCGCGCTGGCCGCGGGGCTGGGCATCTGGGCGACGGGCGAGGAAAAGCTCCCCACCGTCACCTACTATGACGGCAACGACGGCAACAACGCGCGCTTTGTCTTTACCAACACCGGCAAGGGCTCGGCGACGGACCTGTTTGCCAACTTCTCCAACTGCATGCCCGGCGACAGCCTCACGCAGACCATCTGCGTCAAGGCCGACAGCGCCAACGGCGCGCAGGGCGCGAAGGTCTACCTCCGCGCCGAGATCGACGGCGACACCTCCGCCAAGGAGGGCACCGCCATCAAGTACGACGATGTGCTCAGCCACATCCACATGACCGTGTCGCAGGACGGCAAGGTGCTCGCGACCAACAAGAACGCGAGCCTCTTCGACCAGCTCGACGCGGCCGACGGACTCAAGAGCGACGTCCTCGTTGCCGAGGTCTTCCCGAAGGCAGACCCGATCAAGCTGGACGTGACCGTTGAGATCGACCCCGCGATGGGCAACGCCTTCCAGGAAGCGGCCGCGCACATCAAGTTCGTCTTCTCCGCAGAGGACAACGAGCTGCCGCCTCCGCCGCTGGAGCGCGATAACCACGACTCGTACATCGCCGGTTATCCGGACGGTACGGTCGCACCGGGCAGACCGATCACGCGCGCCGAGGTCGCCGCGATCTTCTACCGCATCCTGAGAGATGACGGTCGTGAGGAGATCTGGACCACCAAGTGCTCGTACTCGGATGTCCCGGCCCAGAGCTGGTACACCAGTCAGGTCGCCACGCTCACCAACGGCGGCATCCTCGCCGGCTACAAGGACGGCACATTCCGCCCGCAGCAGTACATCACCCGCGCAGAGTTCGCGACGATCGCGGCGCTGTTCTTCCATGCGCCGGAGGTCGAGGACGATGCCTTCACCGATATCTCCGACAGCTGGGCGCGCGACTACATCAACCGCGCGGCGAAGCTCGGTCTGGTCAGCGGCTATGAGGACGGCACGTTCCGCCCGCAGAACCAGATCACCCGTGCCGAGGTCATGGAGATCATCAACAACGTCCTCTTCCGTACCCCGGATAAGGATCATCTGCTGCCGGACATGATCGTCTGGCCGGACAACAGCAACAAGACAGCGTGGTACTACGCAGCCGTGCAGGAGGCCACCAACGGCCACGAGTACGAGCGCGTGGACAACACCTCGCCCGAGACGTGGACGGAGCTCAGACCGCCGCGCGACTGGGATGCGCTGGAGGCAGAGCTGTCGCAGAAGTATCCCGACCGGTAAGCGCGCTGCGCTGACGGTTAGAAAAACACCATAGCGGACACCCCCTGTGCTGCGCACAGGGGGTGTTGCGTCTGTCAAAAAGTAATACTTTTTGACAAAGAATTTGCGGCCTGACTGCAGCGCACGCGCCGTCCGCCGGAGGCGGACGGCGCGCACGTTTGCAGGCCGAGAAGTATTTTCTTCGCCGCACATGTCGCCGAAGAAAATGATCGGACTTTCTTTGCGCCTGCGGGCGCAAACTCTATGAGATTCTTTGACAAGCTGCCCCCTGTGCTGCGGCACAGGGGGTGTTTTATGCCGACAAAATATTTCCCTTTTGACATGAGAGCGGCCGGCTGCGCGCAATATCTGCGCGCGGAGGTAGAATTGTTCACAATTTCTGCGGTATAACTTGCATGCACAAAAAGAGTATTATCAGAATTTGCCGCGTTTCGCCTTGCGGCAGCGCAAAAGCTGCAGAGCAGAAGGCGAATGAGGTTTTTTGGCGGCAGAGGCAGTACAGAAGGAGCAACCATGTTAAAGCTGGGGAAAAAATCTTCGGTCGACCTGCTTTCCGGCGACGAAGGATGGGTAATTTTCAAGTTTTCCGTACCGATCATCCTCTCGTATTTGCTGCAGCAGATCTATACGATCAGCGATGCTGCGATCTGCGGGCAGACGCTCGGCGTCGATGACATTGCGGGCGTGAACGATGTGTTTCCGATCCTGTTCATCTTCCTGCAGTTCGCGGTCGGCTGCACCGCCGGATTTTCGGTCATCACATCCATCGCGGCGGGGCGCGGCGATCAGGCCAGAGTCCGCAGATCCTTTGCGGCGCAGCTCGTTCTCGGCGGTGTCCTGTCGCTCGCGCTGACCGGTGCCGCCGTGCTGACGCTCAAGCCCCTGCTCCGGTTCATCGGCCTGTCCGAGGCAAACCCCGGCGTCTGGAGGGCGGCATATCAGTACTCGCTGGTCATTTTCCTCGGGATCTTCGCGCAGCTCTACTACAATTTGATCTGCTCCGTTTTGCGCAGTTTGGGCGATTCGACCACGCCGCTCATCTTCCTGCTGTTTTCCACCGTGCTGAACATCGGGCTCGACCTGCTGTTCATCCTTGCGTTCCGGCTCGGGGTCATCGGCGCGGCGGCTGCCACCGTGCTGGCGCAGGCGGTGAGCGCGCTCCTGTGCCTGATCTACGCCTTCGGCAAATATCCGGAGCTCCACCTCTCCGGGCAGGATTTTCGCGCGGAGCTCTCCGTGTATGCGCAGCACCTGAGTCAGGGGCTGCCGATGGGACTTCAGTTTTCGGTGCTGGCGATCGGCATCATCGTGATGCAGCGCGCGCTCGTCGGCTTCGACATCGGGCCGGACGGCATCATGGCGGCCGGAAACCCCGCGCAGAACGGCTTCGGCGCGGCCACCAACAGCATGGCCGTGGTGGACCGTACCGGCCATGAAGAGATCTGGCCCAACCAGAGCAAGGCCGACGTGGCCTGGGATCTTTGTTCGTGGCTTTTGCGCCTGTAAACCCGCTGGCGGCCCCCTGGCAGGCACGCGGCCTCGACTGGCTGCTCATGCCCGAGGATCTGCCCCCGGAGCTCTCCCTGTGCGCCATGCCGGACGCCGTCCCGGCCGCGCCCGTGCGCCGTCCGCAGCCTGCGGCCCCGCGGGCGCCCCGTCCCGTGCGTCCTTTGCCTTCCCAGATGCAGCAGGAAGGCCAGGGCAGTGCGTCCGCCGCACCGGCACAGGCCGTGAGGCAGGGCGGTGCCCCCGT
>ENA-OWPL01001893-OWPL01001893.1-human-gut-metagenome-genome-assembly--contig:-NODE-1893-length-11443-cov-4.479364_pt1 | contig 11443 bp, 9 predicted proteins | sample MGYA00248263_ERZ651844 | MGnify/ENA primary metagenome ERZ651844 (study PRJEB26924, sample SAMEA4378256) | human gut metagenome | biome: human gut; feature: human-associated habitat; material: faeces... | reverse complement strand
TTCTACTTCCATCTCCACGCTACCATCATACAGGTTCCGTACCCATCCGTTCAGTCCTAGCTCTTCTGCTTTCTGTACCGCATAATAACGAAATCCTACGCCCTGGACGCGTCCGTAAAAATAAATATGTTTTCTGATCTTCGTTTCCTGTTCCATTCCTTTTTCCTCACAATTTTGCAATTTCTTCTGCGATATCCTCTATACTTCTTTTATCTGTATCAATTTTCACTGTTGACAGCCTGTTATAACAGGCAAGTCGTTCTGTACTTCGATCCAGTATATCCTCCGTCCTTTTTCCCTCTTCGATATCTTTTTTCAGTCGTTCCCATTCAGTTTCCTTTACGGCATTGTTCAGAATACGCACCGTACCGATGTTGTACGAACGGCTGCATACGAGTTCTCCTTGTGAAAGCAGGTTGATTTCGGTACTACCTCCACCCACATCTACGTACATATAGTTTCCGTTACGGTCTTCCATGCATTCAATGTGGTTGTTGTATATCATCTTGGCTTCTTCCTGTCCGTCAATGATTTCAATACGGATTCCTGTTTTCTTTTTGATGCGTTTGATAATATCTTTTCCGTTCTTTGCATCACGCATGGCAGAGGTGGCACATGCACGGTAGTCTTCCACATCGTAGATTTTCATCAGGTGATGGAACACTTTCATCAGACGGAGCATGTTCTTTTCCTTGGTTTCGGATATTTTCCCCATCGCAAATACGTCAAATCCCAGACGCAGAGGGACACGCAAAAGAAGCACTTTTGAAAAGAAAACCTTTCCTTGTTCGTCTTCTTCTACACATTTGATGAGCAATCTCACTGCATTCGAACCAATATCAATGGCTCCATAGTACGTCTTGCAGTCTTTTAGCATATTGTCCATAATATCACTTTAAGTTATTGTTCATTTTCGGCCAGGTAATAATTGTAGAGCGCTTCTTGTGAGCGGAAAGGAGCTTCTTCCGTTTCTTCACTCCAGAACAGATTGTCGCCTGCGCCGTCTACTATACGTCCCTGCAGGGTATCCTTCAGACCGTATTCTACAATGCGTTTCATTTCTCCCTTAATGGCCGGATCGTAGACCGGAGTAATCACTTCAATGCGGTGATCCAGGTTGCGAGGCATCCAGTCGGCAGAACCTAAGTATATCTTTTCTTCTCCTCCGTTGGCGAAGATGAAAATACGTGAATGTTCCAGATAGCGGTCGATGATGCCATGAATCCGGATGTGTGTGCTGACATCGGGTACATTGGTAATCAGCGAACAGTTGCCACGTACTACCAGGTCAATATCTACGCCTGCTTCCGAAGCTTCATACAGTTTTTCCACCATAATCGGGTCGGTGATGTGATTGATCTTTATCTTGATGTAAGCAGGTTTTCCGGCTTTCTTGTTCTTTATTTCGTTGTTGATTAGTGTCACAAACTTGTTTTTCATCTCATTAGGTGAAACAAGCAGTTCTTTGAACCGTATCTGAGTGTAAGGACGCTCAATGAATTCGAACACCTGATTTACATCTTTCACAATTTTGGGATAAGCTGTCATCAACATGCAGTCTGTGTACATTCTGGCATTTCCTTCATGGAAGTTTCCGGTACTGATACAAGCAATATCCGGTCCACTTTTCATCTCAATGTGTGTAATCTTGGAGTGAACTTTCAAGCCTTCTACACCGAAAATCACCTTGATGCCGGCATCCTGCATTTTCTTTGACCAGTTGATGTTGGATGCTTCATCAAAACGAGCCAGTAATTCAATGACTACGGTTACCTTCTTTCCGTTACGGGCAGCTCCGATAAGGGCCTTTACTACCTTTGACTCCTTGGCCAGACGGTAGAGCGTAATTTTAATGCTGGTTACCTGTTTGCTGACAGCTGCTTCCTGAAGCACACGGATGAAGGAGTCGAAATTATGATAAGGCACATGGATAAAGCGGTCTTTTTCCTGAATCTTTTTCAACAGACTCTCTGGTCCGTCAAGTTCTTTTTTCAGGATAGGAGGCCATTTCGGATATTTCAAGTTGCTGTGTCCACAGTCCGGAAATCTCATTAAGTCCTTGTGGTTCTGGTAACGTCCACTTTCAATTACCGTGTCCAGGCTGTCGAGTTCAAGCTTTTTCAACACCCTTTTCAACAGGTCTTTCGGCATGTTGTTATCATATATTACGCGAAGAGGTTCTCCTTTTTTACGGCTCTTTACCCCTTTTGAAATCTTTTGAAGTGTACCGGTGCGCAGGTCGTTGTCAATTTCCATTTCCGCGTCGCGGGTAAACTTAAAGGCATAGGCTTCGTATTTGTCGTATCCCAGTCCTTCGAACACCAGCGGAAGACAGCAGCGGATGACGTCGTCCAGATACATCAGGTAACTTTTGTTTTCATGATCCGGTAGTTGCACAAAACGTCCGCAAATATTTACCGGAAGTTCCAGAAAAGCATAGTCCGCCATCGGCTTGTTGCCGTTCTTGCTTACCTTTACAGCCAGGTAAATATTTTCATCGTTTTCGTAATCCAATAACTTAACGGCTGAGAACCATACGGGCACAATAAGTCCATTCAGCTTTTCTTTATAGAAAGACTGGATGAACTGTAGCTGTTCGGGAGTAACCTCTGAATTGGATACCAGATAAATATTTTCTTTTTTCAGATCCTCTGTCACACTGCTTACAGCTTCTTCGTAATCCTTTACGTAACGTGCGTTCAGTTTTCCGATTTGCTTAAGCAGTTTTTTTGCTTTTTCTCTTTCCTTGGCAGCCGATTTGTCCATGCATTCCGCAATGCGGCTTTGAGAAGCTACTCTGACACGGAAAAACTCATCCAAGTTGTTGGAATAGATGCCAAGAAAGGCCATTCGTTCCAGCAATGGCACATGACTTCGGGTTGCTTCCTGCAGGATTCTGCGGTTAAAGTACATCCAACTGATGTCTCTTTCCAAATAAGGCTTTTCTTTTTTTCTATTTCTTGTTACCATAAAATCACTTTTTTTGCAAAGAAAAGGATTTTATGTTACAATATGATTTCAGAACGATTATTTAGATTTTTTTACACAAACTCCTCTACCAGATACATTCCTTGCAGGGTATTTTGCGGAGCAAATCGCTCTATTTCATTCAATATGATGTATTCTGCTGATTTCACCCATTCCACAAACAGGCGGTTTGGTTTGTAGTTTTGAGAAAAACGCAGTAAGTTACTCAAGTTAAAATTGTGGTCGATGATACCTGCTCCGTTCTGCATGGCATCGAAAGCATTACACTCTTGTTCAATATGTGCCGGTACCATCAGGATGGGTTTTCCTAAATACATGGCTTCGCACACCGATTCGAATCCTGCCGTGCTGGCGTATGCCTTGCAGCCTGCCATCTGGCGAAGAAACTCTATATCGTCAAGTTGATAGAAAGAAAGTGTGGAGTCTATTTTTTTCACAGGTTCTTCTTCCCAATGGTCCCAGAAAAAGCGGAGAGGAGTATCTGGATGTTTTTTATGCCAGTTTAGAATATTTTCAGAGAATCCCGCATTCAGCATATATCCATGGATGTAGTCACCTGGTTTGCTTTCCTGCTGCAATACGTCTTGTCGCAACAAAGGAGGAACCACGCTGATGTGCTGATGATTGTCTTCTGGCATGGAACGGAAGGAGAGGGCCAGTTTTTGTGAAGCTCCCAATGCAGTCAGTCGCGTAAAGAAATTCAGGAAAAACAGACTGCATTTGTTCTTTTTGGGTAATTTGAATTGGTTGTGAAGGAACAGGTACTGATGGCCGATACAGATTTGAGGTACTGCCGGACGGAAAAAGAAATAAGTCAGTCCGGTCAATAATTCATAGAAATTGATGACCAGCTCGGCACCGGTTTCTTTGATATGCCGGTTAATATAGCATATACTTTCTGCATATTCCGGCACTTTTAACAAGTTATATAAGATGCTTCGTGTCAGGTTTACCCGTTTGTTGGCATGGGTAGGCAGGAAATTCGGGCTGATAAACTGTTTGACAGGAGCCTGGATGTTCCGGATAAAAAATCCCGGAAGCCGTCTGGATTCACTTTTTCCGACGAGCACTTCTACCACCTCGTGTCCGTTGCTTCTAAGCAGTCTTTCCATCGAAATGGCTTGCGTGAGGTGTCCTCTTCCTTCTCCCTGAACGATAAATAAGATTTTCATGATGCGATAGGTATTAGCGGTATGACATTGTTTTCTTCAGGTTTCGTAGCCTGCTGTTCCAATTCGGTGTAATAGATTACTTTCCATTCCCCGTTTTCGTCTTCAGTAAGTGCCGACATGGTTTCTACCCAGTCGCCTGAGTTAAGGTAGTGTATCTGGTCAATCATGCGGTTTTCCGGGTGATGGATATGACCGCAGATAACCCCTTCGCACTGACGGTTCTTCGCGAATTCTACCAGTACGTTTTCAAAATCAGAAATATAGGATACGGCAGATTTTACTTTCTGCTTGATGGCCTGTGAAAGTGAATAATAAGGTTTTCCTTTTCTTACGCGATAGCGGTTGTATTGGCTGTTGAGCCACAGCAGGAGCGTATAGCCTATATCTCCCAATTTAGCCAGCCATTTCATGCTGGTAGTTACCTTATCGAACACATCGCCATGTGTTACGAAATAATGCTTTCCGTTGCTTTCCAGTATGTAATCTTTTGTAATGGTCAGGTTGGCGAATTGCAGGGGAGCAAGATTGTCAAGAAAATCGTCATGATTGCCACGTACATAAATGATTTCCGTACCGTGTTTTTCCATCATTTTCATGATGATTTTAAAAAAGTGCGTATGTTCCGCTTTCCATTTGCTGATGCCGGATTTCTGCAGATGCCATCCGTCTATGATGTCACCGTTCAGAATCAGTCGTCCGCAGTCTACTCTACTAAGAAAATCGCTGATTTGGTTTACTTTCGAATGGGTAGTTCCCAAATGAATGTCCGACACCACAATGGTCCGGTAATAAGGTCTTTCTTTCATGCTTCATGTTTTTCTTAACGCTGTACAAAAGAAGGGAATGTATATTACAAGGGTATGACTGTCAAATGAATAACTTGTTTCAACAGGCGAGGAGACGAAGCAAGAAGAAAGCCATTCCTGCGTCCCACAGAAATGGCTTTTGAGAAATGACTAAATATCGGCAATTTACTTACAATGTGCGTTTTTTCAATATAGTATCAGGCTATATCCTCCATGTAGAAAATAGAATTGAATTCATTGTAGAATTCTTCAGCCGCGGTTTCCAGGTTTTCCAGCGCTTCTTCTTCAGTTTCACCGTATGCAAAGCATTGTTCATGATTGCACAGGTAAGCGTAATATTCACCGTCGGGCGTACATTCTACTACATATTTGTCTGCAACTGTTTCCATAATAATCTCCTTTTTTAAAGTCTGCCCAAAGGTCAGTGTTTTTTATTACAGAAAAGTTGCTATGTAGTTACGTTTGCATGAAGTTACGTATCTGTATTACAGGTTACAAAATAATGAAACGAAGAAAGGCACGCTGAGGTTAATCAGAATACCATGCAGAATGGCCAGCGGAATAGCATCTTTTCCGGAGTATTTGGTGATGGCGGCCAGCAGAATGTCGGAAGAGCCGATGCCTGCCGCCGAGATGGGAGCCAGACGTCCGAAATGTTTCCGGATGAAAGGTGCACCGACCAGTGCGGTCATTTCACGGAAGATATTGGCCAGCAAGGCAATTGTTCCTAATTCCGTGGCTACTTGCAGTCCCATGCTCGGTGTCTTGAGCTGTGTGATGAGGACTGATGAAATGGAATAATACGCAAATCCGCTGCCTACAGCCATGCAGTCGAATACACTCCACTGGCTCAGAATAAAGCCGGCGATGGCAGAGAAAAGAAACGTACCTGATACTGTGGCAATGGGGACGAGCAGCATCTTGAAATTAAATTGCGCGACAAATCCTTTTAAATCTTGATTACCTCCTAAGTTCATTCCTAACAGGAGCATCAATACATAAAGTACTTTTACTGACATTTCATGAATGTCGAATCCGATGGTATAAAAATAGCCGATGAGGCATCCCATCAGGAAAAATATCAGAATCAAAAGACTACCCTTCACGGTTTGCTCCTTTCTTAAAGAAAAAGTGAGACACAAGTAGAGCGGCTACAGAGCTTCCCAACAGACTCAGCATGGAGATGATGGCTGCCTGTTGGCAGAAATAACTCAGGTTGCCAATGATAAGTTTATTTGTTCCGATAGACAGTCCCAAAATAAAAAGTAACAGACAAACTACGATTTGTATAAGTACGGGTATCTTATGAATGCTTTGTTTACGGCGCAAAGGATAGCCTATAAGGACTCCTACAGCCATTATAGAAATAAAAGTGAACATGAAAAATTGTTGATTATAAAATGAAACATAGAAAGTTTTTCTCTCGCCAGGAACCCTTTCTAAGGCACGTTTGTAAAGTTAAATGACCGGATAGACCAGATAATTTTCATACTATACTTTCAAATTATAAGTTTTTGTGTGGGTGAAATCGTGCGCGAAGGTACGACTTTTCCCTGAAAGTCAGAAATTTTATGCAATAAAAAACTTTATGTATGATAAATAGCTAATATTATACGTGTTATTGTTTTAAATTATTGCTTTTTGTATGGTTTTAAATTGGTAGAAATAAGAATGAAAGTATAATTATATATGCCTTATTCTGATTGAGAACCTAGAAAAATCTCTATTTTACTATTAAAGTCGTTTCTTCTTCTGTTAAATTGAAACCAAACTAAGGAAAGTAGGATATAAAGTGCTTTTGTGTGAAATCTATGTTCCTGAGTTGAAAACATGAAGGTGATAGATATTATATGAAAATCACTTACATCTTTTATCTGCTGTATTATTTCAGATGTATGCGAAGATCTTGTTTGTATCAAATTATAATAAAATCAGGATATTAAGATGGATTTTGTTTGTTTTTTTTATATTAAATAACTAAATTTGTTTTTAGTGATTTTCATTTTCTTATCTATTATTTTAAATCGTATTACAGATGGAAACAAAGCAGAAATTTTTGCAGTTACAATTTTGTACGCTGCTTGTAGTGTGTACGTTATTGCCCGATTTGGGGTCATTAGTGGGGTCATTAATTGGTATGCCAGACTTTGACATTCCGGTGTTCTGTTGCCAAATTATTGGAATTGTGGGAGGTGGATTAGCACTTTATTCGTTTTATAAGACATTGGGGAAAGAATTACCTGTACCTTTCCTGGGGCTTGCAGGTGGTGGACTTTTTATTGCTTTACTGACTTTGATTCCTAATACACCTATGTGGCTGGATTATGTGAGTCTGATAGCTTTATTGATAGCTGTATTTATGGCTAAAGGAAGTCTTGGTATTCAATGGAATAATCAGGGAAGTCAAGGGGCTTATTTTATCTTGTTAGCTATTTTGCTGCACGTGTATGACAGTATTGGAGATAATACATTGACAGCTATAGCTGCTTTGTTAGGATTGATTCTTTATCTGGTAGGACTGGGTAAGTTAAAAGCAAATCTTGATGCAGATGGAGCTAAGGGAGCTTCTCGTTTGAAAATTGCTGTAATCTTAGGAATTGTAGCTGTGGTATTTGGTTGGATTCCATTATTGGGAGGCATTATTGCCGGCATTTTGCTGATAATTGGTTTCATTTTCGAGTTCTTAGGATACGGCTCAATGAAACAGTCGGCTTCATTAGGAGCAGATGGTCAGAAAGGAGCTGGTTATTTGCGTAACAGTATGATTGTTTTATTGGTGGGAGCTTTTATTGACCTGTTTCCTTTAACAGGACTTATAGTGGGACTTATTTCATTGGTAGCACTTTGGCTTGTATTTAAAGGCTGGAATCTTATCCTTTTAGGAATGGAGGTTGAAAAGGAAGCTGAAATTGAAAATTGATAAATATTTAGATAGAAAAAGAAAAGCCCTAAGAGATTCTCTTAGGGCTTTTCTTTGATTGGTTGTTGGACTACCAGGATTCGAACCTGGACAAACAGAACCAAAACCTGTTGTGCTACCATTACACCATAGTCCAAACTTCTTGGTGTTTTCCTCAGAAAACGCTGCAAAGATAAGCGTTTTTATGAATACCTTCCAAATAATTTCTGACTTTTTTTCTGTTTCTGACGGGAATCCTTACCTTTGTTTGCAAAACAACTTAGCTTATGATGAAAAAAACATTGTGCACATTGTTGCTGGGGACTACTTTTGCACATGCTATGGCGGTTACTCCGCTATGGATGCGTGATGTACGTATTTCTCCAGACGGAAAAGAAATTGTATTTTGTTATAAGGGCGACATTTACAAAGTGTCTGCCAAGGGTGGAGAAGCAGTACAGCTGACTACACAAGATTCGTATGAGTCGTCACCGGTGTGGTCGCCTGACGGTAAACAGATTGCTTTTGCCAGCGATCGTTTTGGAAATACAGATGTGTTTGTTATGCCGGCTAATGGAGGTTCTGCCCGCAGACTGACTACGAATTCTGCTTCGGAAATTCCTTCTGCGTTTACACCGGACGGAAAGTTTATTGTATTTTCTGCAAGCATTCAGGACCCTGCCAGCAGTGCATTGTTCCCGACTTCTGCCATGACAGAACTGTATAAGGTTCCTGCCGAGGGTGGAAAAACGGAACAAATTCTGGGTACTCCTGCCGAAATGGTTTGTTTCAATGCGGCAGGCGATAAGTTCCTGTATCAGGACCGGAAAGGATTTGAAGATGAATGGCGTAAACATCATACTTCTTCTATCACACGTGATGTATGGATGTACGACAGGGCATCGGGCAAGCATACCAATCTGACCAAGCGGGCAGGAGAGGACCGTAATCCGGTGCTTTCGTCGGATGGCAAGGAGGTTTTCTTCTTGAGTGAACGCAACAAAGGCTCGTTTAACGTCTATTCTTTCCCGCTGGATAATCCGGAACAGGTAAAACCGCTGACTTCATTCTCTACACATCCGGTGCGCTTCCTTTCTTTGGGAGGTGACGGTACGCTGTGCTATACCTATAATGGAGAAATTTATACGCAGAAACAAGGCGGAAAGCCAAGTAAGGTGAATGTGTCACTGACACGGGATGACCAGGAAATTCCGGTTACATTGAGCTATACTCGGGGGGCATCGGAAGCGGTAGCTTCGCCCGACGGTAAGCAGGTGGCTTTCATTGTACGTGGAGAGGTGTTCGTGACTTCTGTGGAATATGGTACTACCAAACAGATTACGCACACACCTGAAGCAGAAGAAGGACTTTCTTTCGGGGCAGACAACCGTACACTGGTATATGCCAGCGAACGCGATGGGAACTGGCAGCTTTATAAGGCGGAAATTGAACGGAAAGAGGATTTGAATTTCCCGAATGCGACATTGATAAAAGAAGAAGTACTGTTGCCTTCGAAGACTGTGGAACGGATGTATCCTAAGTTCTCACCCGATGGCAAGGAAGTGGCTTTTATTGAGGACCGTATCCGCCTGAAAGTGCTGAATTTGGAAACAAATAAGGTACGTCAGATTACCGATGGAAGCACATGGTATGAATTGAGTGGAGGGTTTAATTATGCCTGGTCGCCCGACGGCAAATGGTTTACACTAGAATTTATTGGAAACAAGCATGATCCTTACACGGACATTGCCTTGGTCAGTGCAGACGGAAAGGGAGAGTTAGTCAACCTGACGAACAGTGGTTATACAAGCAGTTCTCCGAAGTGGACAATGGACGGTAATGCCATTTTGTTTACTACAGAGCGTTACGGTATGCGAAATCACGCTTCATGGGGTTCACTGGACGATGTGATGATGGTTTTTGTCAATCAGGATGCCTACGACAAGTTCCGCATGAGCAAGGAGGATTATGAACTCCAGAAGGAACTGGAAAAAGAACAGGAAAAAGCTGCGGACAAGAAAGACGGAAAGAAAGAAGATAAAAAAGAAGATAAGAAAGAGGAAGCCGACAAAGTGAAAGACATCGTGGTGGAACTGGAGGGCATTCAGGACCGCATCGTACGTCTGACTCCGAATTCATCGAGCATCGCTTCGGCCATTCTTTCAAAGGATGGAGAAAGTTTGTATTATCTGTCGGCTTTTGAGCGTGGATTTGATATGTGGAAGATGGATTTGCGCAAACGGGAAATCAAATTGTTACACAAGATGGGTTCCGGCTGGGCCGATATGGAAATGGATAAGGAAGGAAAAAATCTTTTCGTATTAGGTTCAGGCTCCATGCAGAAAATGGATTTGGGCGGTGAGAAGTTGAAGCCTATTTCTTATCGTGCAGAAATGAAGATGGATTTGGCTGCCGAACGTGCTTATATGTATGATAATATGTGCCGTGAGGAACAGAAGCGTTTTTATGAGGTGAATATGCACGGGGTAGACTGGAAGGCTATGACCGCTAATTATCGTCGTTTCCTGCCGCATATCAATAATAAGTATGATTATGCGGAAATGCTGAGTGAATTGCTGGGTGAACTGAACGTATCGCATACAGGTGGCCGTTATCGTCCGGGAGCAAAAGAAGCAACTGCCAGCTTGGGATTGCTTTATGACTGGAATTATACCGGAAAAGGCATGAAAGTGGACGAAGTGGTGGAAAAAGGTCCGTTCGACCGGAAAACGACACGGGTAAAACCGGGTGTGGTGATTGAAAAGATTGACGGTCAGCCGGTAGATGCCGATTTCTCTGCTTTGCTGAACGGAAAGGCAGGCAAGAAGATATTGGTTTCATTCTACGATGCACAATCAAAAGAACGCTGGGATGAGGTGGTGAAGCCTATCAGCGGGGGAACGCTGAGCAGTCTGCTGTATGAACGTTGGGTAAAACAGCGTGCGGCAGATGTGGATAAATGGTCAAATGGCCGTTTGGGCTATGTACATATCGAATCAATGGACGACGGCAGCTTCCGTACGGTATATTCCGATATTTTGGGTAAATACAACAACCGCGAAGGTATTGTGATTGATACCCGTTTCAACGGAGGAGGTCGTTTGCATGAAGATATTGAAGTGCTGTTCAGTGGTCAGAAGTATTTGACACAGGTGATTCGTGGTCGTGAAGCATGCGACATGCCGAGCCGTCGCTGGAACAAGCCTTCTATCATGGTACAGTGCGAAGCCAATTATTCCAATGCACACGGCACACCGTGGGTGTATAAACATCGCCAGATGGGTAAGCTGGTAGGTGCTCCGGTACCTGGAACCATGACCAGCGTAAACTGGGAAAACCTGCAAGACCCGTCGCTCGTATTCGGCATCCCCGTGGTGGGTTACCGCCTGCCCGACGGCAGCTACCTGGAGAACAGCCAACTGGAACCGGACATCAAAGTGGCCAACTCGCCCGAAACCATCGTAAAGGGTGAAGATACCCAACTGAAAGTTGCCGTAGAAGAACTGCTGAAAGAGCTGGACAAATAAGATACCGGCCTGTAGGCTTCGGACTCTGCATAACAAGGATTATACGAAAAA
>ENA-OWPL01001891-OWPL01001891.1-human-gut-metagenome-genome-assembly--contig:-NODE-1891-length-11451-cov-4.652334_pt1 | contig 11451 bp, 9 predicted proteins | sample MGYA00248263_ERZ651844 | MGnify/ENA primary metagenome ERZ651844 (study PRJEB26924, sample SAMEA4378256) | human gut metagenome | biome: human gut; feature: human-associated habitat; material: faeces... | reverse complement strand
GAGGAAGTCTTGCGCTTTATCAAATGCGTAAACGCACCGAATTTGTCTTTGCATCTGGATACTTTCCATATGAATATTGAAGAAGACTCTCTTACTGAAGCCATACGTGACAGCGGAAATCTTCTAGGACATTTTCATATCGGCGAAGCCAATCGTCGCTGTCCGTATCCTCAGAGCCGTATGAATTGGACATCCATTGGTAATGCCCTTCGCGAAATTGGCTATAACGAATACATTGTCATGGAACCTTTTGTACGAATGGGTGGGCAGGTCGGCCACGATGTTTCTCTCTGGAGAGATTTATCTCACGGTGCGGACGACAACCAGCTTGATGCAGATGCCGCCTACTCTGTAAATTATATCCGGAGCATTATTGGTCCTTGACCAAATTATGAATCATACGGACTTTTTAAATAGGTATGTTCACTCCTGCATCCAAACAGCTCATTGATAATCCTGCATTGACCCAAGCCTTAATTCCTGCTATCCTTGATAGCAGCCTGTACCGCTATAAACAGAAAAAGGGCAAGAAAATAGAGAGAATCCGAAATTTCTCTCTATTCTCTTGTCCTTCGCAATGCTCAGCGTTCTATAAAACATAACTGTCCTTAGCACCCCTGCTCATTAAAGATCAGGTCTTTCCATCCCACCGTTTTTTCGATATTCATTTGGTGAAATTCCTACTTCTCTTTTAAACATTGCAGAAAAATTAGACATATTTTCATAGCCGCACCGGGATGCAATCTCACATACGGAAATCTTTGGGTTTAACAGCAATCCTTTTGCCATATTTACCTGTTCCCTTAAAATATAGCGATTTACCGAACATCCCATTTCCTTTTTAAATCGTCTATCCAGGTAATCCGGATTTAAATACAGTGCTGAAGCAACTTTTATCCTATTCAGTTCCTCATCGAGATGGGTCTGTATATAATAAATCGTTTGTTCCCTGATCCCACTTAAGTTCGATACATCCTGCATGATCCTGGAAACAGCTCCCATAGTTTCCTCAATCCATGCATCCATTTCCTCCAGTGAACCAATTGCTGTTACTCTGTTACATCCATTTTCTCTATCATATAAAAATTGATGTGCCTGAATTCCATTTTCCTGAAGTGTCGAATAGAACAACTGTTCCAAATCATACTGAAGCATTTGAAGTGCTCTCCTATTTAACTTTGCCTCATTGTCTTTTCCCCAAAGCCATTTTCGGATTATATCTTGAAGTTCCACAGTCTTGCCATTATCAATATATGCTTTCCATAGCGTCATATCAGGCATACCAATTGCTTCACTGTTTTTAGGCATATTTATAATATCCAAAATCTGTCTTCTACTGCAAACATTATTCCATGCAAACTGTCGAAGCTTATCTACCATGGACTGTACTTCTCTCCCTGTACACACTTCTCCTATGCATATTCCAATTTTTTCGTATAATCTTTCTGTCTTAAATTGCTGTAATATCGCATCTTTTAATATTATGCCATTTCTTTCAGTGCCAGAACTCAGCCACTCGTCTGAAATAAAAACCAGGCCTGCAAATTCTTTTTGAGACAATACCGGAAGCAGAAAGTCACCAGCCACTGTTCCCAAGTCCTCTTTTACCTTCTTCCTGGTCTGCTTTATGTCTTCTTCTGCTTTGTCATTTGCATATTGATAAAATAAAATTGGGATCAGCCTTCTATCTTGCTCCTCTTTCCATTGCTTCTCCTCATATTCTTCACACTCCCTGTTCGGATCATCACGTAGTCCTCTGAGCATTTCCTCCCAATATTTTTCTTTCCATACTGGTTTTAACTGGTTCCATACAATTCCTTCTTCCTGTAACTGCGCCTGATGACGCTCTCTTTCAATCTTAGTGACAAGATTTTTCATCACCTTAATAATATCATCTTCCATGACCGGTTTAAGCAGATAATCATAACATCCGTATCGCAAGGCAGTTCTGACATAAATAAACTCCGCATGGCTTGTCAACATGACGATTTCTAAATCCGGAAAATTTTCCTTTGCCTTTTTTGATAATTCCAATCCATCTGTCTGAGGCATTTCAATATCGCAGATCATAATATCAATTTTTTTCTCATTTAAAATTCGAACAGCGCTAACTGCATTTGTAGCAGAATAAATCTCCGTAATACCCAGCATCCCCCAGTCCGTTACTGTAACTACTTCTTCTACCACCAGATATTCATCATCTACAATAAGTAAGTTCATAGCTGATCTCCATTCCAACATCTTTTTCTAGTTATCTTATAGTTTCCCTTTTGTTCATTTTGGTACATTTATGACAACGCTAACTCCTCCACTGTCCCGATTTGTAACCTTGACACTGGCAGCCTCTCCATAATGCATGTGCATTCTATCTACTATATTTTTTATTCCAATATGCTCCCTATCGTTTTTCACAATTTTCTCATTTTGGTTTATTTTTTTAAGAATGTTCTCCTCAATTCCTTCTCCATTATCCTGAATTTCAATTTTTATATTGTCTCCCTCTACTTTGGCTGAAACGACAATCATCAAATCATTCGAGAAATCCGTGGAATATTTGATTGCATTTTCCACAAAAGTTAATACACACATAGCCGGCACCATGCTGATTTCTGCTTCCGGCTCTATTTCACACTGAAGATGCATAGCACCCGCAAAACGAAACTTTTGAATCGCCATATAGTTTAACATAAAATTGATTTCCTCCTTCAGAGGAACCATTTCTCCTTGACGAGCAAACACACTTTTAAAATAATTTATCAGATATGTTAGAAGAATATTTACCTGATTGTTATCTTTTCTTTTGATACAACTCTGATTAAATATTGATAACCTTCTGCATCAAACAGCTCCCATTTTTCTGTAGGTTCTCTACTCTCCAATAACCTTTTCAACTGTTCTCTGATATTCTGACTTTGTATTTTTGCTTTCTTTTTTGCAGATTCCACCATCATGATATCTGCATATTTGTCTTGAAATATAAAAAAGTAATCCGCAGAACTATAAACAAGAATATCCTCATTCAATTGATTATACAGCCGCTGTCTTGACAAATTGTTCATAGATTCTTTATCCTCTTCGCAATTAGTCATACCATAATAATCCGCTGTTTCGCTTATTCGAAGAAGATAGTCCGAAATATTGCTCAAATTATTTTCTACATCGCGCGTATAGTACTCCACCATAGAATGATAAGTCTTTTTTGCCTGTTTCCAAGTCGTGCGAGCTGCACTGACGCAACTACATAAAAGCATTATTATCATGCAAAAAATAATTACAGATATAAGACTATTCATGCAAATTACAACAGATTTTTTCATTTTGCTTAACATGATTTCGCCTTTCTTAAGAGCACCAACCGTTGTGACACCAGCACCGTATATATATTTCTATCTAATATAGTATCATATTCTTGTGTAACTTCCGCTTGAATATCGACTTTTGATACCTAATTTTCGACTTCTTTTACCTGATTATCGACTTCTTTACAATATTGTCTTCTTTTTCATTTATTATTTCGAGTTCATGATACCATGACCTAAAAGAAGCCGCCAGTCTCTGTTTTCACATAACTGACAGCTTCTCCTTGATATCATTTATTCCTTACAGGAACTCTTTCACAGACTTGTAAACGCCCTTAGCATCCAGACCGTACTTCTCTACCAGAGCAGCAGCGGAACCGGACTCGCCGAAGACATCCTGCATACCGACCTTTTTCACTGGTACAGGATAATGTGCACACAGGCAGTCGCAGACTGCGCTTCCCAGTCCGCCGATGACGGAATGCTCTTCCACGGTGACTACCTTGCCGGTCTTCTTCGCGCTGTTAAGGATGATCTCCTCATCGAGTGGCTTAATGGTACAGATATTTACAACCTCTGCGCTGATGCCTTCCTCCTCCAGCATCTTCGCTGCACCCAGAGCGGAATCTACGCAGATACCGGTGGCTACGATGGTGACATCTTTACCTTCGCGGACTACTGTTCCCTTACCGATCTCGAAATGATAACCGGGATGATCGTTGATCACGGGTACTGCGGCACGTCCGAAACGGATGTATACAGGTCCTTCATATTCCAGAGCGGCACGAACAGCGGCTCTTGCTTCCACATCATCGGAAGGACACATTACTACCATGCCGGGGATGGTGCGCATCAGGGCGATATCCTCGTTACACTGATGGGTAGCGCCATCCTCACCTACTGTGATACCTGCATGAGTTGCACCGATCTTCACATTCAGATGCGGGTAACCGATAGAGTTACGTACCTGCTCGAATGCACGTCCTGCTGCAAACATTGCAAATGAGCTTACGAAAGGAATCTTACCTACCAGGGACAGTCCTGCTGCCACACCCATCATGTTTTCCTCTGCGATACCACAATCGATATGACGGTCGGGATATGCCTTACGGAAGATTCCGGTCTTGGTAGCTGCTGCCAGGTCGGCATCCAATACTACCAGATTGGGGAATTCTTCTGCCAGCTCCTTCAGGGAGTTGCCGTAACTTTCTCTGGTTGCGATCTTTTTCACGGTATTTTCTGCCATTACTGCTCACCTGCTTTCTCTAATTCTTTTTCAATCTTATCAAGGTCTGCCATTGCAATCGCATACTCCTCATCATTAGGCGCCTTACCATGCCAGTCTACGCTGTTTTCCATGAAGGAGACTCCCTTGCCCTTGATGCTGTGGAATACGATACAGGTGGGCATGCCCTTGGTCTCTCTTGCTTCCTTGAATGCTGCACGGATCGCATCAAAATCATGAGCATCTGCATTGATCACATGGAAATTGAATGCCTCGAACTTTTTATCAATAGGATAAGGAGAACATACCTGATCGATGGGTCCATCGATCTGCAGATTGTTGTTATCTACCATAACGCAGAGGTTGTCCAGCTTACGGAAGCCCGCGAACATAGCAGCCTCCCATACCTGTCCTTCCTCGATCTCACCGTCACCCAGCAGTGTGTATACACGGAAATCACGTTTGTCCATCTTAGCACCCAGTGCCATGCCGACTGCTGCGGAAATGCCCTGTCCCAAGGATCCGGAGGACATATCCACGCCGGGGATATGGATGCAGGGATGGCCCTGCAGGTAGGAACCTAAATGACGCAGGGTAGGCAGATCCTCTACCGGGAAATATCCTCTGTAAGCCAGTGCGGAATAGAGACCGGGAGCTGTATGACCCTTGGACAGAACGAATCTGTCGCGTTCCTCCATATCGGGGTTCTTCGGATCAATGTTCATCTCCTCAAAATATAAAAATGTAAAAATATCTGCGGCTGACAGGGATCCACCGGGATGTCCCGCTTTCGCACCATGAACTGCGGTCACAATGCCCTTGCGGACATCATTGGCACGCTTTTGCAGTTCTAAATTCTTCATTGTTTCCTCCATTCCGCCATATTGGCTTATCTGTTGCAATTTACGTTGTTATACTAGCATACTTCCCGATGCTAGTCTAGTAGAAGAATTGCGATTCTACCGTAAAATATTGCCATGCTGTGGCAAACAACTTTGCCCTCTCATTCATAAATTTTCTCGCTTCGCTCGTAAATTTATTTCATGGAGAGGCGCTTCGCTAATAGAATTTGGCATATAGTGCTTTGTACGCAAGCGTCCACGCACTATATGTCAAATTCTATTTCAAAGTTGTTTGACCATAGTACGCTCCGGCACCATGTTTGCGGTTATAGTGCTTATCCTGCAGTTCCTGGGGTGCCGGCTGGATCCTGGGGTTGATCGTCTCTGCGCGATAAGCCATTTTTGCCACCTCTTCCAGTACTACCGCATTATGGACAGCCTCCTTGGCATCCTTGCCCCAGGCAAAAGGCCCATGATTCTTGCACAGAACGACAGGCACTGCTTTCGGGTCCTTACCCAGACGTTTGAACTCGTTAACGATCAGGTGTCCGGTATTTTCCTCGTAAGCGTCCTCGATTTCTTCCTTTGTCAGGCAGCGCACGCAGGGAACCGGACCGTAGATATAGTCTGCATGGGTGGTTCCGTAGCAGGGGATGTCTCTTCCCGCCTGCGCCCAGCTGGTGGCATAGGAAGAATGGGTATGTACGATACCGCCGATCTCCGGGAATGCCTTGTACAACTCCAGATGGGTCGCAGTGTCGGAAGAGGGATTTAAATTCCCCTCTACCTTATTGCCGTTCAGATCCATGACTACCATCATCTCCGGTGTCAGTTTGTCGTAATCCACGCCGCTGGGTTTGATGACGAACAATCCGCTCTCTCTGTCAATGGCGCTGACATTTCCCCAGGTAAAAGTCACCAGACCGTACCGGGGCAGATCCATATTTGCTTCATATACTTTCTGTTTTAATTCTTCTAACATATCCTAAACCTCATTTCTTTCTACATCCTACAAGCTTTCCGATAAATGAGTGTCGTGCAGGTATAATTTTACGACCGAAAAATTATTTTGCGGCAACAGCTGCCTTCTCCGCAGGAAGCAGTTTCTTGTACTCTTCCAGGAAAGCCTCAAATCCTTTCACATCCTCAGGCTCCGGTTGCAATGTGGTTCCGGTCTGTCCAGCGAAGATCTTGTCATTTAAATAGGAAGAAAGGGTCTCGCCGGTTTCTTTCTCCTTCATGAAAGCTGCCAGGATCGCCATGCCCCAGGCGCCGCCTTCGCTTGCCGTATCCATAACAGTGATCGGTGCGTTCATGCCTGCTGCCATGACACGCTGTCCCACCACGGGAGTCTTGAAGAAGCCGCCGTGTCCCATCAGGGAATCTACAGCCACATGCTCCTCCTTTAACAGAATATCCATACCAATCTTCAGTGTGGCAACTGCGCTGTACAGATGGGAGCGCATGAAGTTTGCCAGTGTAAAATCTGCATCTGGTGTCCGCACCACCATAGGACGGCCGGCATCCAGACCAGTGATCGGTTCTCCGGAAAAATAGTTATATGCCGTTACGCCGCCGCAATCCGCAGCACCTTCCAGCGCCTTGCGATACAACACGCCGTACAGTTCGTTCTTGTCTACTTTCACACCAAAGCTCTCTGTACACTCGCCGAAGAGGTTCACCCAGGCATTCAGATCGGAGGTGCAGTTGTTGCAATGTACCATGGCCACGGGCATACCGTTGGGTGTTGTAACCATATCGATCTCTTCGTGTACTTTTTGCATAGCCTTTTCCAGGACTACCATTGCGAAAATAGAGGTTCCGGCGGAGACATTACCGGTGCGGACAGCCACACTGTTGGTAGCTACCATTCCGGTTCCCGCATCACCCTCGGGAGGACACATAGGAACACCGGGCTGCAAAGTTCCGGTAGGATCCAATAATTTTGCCCCTTCTGCGGTCAGGACACCGGCGGATTCTCCTGCCACCAACACCTTAGGCAGGATGTCGCGGAGCTTCCAGTCAAAATGGTGTAAATCATCGAACTGATCTAACATTTTCTGATCGAAATCCATGATCGTGGAATCTATAGGGAACATACCTGCTGCCTCACCAATACCCAGAACCTTTTCTCCGGACAGCTTCCAGTGAATATAACCTGCCAGAGTGGTAAAAAATGCGATATCCTTTACATGCTCTTCTCCGCTTAAGATTGCCTGATACAGATGGGCGATGCTCCATCTCTGGGGGATATTGAAGTTAAATACCGGAATCAGCTTCTTGCAGGCTTCTTCCGTCATCGTATTTCTCCAGGTACGGAAAGGTACCAAAAGTTCACCTTCTGCATTAAAAGGCATATAGCCGTGCATCATACCACTGAATCCCAGTGCTCCCAAAGTAGTCAGCTTTTCACCGTATTTTGCCTCCACATCGTCTGCCAGGCTCTTGTAACACCCTTGCAATCCTTTCCGGATGTCCTCCAGGCTATAGGTCCAAATATTGTTCTCCAGACGATTCTCCCAGTCGTAAGTTCCCATGGCAATGGGGGTGTGGCTTCCATCTACCAATACCGCTTTGATTCTGGTGGAACCGAATTCAATACCCAGAACCGCCTTTCCCGCTTTGATCGCTTCTTTTGCTGTTTCATTCATTGCATTCTCTCCTTTTGCTTTTATATCGTTTCTGCTTTATTTACTTTCATAACGATTTGTGTTCTGCTACAGACTCCCGTTCTACCACCCGGGTATCAAATTCATACGTCAGATCCTTTTTCTTTCCCGCTATCATCTGTAAAAGTGTCTCTGCTGCCTTTTTCCCCAGATTTTCCTTCGGATGAGGAAGTGAAGTAATGGGAACCTCACTGTGTCGCGCCAGATCCGAATCGTCGATACTGATCACCGACACATCCTCCGGCACCCGGATATTGCGCTCTTCCAGCATCCGGATCAGTTGAAATGCGATCTGGTCATTGTACGCCAGGAGAGCAGTGCATTCCTCCACCCGGTTGAGAAGCCGGTCCCGGCAATACGCCAGTTGCTTCGATTCGTCCGTGTCGATCCACACCAGTCGGGAATCCGTCACCGTAAGCCCTGCTTCCTCCATGGCACGCAGATATCCCAAATAACGCTGTCTGCCCTGTCCGTCGTCCAGTTTCAGGACTGCCCCTATCTTCTGATGTCCCTTCTCAATCAGATATCTCACAGCCTTATACGCTGTGTCCGCATCATTCAATGATACATGTGGTACCTCCAGCTCCGGATAATAGGTGTTGAAAAATAAAAGCGGTATCTTTCTCATCATCAGATGCCTGTACAGCTCCAGATTCGGATTCGGCAATCCACTTTTTGTTCCCTCCACGATCATTCCTGCTACATCATCCCGTTTGAGCAGATCTTTCAGAATGCCTCTCTCCCGATCCAACGTGTTATTCGTAATATAAATCTGTACGGAAAAGCCACTTTCATATAATGTATTCTGCATGCCCTGCAGGATCCTCGGGAAAATATAACTGTCCACATAAGTAGTTACTACCGCAATACTGTTCCGCTTCTCGAGATTTTTCCTGCGGTCAAAGCTAACATAAGTGCCGCTGCCACGGATCCTCTGTACCAGTCCTTCCTCCTCCAGCGTTCCGATCGCCTTCCTCACTGTCTGTCTGCTGATGTGGAATCGCTCCGCAAGCTGATTCTCCGAAGGAACCTTCTCTCCGGGACCCAGTTGTCCGTCTGTAATCTGCTCCTGTATGTAATTAATTAGGTTTTGATATTTTGTCTCCATGATTATTATAAGTATAATAAGGCTACTGTTCAAAGTCAATACATCTTCTGACTATTTTAGATACATTTGCATATAGTTGTATAGTGTACAACTATGCTTGTATTTCGATTTACTCCACATATGAAGTCAGAGACGTGACTGTGACCCTGAAGTAAGTCGCTTTAAGTCTATCCCCGGTGCTGTTCACATATACTTTTACCAACACTCTCTGTCATCAGGTAACTATCGTGCGAAAACGTCCTTCCCTTTCCTTCCACCAACTGCTTCTGTGTATCTGCCTCCTCTGCACTCTCACCGGCGCCATGGCTCTTTTGTCCCATTGTACTTCCGCAGACAGGCGCTTTGAACAATTCACCTCCCGGGTTTTCCGGGAGGAAATGACTGCCAGTACTCTGAACATGCACTACACCATTGCGGATCCTGCCGCCTTTGGGATCACGGATTACGAGCCTGTCCTTCCCCTCTATACCTCCGGGCAGTCGGACGCGAGTGGGGAACGTTGTTCTGCGCTCCTTAGGCAACTAAGTTGTATTGCTTACGATAAGCTCTCACCGGAGAATGCTTTCACCTATACACTCCTACAGCGGTCTCTGGAAAATGACCTGGCGTTGGCGCAGTTCCCCTATTACAACGAACCGCTGTCCCCATCTTCGGGAATGCAGTCACAGCTCCCCATCCTGCTGGCAGAATACACCTTCCGTTCCAGGCGGGATGTGACAGACTACCTGGCACTCTTAGACCAGGTGGACGATTATTTTGCCTCCTTGCTCCTCTATGAGCAGGAAAAAGCTGCCGCAGGCTTCCTCATGCCGGATGTTTCCCTGGAAAAAGTCCAAAAGCAATGTGACACCATCGTCACTATACAAGAACTAGCGCAGGGAACCCACTTTTTGCAGACCACCTTTGAAGACCGGCTGGTGGAATTGCAGGCACAGGGCATATTATCTGCCGAAGTTGTCTCTTCCTTTCTTAAGGAAAATGACCGGCTGCTCACCACGGTAGTACAGCCTGCCTATGCCACACTATCCGAAGGACTGTACTCTCTGGAGACTTCCGGCTCTGCCGGTCAGACATCTTCTATCTCTCAGGCGTCTCCCGGCGGGATCATAGATACATCCGGCGCCCTGCCGAAAGGTCTCGCCCTGTTGCCGGATGGGAAGACTTACTATCACCACCTGCTTTTCGCCGAGACCGGTTCCTCCCGTTCGGAGAAAGAACTGGTGCAAATGCTTCTGGCGCAATTTCAGGAGGAACAGGCGGCCATCCGCAGCCTGACACAACAGTCCCCTTCTCTGCTTTCCATGCTTTCCGAAGGGATCACGGAAGATTTTCCCATCCCGGAACCGGAAGAAATGCTTTCCGATCTACAATCACGCATGATAAATGACTTTCCTGTCAGTAATCCCACTCCCTCCTTTACTGTCAAGGATGTCGTTCCCAGTCTGGAACCTTACAGTGCACCGGCTTTTTACCTGACGACTCCCCTGGGCGATTCTGACAATAATGTCATCTATATAAACCGCCGCAATTCTCCCATGGGACTGGAGCTCTATACGACCCTGGCACACGAAGGTTTTCCCGGGCACCTCTATCAGACCGTGTATAGTAACCGCGCCTTTTTAGATAAAGACATGGATCCTGTGAGAAAGCTGATCTGGTACGGCGGATATCTGGAGGGTTGGGCGCTGTATGTGGAATTTATTTCCTATGATTATGCGGCAGATCTGCTCGAACAGTGCGGACAGTCGGATGCCGCACAGGCCGCTCTCCTGGAAAAACATACCCGGAGCCTTCAGCTGTGCATGTATACTCTGTTGGACCTTCTGATCCACGGGGAAGGTGCCGGATACGATCAGACTGCCACATTTCTTGGAAAGTTTGGCATTGATTCCCCGGAAGCCTGCAAGGCGATCTATACTTATATTGCGGAGGAGCCCTGCAATTATCCGAAGTATTATGTGGGCTATCTGGAGATTTTGAAATTAAAGGAAACTGCCCGATCCCATTGGGGTGACGGGTATCGTGACCTTCGCTTTCATACATTTTATCTGGAAAATGGTTGCTGTGATTTTTCCTTGCTGGAGGAGCTACTGTAAAATAGAGCAGCCTTGTAAAACAACACAAGACCATAACTTGACAAAGCCCCCCTCCTTTTCTATACTTGCAAAAGGAGAGAGGCTTTTCGCTTCCTATATTCCGCTTCCGATAACAGAAAGGCATACAATTCCCATGGAACAACTATTATTCAGTTTGAATGCAACGATCCCCGTATTCCTGGTCATGGTGATCGGTTATGTTTTACAGCAGC
>ENA-OWPL01001887-OWPL01001887.1-human-gut-metagenome-genome-assembly--contig:-NODE-1887-length-11467-cov-311.785401_pt1 | contig 11467 bp, 8 predicted proteins | sample MGYA00248263_ERZ651844 | MGnify/ENA primary metagenome ERZ651844 (study PRJEB26924, sample SAMEA4378256) | human gut metagenome | biome: human gut; feature: human-associated habitat; material: faeces... | reverse complement strand
CATTTGGCTATCTCGTTTTTTATTGCGTAATTTGCGTTGCGTAAAAAGCGCAATGAACGTTTGTATAATGAATGATAACAAGATATGGCAAGATTGAATAATCCTTTTGTGGTATATGGCTATAAGGGCGCAGAGTATTTCTGCGACCGCCAGAAAGAGACGGAGAAAATGATTTCTTCGCTGCATAATGAACGTAACATCACGTTGGTTGCCCCACGCCGTATGGGTAAGACGGGATTAATTCATCATGTATTCCATCAGATGGAGGAGCAATACGCGGAAGTGAAGTGTTTCTATCTCGACATCTTTGCCACCAAGAATCTGGAACAGATGGTGCAACTGATGGCTTCTGAAATCATCGGAAAGCTGGATATTGTTTCCCAATCAGCCCTTCGGAAGGTACAGGAATTCTTCAGCAGCTGGCGTCCTACTCTGACGATAGATGAATTGACAGGCATTCCTTCTTTTTCTTTAGACTTGAAACCGAGTGAAGGGAAGGATAGTTTGAAGCGAATCTTTGAGTATTTGAAGCAATCGGGAAAGCGATGCTACATTGCCATTGATGAGTTTCAGCAGATATTAAGTTATCCGGAGGATGGGGTTGAGGCGATGATCCGTTCTTATATTCAGTTCTTGCCGAATGTATATTTCGTGTTTTCGGGCAGTCAGCAGCACATGATGCAGGAGATGTTTCTGTCGGCAAACCGTCCTTTCTTCCAGAGTTCGCTGGTGTTGTCTTTGCCTTGCATCGGGGAGCAGGTGTATCGGGAGTTTGCCAATCGCTTGTTGGCATCTCAGCACAGGTCGATAGATGAATCTACCTTTTCTTATATTTATCAGCAGTCTGATCGTGTAACCTGGTATGTGCAGTCGATATTGCATGGCATCTACGAGCATGCTTCTTCCGAGATTACGAAGTCTCTGGTAGATGAGGTGATTCTGGAGCAGATTGAGGAGCAGGCGATGACTTATCAGAACTATTGTGCCTGGCTAACCGAGAACCAGCAGATGCTTTTGGGGGCGATAGCTCGTGAGCATTTGGTATCTTCGCCGTTGAGCCAGCAGTTTATCAGCACCCACCATCTTCCAGCTACGAGCAGCGTGAAAACAGCATTAAAGGCATTGGTAGATAAGCAGCTGGTAAGCAAGACTCCGACTGGCTATCTGGTTAGCGACCGCTTCTTTGCGAAATGGCTGGTGAGAGGAGGAATCATAGCCAACTGAGGAAATGAAAATTACGTCCCGATGCAGCATTTGCTACGTCCCGACGCAGCAAAAGATGCGTCCCGACGTAGTAACAGATACGTCGGGACGTAATTTCAGAAGCATCCTGGTAATCATCAAAAGAGCCTCTTTCGCATCTGGTTCAGGGGTGGCAACAGGTGGCAATAAGGTGGCAATAGAAACACCCCTTATTGCCACCCGTTATTCGTTTATAATCAATGAGTTAAGTGCGAGCGTGGCAAATGTTGCATTAAAATGAAGAAAAATAATTTTTCTTTTAAAGAATTCGTCTTTTGATGTAAGCTGATGAAATCATGTACGTCATTGCGCAAGTTCATACGTTTCATTGAGTTGAAGGATACAACTTCACTAGGTGACGGATTCGACTTCGCTGGGTGGAAGATTCGACTTCGCTGGGTGATGGATTCGACTTCGCTGGGTGGAAGAGGCAATTTCGTTGGCTGAATGAAGCACTTGATGTTGCAGAATGAAGTGGTTGAAGTAGCTGAATGAAGTGGTTGAATGAGGCGGTTGATGTTACTGAATTTTCAACTATAAGTTGACTCAAGTTTCGCAAGTCTTGCCCTTTCAGGGCGTACTGCTTCATGGAGCTTTTGGGCCTTCAGCCCGTACTTGAACCGCATGCGAAAGTTCAGTTACCAAATCAAATGCTAGTGCGTACATACTGCCTCCTTTGTTGGCTCAAATAAGTCCTTATATCCAAAGAAGATGTTCCCATCTGCGGTTTTTGCGGAGATGACAATTCCTACGAAAGGATTGTTCTCAACTTCAATCACTTCGCCCTGTGTCCAGTCTTTGGCATGTGTCAAGTCTGGAGATATTAATACTTTGTCGCCTGTTCTCATAATCATAAAAATATAAATGTTGTACTTATTCGGTGCAAAGAAAATGCAAACGAGCGCAAAGAAAGCTTGCTTTCAATTTGCCGAGTGCTGCTTTTCTTCTGCAAAGATACGACTTTATCCTGAAACTCGCAAGGTTTTAGGGTGGAAAAGTTTTTTTGAGAAGAAAATAGGCGACTCCCGGAATGGAGGAGAGCCGCCTATTGAATATTGTTGTTTCGATGATGAAACGAAGGATTATTTATTCTTTGATTTCCCAATGGCCTCCAAATGTAGAAGAACCAACACGCTCTATTCTTTTTTGAGCCTTTAGCTTTTCTATATGTTTTTGTATTGCACTTGCCTTGATAGCTAGTTTGTCCACGAGCTCTTGTCTTGTTATATACGGATTGTCTTTTATTAATTCAAAAACCTTTTCAATTGTTTTTGGTGATCCAGTTTGACCACCAGTTTGACCACCAGTTTGACCACCAGTTTGACCACCAGTTTCATTAGGAATAGGTAATCGTAGTTCTACCTCTTGTAACTCGTATTTATCTATTAATTCAGGCTTACCCCAACCTGCCTTTTGCCAAGCAGAGATAATTTTAGGAAATCCAGAACCTATATTCTCACCATATCCTATCATACGGAGCATATTCTGTATTCTTGGGTTGCGTGCTTTTGAAACCCCACCTTCATAGATGTTTTCTATCGGAAGTTTCAAATTTCCAGGATTCCGTAAGCATAGGCAGTCATCATGCTTTTCTATCCTTAAGATACCACTATCCAAGAATAGGTCAGAGTGAATAATCGAGTTGGTAAATCCTTCTCTTACAGCTTTCATTTGTGGTGTGTCATCTACACGCTGATAACCTTCCATATGAAAAGGGTGAGGTAAGTCGAATGTCAACTTAGGCATAACAATTCTAAAGAATTGATACAAGTTGTTCTCCCAACGCCCATCGTAAGTTAGTCTGTCTCTATATCTTTCCTCACCTTCTAGATGGCTCATGTCGAGATAGTCCATGCGAAAATTTCCAAATCGCTCCCTTATGGCTAACCCTGTTCCAAACATCATTAGTCCTGCTACCGTCAGTCCTTCTTTTCCTGTTTGTCTATTCTTAGTATATCCACCTAAAAGTCGCAAGAATTCTTTATCGTCCTTATCGTTCCATTCATGGTCGGCATTTAGTATTCTGAATTGATTACGGTAACCATGGAGTGTATTTGTATCAATGTCATCCAGAGTAAAACCATCTAGTAATCCTCCGTCATTGCCATCTTCGTTAGCATCACGAATCATGGCTCTTACTTCCATTTCTGTGCAATGGTAATCACCTTCATGGTTGCGTTTGAAGGAACCTTTGTAAGGATTTTCATTTAAGAAGACAGGCTTCATTCGCCAATCTGCTTGTGGCACGTGGATACATATAATAGATTTCCCGTCTATTGTATGTACCTCTACATCTGAGTCAAGCAAAATGTTTCTATTTACTTTGTTACTATTGATGGTGTTCCATAAATCAGAGATAAGCTTAGGGATATTGTCAACTCCGATGATAGTAAAACGTTTGGCAACATCCGTTTCTTTTCTATTTTCGTCTATACCTAATAATATATAGCCACCAATAGTGTTGGCAAAAGCGGAATATGACTCCCAAACAGATTTTGGGAGCTCCGTCTTTGCTTTTTTGCATTCCAGGGTAAGTCGTTCGCCTTGGGCAAGCATTTGCTTAATTTCTGTTTCTGTCATGCCTTGTCTTTGTTAGTCGCTGGCAAAGATACGACTTTTCCTCGTAACTTCCAAGGATTTAGGGGAAAATGTGGGGATGATGATGATGAAAAAATAAGTGTTTCTTTTCGGGGCACCTGCATAAACCTGTGTTTAGGCATAAATGTTAGTAAGTCTAAACAGGAAGAACTTGGGAAGTCTTTCTTACGATTGACGTTTTGCGGAGCCGCTTATCATTATATTACGGTTGTACAACTAAAAGGGTTATAGTTGTACGACTATAAAGCTACGGTTGTACGACTAAAGGGTGTATAGTTGTACGACTAAAGAGGTTATAGTTGTACGACTAAAAGGTGTTGTCACTAGGCTCAGCAGAGGTGCTGACTGCAGTCAGCAGACCTGCTGACTAGGCTCGGCAGAGCTGCTGAGCCTAGTGGCAATGTCTGAGAAGGTATATTCCACAGGGCAGACGCATTAAATATTTTGCACCAAAAGATACAAGTTATCACATTATTATATATATGCATCATCTTTCATAGAAGACCAAGAGCGCGAATTCAACAAGCAAGTGCAAAAATCCATCCCATTGTCTGTTGTTATGGACTTTATTTTTCCTGAAAATTTTATACCTTTGTGTCATGAAAAATCAAGGACAATTAGCGTTGGCACAATTAATTCTGCCATCAGAGATACTTTCAAATTTTGAAGTAGTACGTGTAGAAGAAGAGGCATCCCTTATTCGCATCTATCTTGATGAATCAGTTAAAGCTGATTATAAAGAGAACCCTTTGATTGAATCTAAAGGGTTCTGTGATGCCGTAACTATCCGTAACTTCCAAAGTTTTAGGGAAAAAATACTTGAAAAGGATGGAGAGAAAGAAAAAAATAGGCGACTCTCGGAATTGAGAGCCGCCTATTGATATCTAGTTTATTTGATGAAGCAAATGCTTACTTCTTAGTCATTTCACACTTTGCATAGCCATCAGCCCAAGGATAAAGCTTGATGTCGTATTTGCCTTCTTCTACAGCGATGTTTGCAGGATTACCCTTTGAAGTGAGGTTATCTAACTCTCCACCCCAGTTGATGGCCCAATCATCGTTAGCGCGGAACTTGATTACACCAGTTTTCAAAGTGATGTCTTTGACTTCCCAATAGCGACCTTCCTTAGTTTCTTTGTTGTAAGGAACATATTTCATATCAATGTCGTCGCCGCTCCAACCATTGACTGTTGCGTCACCAATGATACCAATAGTGGTGATAGGAGTCAGAGTGTACTTCTTTGTAGACAAATCAACATCTACCTTATAGTAACCTTCTGTTTCGTCCATGATGATGTTGTCACTTTCCTGACCGAAGAATGCACCACCATAGTTAGTACCATCCCAGTTTTGCTGAGAACAGAACTTGAAACCATTCTGGTTCAGATACATGAAACCAGTGTAGTTAACACCATCCTCACCTGAGAGGTAGTCAATCTGATCCCATCCATTAGCATCGCCTGCCATATAGAGCACAGGCTTAGCAAAAGAGTATGTCAGATTGTTCATGTCGAGTGTTACAATCCATGTACCAGCTCCTGGAATAACCATGGTCTGTAATTTACCCCAGCTATCGCCATAAAAATAGATATAGCCAGAACTATCTTCGCAACCATTCTCTTTGCATCCTAGAGCACCGGTGTCGATGATTTTCCAGTCACCGCCTTCATCGTACTTGCTGCCTGCATAGAACTTAAACCAGTTCTTGTCTGCAGTAGTTGTAACCTTCAACTGATATACTCCATCGCTAATCTTGTTCATCCAGACAGGAGATTTTGCATCCCACTCATTTCCGTTTATCTGACCGAGCATATAGTATCCCTTCTCATCGAGTTGAGGTGTTGCAGTTGGAGTAAACTTACCTGTAGTTTCACCTACAGAATTAATGGCAACGGCATCGCCTGATGCCAAGTTGACAGATACCTTTGACTCAACTTTCATATCACGTGCAACGCTGGCGCGTGAATTATTCTGATTGCAAAGAATCTTCTCTAATTCTGCTGCGTTTACCTGAATGTTGTTGCCATCGATTTCACCATTGATGGCTTCACCATTCACTTTCAGACTTTTAAGCGTGTAGCCGGTTACATTTGCATCTGTTGTATTGACAGTGACGAGATTGATGACTCCATCTGCGTCTGGCATACTACTCTCTGCTTCAGGACCCGCTGCAAAGGTGATTCCGTATTTTGCAGCTGAGGCTTCCTGCTCATTGGCCTGTGGGTTTGCCCAATCGTCGTAGTCGCCGTTGCAGCTGGCAAGTGTAACACTTGCCAAGACTGCTAAGCTATATAATAATGTTTTTTTCATTTTGCTTTGGTCTTAATTATTTAACTTCTGCTTTATTAGTATCGAAGTTGACATACAACTTCTTACCTGCGGCGGTTGATACACTGTAATCAGCGCCAAAGGTCTCTGCCCAGTTGTTTGGCATATCTTTATTTCGCCAGAAGATGTTACCTTTATAAATGGTGAACTCTGTACGATACCAGTCAATATCACCCACCTTGACAGATACACGAAGCTCTGCGCTGGCAGTGAATGCAGGAGAAACCCATTCGCCATTCTGGTCGGCTGGAGGTGTCAGAGCAACGTTGTCTGCAAAGCCCCAGGTTTCTTGACCCATACAAGCACCAATCAGGCAAACCTGAGTCTTGTAAACAGTCATTGTCCAGTCAATGTTCTTCTTATCTTCTGTAATCTTACCCTTGAAATAGAGGGTGTACCAGCCTGCGTTAGCTACCTTGATGTTTTGGTTATCACCTTCAGTGACACCTGCTTCGGCTTCATCAACGATTGTAATACGGTTGAAACCACGGTAGTCATTGTTCTTTGTACCCCACTTGAATTCACCACCTGCTGGCAGGTAGACAATTCCATAGTATTGTCCAGGTACACCTTGTACCTCAGGAATAGGTTTCCAACTCTTCCAGCCTTCCTGGATAGAACTTCCTATCAAGTAGAGGTTATCTGTGAACTCAGCGTCAGGAGCCTTGTAGGTTGCCTTGACAGAAGGCAAAGTAATTACATTTGAGAATGTCTGACCATAATTAGGGTTTGTAGTACCACCAATAACCGCACGAAGACGGATGTAGACAGGCATTTCCTCAGGAACGCTTGTGTCAGGATGGGCATCCTGGAAAAGTGCAACCACAGCACTGTTTACTTCAGATGCGTCGACATCCATATTTGCTCTTTTGTAGAATGTCTTCAACTGGGTATGAGTAACAGTTGAGTCGTTCTTGAATTCTGGATCGATAGAGACCTGTACATAGTATTCTACTCCGTAAGGTGCTCCACCATAGTTTGGCTGAGAACATGTCAAGTTCAGAGTTTTTGCACTGACGAGGTCGTAAGTATTTTTTTCTGCAAGTGCAGGAGTGTTCAACACAAATTCCTCATCAACATGACTCAAGTCCAATGTTGGGTTGCTGTCTCTATCATCATCGCATGATGTAAAGAGCAAAGGAAGAACCATTGCTGGCAGCAACATGAATTTATATATCTTTTTCATAATTGATTTCTTTTATTTTAAATCTGGTTTCCTAACAATTAGTATTTTGGATTCTGCGTCATGTTAGGGTTATTCTTTGTCTCATTGCCTGGGATAGGATAGATGTCGTAGTATGACTCAATACCAGATCCGTTAGATACTCCGCCCTTGAAATTCCAGAGATACTTAGAACCTGTGAACAATCCAAAGCGAACCAAGTCTGAACGGCGACGACCTTCCAAGTAGAACTCACGACACCATTCGTCGATAAGAGTCTGATCATCTACACCTGTTGCCAATGCTGTACGATGGGCACGACCCTGAACCTCCTGGATGTCTGCCAAACCGTCCTGGCTACCATTGAGGCGGTACTTAGCTTCAGCACGGGTCAGATAGATTTCTGCCAAGCGGAACATTGGGAAGTCGGTATCTGAATAGTTCTGGTGGTGCTGAGGTTCACCATCTGCGTGGAAGTTGCTCCACTTAACGATTGATGCACCATTCAGAGGACCTGTAATAGCATCGCCTGGTGTCAGTGTACGTACTTTGCCATCGCAGCCACCTATACCCATATAGAACAGGGCACGATCGTCTTTAGCCTTTGCGATAACATCTGCAGTGCTGATATGCTTCTCGTTATCCTTAGCAATAACCTGCTCTTTGGTAGGATTATTTATGAGATCTTCTTTCTCAGCCTTTGGAATATCCTCCTCGTTAGGGAAGAACTTCTTTACCAAGTCTACACGTGCAAACAGACATTTCCAAGCATCACTTGTACTTACGTAAGGCATGCCTGCTATGCTGGTAGCATTTACAAGGTAAGAAGTACCTGCATAAGCACGAGTCTTAACACCATCCTGACGGATAGGGAAGATGATTTCCTTCATTGCTTCTGGGTTTTTGTCATTATCGCCCATGAACAACTGCTGGTAACCGCTGTAGCCATTCTTTGCTTCACGGCAAAGATCATATTTATTGCTATCGATAATCTTGTCGCAATAATCGATAGCCTTCTGGTAATCCTTCACCTGACCATTGGTATAAACGGCAGAGTTAAGAGCCAGGCGAGCATGGAGCGCATAAGCTGCACCACGGTCAGCACGTCCGAAATTCTCAGAATTGTTATAAGCACCAACCTCAGCCATCAATGGCTCGATAGTTTCCAACTCTTTATCCAGCCAGTTATAGAGATCTACTCCTGCCTTCTCTACAGGGAGAGAATCGTCGAAGGTTTCCTTGAAAGGAGCCTTGCGATAAAGGTCAAGGAAATAATAGTAGTTCAAGGCACGGAGGAAGCGAACCTCTGCAACTTTGTCTTCTTCCAGTTTGCCAGTCAGCTCTGTAATAAACTGGTTGTACAAGGTGATGTTGAAAATCAGACGCTGGTATGTCCAGTTAACACGAGCATTATCCTTGGTCCAGTTCATGTGGGTAATAGGAGCAATGGCTTCATTGTCCTGATATGCCCACAGAGTTTCGTCTGTCATCAACTCTTGTAAGTTGAAAACTGTACGGATAAATCCGCTTTCACCTTCATCGCCACTTAAGTCTGCTATACCTGCAGGACCTTTCTGACCTGTAAGACCAAGAGTAGCATACTGCTTAGCCAAGAGCCCCTCTACTGTGTATGTTGGGTAATTATGTGGGTCAACAGACTTGATGTTCAGTTCGTCTGCGCAAGAGACAAAGCCCATGCACAACATACCTGCCATTGCAGTCTTAATCAATATTTTTTTCATAATAGTCTCCTTTAAATATTTTAGAAGTTAAGATTCAAACCAAGCTGGAAGCTTATTGGACGTGGGTAAGGATTGCTGTCGATACCGCTGCTTACCTCTGGGTCGATTCCCTTATACTTGGTAATGATGAATGGATTCTGGACTGTGAAGAAGATGCGTCCACTGCAAATCTTCTCTGCACCTACCTTGATCAAGGCTGGGAAACTGTAGCCCAATGTCATGTTGCTACACTTCAAGTATGAAGCATTGCGTACGAAATAGTCGCTGGTATTGGTTGGGTTTGTTGCTGTACCCGTGAAACCAAGATTAACAGCTTCTGTTGTCGTATTTCTGAAGGCACCACTTGCGTTGATTTCGTTCAGAACTGCTTTGCTATTCAAGAAGTCGTAGTATACATAGTTGCCGATTGATGCATGGAAGGCTGCACTGAAGTCCCAGTTCTTGTAGATGAACTTGGTAGTGAGACCCATGATGACATCAGGAGCTGGGCTCTTGTAGCAATAACGGTCGTCATCATCAATTGTGCCATTTCCGTTGCGATCAACATAAGCACCCTCGATAGGCTTGCCGTTCTCATCGTAAACCTGCTGGTAAACATAGTATGAATTGATTGGCTGACCAACCTTGTTTACCTGAATCTTGGTGTTGTTACCACGAGATACCTTGTCACCAGTCCATACCCAGTCTTGCAAACCTGCTTCCAACTCAGTGATTTCGTTGTGGTTCCATCCTATGTTGTAAGTTACATCCCAAATGAAGTCCTTTGTAACGATAGGCTTAACGTTGAATGCCAACTCAATACCGTAGTTCTCCAAAGAACCGATGTTCTTCAGAAGTTGGTCACCAAAGGTTGTACCACCAGCAATGGCAACGCTTGCCAAAAGGTCGGTAGTCTTACGATAGTAACCATCTACATTCACACCGAAACGACCATTGAGAGCAGTAAAGTCGAGACCTGCATTATAAGTTGTAGTCTTTTCCCATGTCAAGTCTGGATTGCTTGCTGTTGGGCGTAAAGTCTGGTAATATTTATCACCGAATGGATACTGTGCATAACCATTGCTGACTCTATACAGAGTAGAATAGTAGAAGTCATCAATACCATTCTGCTGACCGGTCTTACCCCAACCCAAACGGAGTTTCAATTCATCCAACCATTTTACATCCTTCAGGAATGGCTCGTTGTTGATCTTCCATGCAAAGGCTGCTGCTGGGAAGTAACCCCACTTCTTACCCTTTCTGAAACGAGAAGAACCATCGGCACGGAATGTAGCTGTAAACAAATAGCGATCGAGCAAGTTGTAGTTAAGACGTCCGAAGTAAGATACCAGAGAGTTGTGGGTTCTCCACATTTCGTCATCTTTGCTTACTGGGTCATGCTCGTAATTCCACTTGCCTTCTGTTGTTTCATACAGAGGATTGTTCGCTTTCAAGTATTCATCGGTACCTGTTCCGTAGTTATAACCTGTTCTGTGGTAGTGGCTCTGCTCTGCACCTGCCATGATGTCGATGTCATGAACACCAAACTTGTGTGCATATTCTGCAAAAGCTTTACCTTCTATGCTATATTTATAGGCGTGGTCATAGCCATAATAACCAAAATAGTTGTTGGAGTAAGAATACTTGGAAATAGTTTCATCCTGCTTACCATCTGTATACTGGGCACCGATGGCAGCATGCAAATGCAAGTCTTCGAAACCATGAATCTTGTAGTCTACCTCAAGGTTTCCTGAAATATCATTAGACTTGGCGATACACTTGTAGTTGTCAAGAACTGCCACAGGGTTCTGTGGCATTTGAGCCTTTGCAATACTAGTCCAGCTAGGATCGGTAATTTTGTCGTCCTTAGCCTGCAAGTACTGGAAATATCCACCGACGCAATCATATGCCGCATCATCTACGCGAACAGGCTGTGTAGGATCCATGGTAAGTGCGCCACCGATGGCATCACCAACCTTTGCATAACGGTCCTTCTCGAACATATACTTCGCTGTGAAGTTAACGTTCAAGTGCTTGTCAAGGAAGGTAGGAGCAACGTTGATAGATGTATTGAAACGCTTCATCCAAGTGGTCTTAACGATACCGTTGTTATCTTCGAAACCTAAGCTGACACGATAAGGCATATTCTTCAGACCGCCCTGAATGCTGACGTTGTGATTGGTAGAGATAGCTGTACGGAAAATCTCATCCTGCCAGTCGGTATCGGCAGTACCCAAACCGCTAGTGTCAATACCCAGATTGGTAAGAGCCTGCTTGTATTCGCTGGCATTCATTACCTTATATTTCTTCTGGACGGTAGACAATGTTACATCGCCATTATAGGTAACAGATGGTTTCTGGCCAGAACGTCCCTTCTTGGTTGTAATGATGATGACACCATTAGAAGCACGGGAAC
>ENA-OWPL01001878-OWPL01001878.1-human-gut-metagenome-genome-assembly--contig:-NODE-1878-length-11521-cov-56.200157_pt1 | contig 11521 bp, 7 predicted proteins | sample MGYA00248263_ERZ651844 | MGnify/ENA primary metagenome ERZ651844 (study PRJEB26924, sample SAMEA4378256) | human gut metagenome | biome: human gut; feature: human-associated habitat; material: faeces... | reverse complement strand
GCTTCGCCTGCGATTTTGAATTATTCAGTTGTGAATTACAGCAGACAAGGCAAACTTAGGAGGCTATGGCGTCTCGCCGTAGCCACGCAGCCTCCCATAGCAGATTATCTCCTGAAGGGACACGTATCTATCAGACACCCACTGCAAGCTCCGAAGGAGCGCAGCTTGCAGTGGGGGGCGTGATGGTGATGAAAATTTTATGAGCAATAATAAGAAACAGGGAGATTAAAGCTGATTTTGAAAAAACAGCTGTTTCATACCTGCAACAGATGATCAATAAGATTTGGGCGCAGGCTGGTATGAAGGCGTTGGCAGAGATAGCAGACATCTATCCACGTATGACGAGTATTCACGACAGTAGCCTATTTGACGATAGCTTTGCAATGGACTTAATTAATTAAGGCGACAAAATTATCTATTGTGCAATGTACCTGTACATCGGCTACATCAACGAGGCTACCAACTTTGATGAAAGCCAAGGTGGCGGCGGTAGCGATACCAAGGATTTGGGACGTGAGAAGGACGAAGATGAGATTGAATAGATAAGACGATGCTTGCGACAAGCGACAAAGATGATGAAACCAATGAAGAGGAAAGGCTTGAGTAGATAAAATATTAAGGGAGGAGCGCATTCGAACACGCCCCTCCCAAATTATTTTACAACTCGCAATAATCTTGCGAATCACTATCCTTAGTAACGACTTGAATAGTGAGACGAGTGTGAACTATGCGAGTTGTGAGAACTGTGCGAATAGTGAACTGAAAAGAGAAACAATATCAGTACCATTGTTCTACTATAGGTTTGACATTTCTATAATCAGGCATGCATTGACCTATTGAAGCACCGATGAATGTCGGGTCACAAATATAGAAAGCCTTGCCTTTGTACATATATCCATCTCCATTCATTTGAGAGGTTGTGAAGTTTACTGCAGTACATTCATGCCCAGGATACTGTACGAGGTGTACGTCAAGTCCCAAGACGTTACGCACAAGAAACGCAAAAAGGATGGCCCTGTCTTCGCAGTCGTTCTTCGGATAATAAAAGTTTTCTTCTATGAAATAGGGCTTCTCATATCCATGTTGTTCTCCGTCTGTAGCATAGTCGAAAGCATATTGTACGAAATGAAGGATTCTATAGACCGATTCCTTTTCTGAACAACCTTGTATTTGTTCTTTAACCTGTGTAAGTAAAGATCGGTGGAAGTTTGAATCAATAGTTGACATAGCATAAAAAGGAATATCCATCTGTGGGTAACGGCGGATGGCCTCCATAGTTCCCTCATCAACAGAACCTTGTAATGAGATTTTGCCATCACTCATACTAAACCTATGCGCCACACCTGTCTTTATCCCTATATTTCCACCTCTAATGGTTAAGTCTATATTGCGCCCTTTGTCTGTTTCGTTAGGTAAACGACATGTATAAATTCCTGCATTTTGAACCTTGCTTGTAGAATCGTCATAAAAGACATAATATTTTTTACCATCAATAAAAAGATAGCTCCGCTCATATACCTGTTGATTGAATGGCACCAACAATAAAAGTTGATTTCCGCAACTTGACAAACGGATATCATATCCCATATTTACGAGGAGAAAATGTTGCAGTACTATTTTACTTGCAAGATTCTTACAAGTTGACTCCGTATAGTTCCTGACAAGCTCAAATGTAAACCAATCGTTGAGACCATACGCCATAGTTAGTGATTGCAAAGAGCGTATAACATCTTTCATCACTCTATCTTGCCGATAGGCGTTCCAAACCTTTGCTATTGCTTGATGTTCAATGTCATCAATCGTTTGTGCATGACATAAAACTGCACTTAGTTTCATTCCGTAAAAGGAAAAAGACATATTTGGCAAAGCACTGGGGGCAATAGGCTCCACAGATATGGGGCTATCTGTTGACGTTGGTTGTATCGTGGGTTTTACCTCGGGTTCAGACTGAACAGGTGTGACATCTTGAGGTTTTACGTCAGCCTTTGGTGCAATTGACGGTTTGGGTTCATGGTCCCTCTTAATACCTTTAAACTGTTCATATTCATCCCAGACACCTTGTAGATATTTTGCGTAGTTTTCCAACACTGTTTTTCTGAAGCTACCATAGTTATCAAGCACTCTTTTACGGAATGCTTGATAGTCTGAATTTGTGTTTTGTGCCATCATTGACGAAGAACACAACAGTAGTATAAAAAAATACTTACGCATAATTGTATATTATAGTTTACCAGTTACCAATTCCAAACAAGCCTATCTCGGGATCAGGTTCAGGTTGCCATGTCCTAACCTTGATAATGGGCTTTTGAGGATTCTCCAAATCAACTTGCAAATAGAGATAGCCTTGGTCACCATAGTTGGTTGAATAATAGTCCTGCTTAATTTGTATGCCATACTCCTCACCATTCTTTGCCTTTCGAACGTCATTATTCGCAAATCGTATGTTTACAAACTCATTGCTTCTGAAACAAGCCTCCAAGTTCTTCATATACTGGTCCTTGCTATACTGAACTCGACGGATATGCCTCTGCGTATGGAATGTTACTGGCATATCCTTGCTCTGTCTGTTCGCAACAAGTCTTTCTGCTACATGACCTACTATAATGACGGCATCGTCATCAAATATTGTTTTGAGATAGTCAAGTCGCTTCAGTGCGTATGCTGTTTTGTAATTTTCAAGAAATTGCATAATTGTTTGACGAGCAATAGGAGTCCATGCGCCACGTTTCATGATGTCTTGTTTGGCTTTGCGGTCAAGACCGAAAGCAATACAGTCTATTTTCTGATTTTTGTCGAATGTAAAGACCACATCTTCCACAAAGTCCTTTCTTAACCCTTTCTTGAAAGAGAAAGACATTTGTATGCTTCTTGCAATTACATTGTCACGCAGTTGGCTAAACTGACAATCCATTGCATTGAGTATTCTGGCATTGCCATATCTTACAAGGCTTGTAAACATACTCCAGCCATCATCAGTAAAGAGAGTGCGTACAGCATCATAGTCGTGTCCCTTTATCGCATTAAGCACTTTGGTTAGCACAGCTCTATAAGAACCATCATTTGCAACAGGCAACATTGTATTATTTGCCCGTGACTTACCCAAAGATAGTGTATTGTCTGTACTTTTTTTAGCCTTTCCCATTTGCAGGTTTACCCTTGCCGCACGTATAGATTGCCCTTTTACGACATTCAGAACGCTTTGTATTTCCTGATTGATGTGCGCTTGACCACGATAGGCGTATTCGTAGTTGATTTGAACGTTGTCAGGAACCAAGCCTTTACTGAATTCCATCGTTCCACGTCCGTCCTTCGCACTACAGATATTGCTCCAGTTGCGTCCGTCGAAGTAGGTGAAGTCAAGTGTACTGACGGGTTGACCTTTATACTTGAACATTAAATCGACATTTATGCCATCGTTACCAGTAACCTCAACGCTTAAATCCTTTAGGATATTTGTAATCTGTTGCGGAAGCCAGGTTAAAGGATACATTGTTTCTCCTGTTTCTTCATCCGAATAAACGACACTCGACGGTCGCTGCACAGATTTGAGCAAAGAATATGCCCAATAATAATTTCTTAGCGCATCGTCTATCTTGCAAGCATCTTCAGCAACCTTTCCTAAACGGATATACTCTTTTATGGTACGAATTCTCCCTTCAAAGATTTTGTTCAGTTCGCTTCGTTTGATAAATCGACCGATATGAGCTTGGTCTGGATTGTTGTCTATGACAATGCGCTCTGTATTGGTCAAAGTGGCGGTTGAGTATGTCTGCACTTTCGAGGTCGTATAACTTGCTGCATCAAGTTTCCCATTGGTTGTACGTTCGTCTTCTGTTATAGAGAAGTCGTTACTTACCACAACGGATATTTTGCTTATCAATGCAGCGAGTGCCTGTTGGTCAGCTTCCTCAACTGTCGCTCCCCAACCTTCTCCCGATAGATAAGTTTGGGTATTACGTATTACCTCATCCCAACTTTGCGAGAAAGCTGAAATGAGGCAAAAGTTCATTGTCAGTAAAACAATTATTCGTTTAGTCATTGGTTTGTGTAGAAACGGTTGTTGGTTTGAAACCTTCACGAACGAAGTCGCTTACCTTCTTTGCATATTTCTGGGCGGCTGCACTTTCTTTTGCGGCATTCTCGTATGCACGGATTCTTGCTCGGGTGGCAGCACTTTCGCTTACCACAAAGAATGTCTGCATCTCGTAACTTCCATCCTTGTTGCTGCGGATAACGGAGAAAGACTCCTGCAACTCGCCGTTGAGTTCCTTTTGCACAAGACTCTCGTAGGCTGCATAGAAATGGTCAAATTCTCCTGATACGTCATCGCCATTACCAGCAATATCACTCACAATACGCCCTTTCAACTGTCTACCAGCCTGTTGGGCATAATTATTACAAGCATTGTTGATACAAGTCTGATGACCCACATTCTTTGACTTGAACTTGGAGCAGGTACCTACTATTTCGTAGGCGTCTTCTCCTTCTTTGTTGAGCTTACCATAGTGGTTGAGAAGGGCAACATCAAGAGAGCGAGACGAGCCATAAAGCATCCAGCCTCCCTTCTTAAATTCCTTCATCTTCACCTTGTACTCCTTCTTCAAGGCTTTGTTAAGTGCCTTGTTGTTCTGGGCATTCAATGCAGGCAATACCATGCAGAGTGCCATGAAAAACATGATAATCTTTTTCATAAAACGATAATATTTTTAATCATTTCTTTCTTGACTTATTATAGACAGATTATATAGCCCGTCAAAAAAAATGTATAGTTGCAAGAACCGTTCACGTAATATTCTTATGTTTATAAATATGCCGCCCTTGTCTGTTTGGGACTTATTGCACTGGTCATTCAGTATTTTGGGATATCTGAACGCAGTCGCCATAGGATCAAATCTATCTATCTCTGAGAGTAGCTTTTCAACAGTTTCCACCTGTTCATAACCCTCTTCTATTTCTATGTTTGCTTTCACTTGTTTCCAAGAATTCATCAGCTTGTGGCCGTTGCCTTTTATATTTATTCCGTAATTGGATAGAATCAATTTCATAATAATCTCCAAATACATTCTGAGACAAAACAGCGCAGGATAAATGTAGCTGTCTTTTCTAAGGTAGTTTTTCCCATACTCCACAATATCCAGCAAAAATATTGCAGTACTTGCATATCCCTGTTCAAAATACACGTCATTAGCTATAGACATGGCGATTTGTGGGTCATCGGGATTATTTGACTCCACTAACAACTCGTCACCTTTTTTCAATGGTAAAACATGCATCGTTATTTCATCAATATCTTTCTGTGATAATAAGAATATGCTTTGTAGCACTTGCATCTTGTATCGTTTGCATAGCTTTCTGACTCGTTTCTTCATAATGTTTTATTTAAATGTTAACATTAGGCGAAAACCAGCACCTGACACATATGAATTATCTATTTGATATCCAGCAGAACCATAATTATTATATGTATTTACTGATGATGTATTTGTTACATATTGAGACTGACTACAATAAGCACCTCCATAGATGTAAGGATATTCAAATCCATTATACGGTAAGCTATACATAGTACTAACAAACTCACCGACATTTCCGCTCATATCATAGATTCCCAATTCATTAGGTGCTTTAGTTTTCACTTTTTGTTTTGAAGAGCAGTTGGCGGAATACCAAGCAACATCTCCTGGAGTATTACTTCCTGCATAGGTGTAATTTTGAGATTTATTTCCTCCATTAGCAGCATACCTCCATTGGCCGTCTGATGGCAACGAGAAATTCAATTTCGTTTCATTATTTAATTTCTCAATAAATGATGTAATAACTGAATACGAAATCTCATCTATTGGCAATTGTGATGTGGATACTGTTCCATTGACAGACTTATACAAAGCTTCAGTAGTTTCTGTTTCTGCCATCAAAAAGAAGCCACCGTTATATCCTGCAACAGGAATCATTTTAAACTCTACGCCACTTGCTTTGACATACAATCCACTACGCCAGTTGTTGTGTGAAGACTCTGATGGAATAGCCATATACCCACTTTCGCCCACATTAAGCATGCTGCTTGTGCATGTACGCGTAAATGCATAATCAGAACCGACAAGACCAAGGCTTCTGTCGTTGTCTGTGAAGGAGCCATATATATAAGGTGTGCTTCCGTTCGATGCCACGGTTGATGTAATCATGGCATTTGATGTAGAGAATTTGTTAATGGCAGGAGAGAACGTTGTATAGACAGAAATACCTGTCGTATATATCTTTTCTCCTGACTTTCCAGTAAAACGAATGCGACCTGTCTTTGGAGACAATATGGCAGTAACAGTCAATGATCCGTTACTATAGGCATACGTGGCATTCAAGTCCTCATAAATCTCTGAATTGGAATTCAACGAGACCAAAGAAGAACTGGAGGATGTTGCGTTGACAAAATAACGTGCCTCACACTTCAGATTACTACCTGTTGCCAAGTTGCCATCATAGCTGACCGACCATCCTGAAGCACTGCTATAGGAGGCTTCGCCTGGAACAATGGTTGAGCCATTGAAGAATGTGATATAAATCTTGTCTCCATCTTTCCATGAAGAGCTGGTCGCTCTTGTCTGAACTTTAGCTTTGGATGAACCTTGTTGGTCGAAGCCGATGACTTTACCCACAAATTCCATTTTGACAGTTTGTTTGCCATTTTGATTCTCTACTTCTGACAAAACATCAGAAGAGCATGAGCCCAAAGCCAATACAATAACTACAGCCATGAGCATTTGGATAACGTGTACCTGTTTCATATCTTTTTCTTTTTATATTTCAACAATTAATAATTCCAGTTACTATCGTTTGAAAAGTCGTTCTTTTGCATATTGCCAGATGTATTTGCTTTAGAATCGAGACTATGGTCTGATTTAAACCCTGTTATTGTCACCTTTGCACTCGAATTGGTGGAACTATCCCAACTTGTATCTGCCTTAAAGCCTACCACAGACAACTTAGTACCACTTTGGCTGCTCGTGTCATAATTGGTATCACTTCCGTAACCTGTTATGGTCAGACTTCCAGTTGAAGAACCATTGCTGTCATAATCTTTGTCTTCCTCAAAATCTTTACGCAGAAAAGTTCCTCCATAGTTTAATTGGGTGACAGTCAACGTAACAGAATAAGAGCCTTCCTTCAAATCGGTTAACGAGATAGTAATCTTGCCGATACGGGCATCCTTTGTGCCATTTTCCGATGCAGTGACAGTAAAGGAGTCTCCGTTTCTTGATATTGTTAACCAATTGTCTGAACAGTTTATGGAGTAAGTTCCATCTGTGGATATGGTCACAGCATTTGACGTGCCACCCTTGGAATAGAACAACAATTCATTTGCATCCACAGTCAAGTACCGTGCTTTTTGGGACACAAGGATATTCACACTTCTACCCAAAGCATCAAAATAAACATTTGCAGAACGTTTGTTGACAGAAGCATTGTCCGAAGCTGTAACTTTTACGTTAGCATTGTCTGTGCCATTAGTCGGAGAAATGGACAGCCAGTTAACCGTATCGTCTTTCCTTGCAGACCATGGCGCATTAGTAGTCAAAGTTACTTTAAGTTCGCCACCTTTACTTGTAAAATCAAGTAAGCTATTATCTATAGTAAAATATTTACCTTTTTGGACGATAGCTACTGTTGCGGAAGCATCACCCATCAGGATGTTTACAGAACCGCTTCTTTCCCCATCCGTAGAGTTTTCTTGAACGGTGATGGTTAAAGTGGAATTTCCTGTTGCCGTCTCTGGTGAGACTTTAATCCAATCGGCACTACTAAATGCTCGCCAAGTACCATCTGTAGCAATGGTGATTGTTTGCGATTCTTCCTTGTCTTTGAATGTCAATGTCGTGACAGCCACATCGAAAGTTTTACCTTTCTGATGTACTTTTACTGTAGCCGATGCACTTAAACCAGGTTGAGAAACTACAAATTCACCATCTCTCTCTGTTGTATTAGGATTGTCTTCGACTGTGACTTTTATTGCAGAATTCCCTGTCCCGCTTGTCTTGTCTACTTTTACCCATGACGGAACAGACGATACCTGCCATGAAGTATTACTATTGACTTGGATTGTTTGTGTCCCAGATGACGCCTCGAAATCATATTGCGACTTGTCTGTCTCAATATAAAGACCTCGTTGTTTGATAGGAATTTGTATTCTTTCTTGCGAACCTATGGAAAGAATTACATATCCAGTCCGCTCATCAACGGAAGTGTTTGGGGATACGGAAATTGTTATGGATGACGTTCCTGCTTCTCCGCTATTCGGTGTTACATTAATCCAACTATAAGATGTAGATGCTGTCCATTTTGATTCGGAAGTAATTTCAACCTTAACCTCTCCTGCAGTATTCTCGAACGTCAAGGTCTCTGCAGAGGCATTGATGGAAGCTGGAGCTTGAGTTACAACAATCTTGTTGCTTGTCTGGTCAATTCCATTGTACGAAAACAGTATTGTTGTCGTTCGATATTGACTGGTTTCGTTTGCCGTAGCGTTGAGAACAAAACTATTTCCCTTTTGAGATAGTGTAAGCCAATCTGCATCATTTGTCACAATATATGAACAGTTTGATGTTACGTCAAATGTTGATGTACAAGCGGTTCCTTTTAATGTAATATTTGATTGAGACACATTAATATAAGGCGTTGCAGCAGCTTGCGACACAGAAATACCCTTTTCATAATTCCAATCGCTGACATCCGCTTTTATATAAAAGATACCAGTTCTTGCAGCATTGGCATCTTTGTTCTCGGTTGCGCTGACATTTATATTTGAATTACTCTGACCATTTGCTGCAGAAATAGTGACCCATTCTATGGCGTTGTCAACTTTCCAAGGAGTTTCCATCGTTTCAATGCCCACACTTTGGCTTGATGCCTGATTGGCAGAAAACGACAGTGACGTAGGGGACACTCTAAGGTATCTTGGAGTCAATGTAGGCTTCAATCCAAAATCAGACGAATATTTGTCTGAACACCCAGCAAATACTGTGCATACCAGCAATATGTATAATCCTATATGTTTCATCTTAAAACGCAACCATTAATCCAAATTTCACATTAAAACCTTGTCCCCAATTCTTGATTTTAGAAGATACGGCCTCCAACTCTTTATATCCATTGGATTTTCCTACTCCAAAAGAATATTCAGGAGACAAACTCACTCCAAAATGATTGGTAATGATAGCCGACAAGCGCACTCCGACAAGCGCACTCGTCACATTGCTTCCATTTGCGGGTGTCACATTGCTCTCCTCTTGCATTGATTCTTTCAGACTCAGATAATTGATTCCCAATTGTGGGGTAATCCTGAATCTTGTTCCTACAGCTATTCCATATCCGACTTTACCGCTTACCACAAGTTCTGGGTGGTAGATGCTTGAAATAGGTTTCGTGTCGTTTCCACTCCAATAAATAGTTTCACTATTCCCTGTCCCATAGAAAGCAGATGCTTCTATGTTTACGTTGGAAATATAACCACCAATAGTTCCGCCGAAAGAGACAAAAGTTCCTGCACGACATCCTGCTTCTGCGTAAAACTCATTCTTGTAGTTGTATATTCTGCTCAAGGAAATATCGACATTAGGACTGGAACTACTTAAATCCATCTTCTTTTTATAATCTTTGTATCCTACTTTTTGGGCCAAAACCTCATAAGAGCCTGTTTTCAGTTCTTTTTGGCATGGAGTCGTTCCTAACTTTTCTCCGCCGACAGACACTATGGCTCCATTTGGGTCACTTCTAAATGAGAACATGGCTAATTGACTTAAAACGATATTTATATCGGTTGTTTTGTCTTGCTCTACTTTAATGTCTCGTTCTTCTGTCTTGTATCCAATTTGTTTCACAATGAGTTTATGATGCCCAATCTGTGTTGCATATGGTGTGAGAGCGGTGTTCGAAGGGATAGAAACTCCATCAAGCATAATCTCCGCATTATAGGGGTTGGTGTGTACACTAATCTTACCCATAATAGGCTTCAAATCATTCACGACAAGTTGCTGAATATGGACAGAATCGTTTATTACGACCTGTCCTTCCTTGGAATAATACCTATCGGCTACCACCTTATAAGTATACGTTCCAAATGACAATTCCTGTGAAGCTTCACCCTTGGAATTTAATTTGATATTCATACCGTTTAGCGTAATTGAAGCATTTGCGGGAAACACTCTTATATTCAACTTTTGTTTTCTGGAGTCATCGTAATAGTTTACAAACACTTTATCCGAAGTTATCTCCATGATATAAGTCCTTGCCTTTTCGATGTTTATAGGAAAACTGTAATTTACAAGTGAACCAAGTTGTGGATGTCGGATACTAATGTGACGTACACCAAAAGGGACGTACACCCATATTTCTCCAATATGATTGTCATCAACCTTTTGAACACCTGCAGATCCTACATCAAACGAAAATCCTTTTTGCGTAGTTTGCACCCGAATCAATGCACATTTATCTCCATTTTGGTCTTCAACCAAGGTGCTTTTATTTTGAGCCGTAAGGTCAGACTCTGCCAGCACAAAACGTGAAACAGAAATCTTTTGTGCATGTACGAAAGAAGAAAATAAGAAAATGGCGATTAGAATTCCCCATCGCCTATGTAAGTTCAATATCTGATAGTAGCCATTACTCATTATTGCTCGGTTAATGCTGCTGGCTACCTTGGCAAAAATTATGTTCTTCGTTTATACATACGAAAAAAGCGCGGAGCCTGTTCTGTCACTCGTTCCACGATCGATAGGCCTTCGCATTGCCCTGTAAGTCGAAACGAGCAACGCCGAAAGCCCCACGCCAGTGTAAGTATATAGAAAGCACTCTTGACAACAAACATATAGAATTGTCCGAAGCCAATGAGGGCTGTATATAATACACCTCATGAGGCGTTCTGCATTGCTTTGTTTTTGACTTACAGTTGAATTTGCGAAGTTCATCGATCGTCAAAACCAAAGCGTACAAAAACGCCTTTTACCATATGTATGTCTGCCCAACCTTTGCTCATTAAGGGCTTTTAGCCGAGCTAGACATTGCAAATATAGTCATTTCTTTTTAAATAGCTTCATTTTACCAGTAAAATCTTTCTTTGATGCTTGTTTTTTAACGATAGTTTGTAATTTGTAGAAGAAATCTGCTTATAAAGTATATTTATGAGGTGTATATTTCTTTTGCTCCGATTGAGGTAGATGCTTGTTGCATTTTTTGCAGAAAGTTCCTTTTAATCTTGTACTTTGCTGTACAAAACTTGATATTTTTGCTAATTCAATGAAAATGAGAAAGATAGATATGTGGTATCCGATTCCCCCGAAATTCTTACCCTAATAATATCCGATTCCCCCAAAATTTTTGGGAGTATATCAGGTAAGTAAAGAAGAAAGTTTGTAATAAAAAAGTCCGTGAACATTCATTTGCCCACGGACTTTTTAAATTATCTGATTCTTATAAATGTCTTATGCCTTGAAGCTCTCCAAGTCTTCTGCCTTGAAGTTCTGGATGTATGCTG
>ENA-OWPL01001877-OWPL01001877.1-human-gut-metagenome-genome-assembly--contig:-NODE-1877-length-11524-cov-3.666667_pt1 | contig 11524 bp, 9 predicted proteins | sample MGYA00248263_ERZ651844 | MGnify/ENA primary metagenome ERZ651844 (study PRJEB26924, sample SAMEA4378256) | human gut metagenome | biome: human gut; feature: human-associated habitat; material: faeces... | reverse complement strand
ATACTGTCAAACAAACGATAGATGCCTTCCATCATAAAGTCCCTCCTGTGCTCTCTGCTTCCCTATCTGCGGAAGCTCCTCTCTCTGTCATCCCTGTTCTGTAACGCTCCGAAGCTTATTAATTTTCCACCCCGGTAGCAGAGGCGTCCGCTGTCTCCTTCCTGCAATTCTCTGTAAATTCTGTTAGAGACTTCCAGCGTGATCCGTTCTCCAGATTTTCAAAGATAACACTCTTGACATTTTCTGTCTCCATTACCCCGGAATTTACCATACCATCTGCCAGGTATACCGGCTGCCCCACCGCTGTGGACTGCTCTTTGCTGACGACTGTTGCCCTGCTCACGGTGTGTTTGCCTCTCTGTTTATTCTGAAGGCTCCGATCAAGCAGATATAATAAATATCCCAGGATTACTACTACGAATAACACGGTCAGTACATTTTCCACCGGACTGAATTTCAACTGCTGTATCATATGACCCCTCCCTTTTTAACCGGCGTGATTTAATCCGCCAAAATAATCATCATAGTTGATACCGGCTTCCAGACGGAACCACCCCTGCGTATTGTCTTCCGCCTGCAGGCAGATCCAGTTCTGCGTTGCATCCAGCTTCGTCATGCGTACCTTGCTTCCTGCCGGCAATATGAAGGTCTCACCATTCGGTGTACGGTACAGAGTCATATCCTGCAGAAGTTCCACCTCTGCATAGCCACTCAACCAGTACTCCTCCTGCGGCACTTCCTGAAGATGTCCGTTTTTCGTCACATAATAGATTCTCTCGATAGAATCTATCGTCATTACATTATAGGGTTCGTGGACCTGCATCTGCCCGTGCGAGATTTGAATGCGTCGAATATCCTGTTTTATCTGTCCGGTCTCCACCAGTTTCCCATTTTCATAATGATAGAGCCTGGTCAATGGATCCGCACTGGGGCCATCTTCATACAATGCGATCAGAATCTGTTCCCCATCCGGGCTGAATGCGAAGATAGAATTGCTCATATTCTCCGTATAAATCTCCGTCGTCTGACCGTTTACTTCCAGTACTGCATCTCTCAGGTCATAGCAATTCATTTCACTTAGTCCCATATTCACATATTCCGTATATTCCTCCAGAGAATATCCCTTTACCGGTTCCGCAGGATGTATCGAGATTTTCTCCGATATCCCGTCGCCATCCAGGTCCAGCAGGGCAAAGGTCTCATCCTCCGTTCGATTCGACACATCAAATACTACTCCCGGATAAGCCAGAGTATCGGCTCCCCGTGCGGCTGCATAGCTTCCATACAAGCTGCCAACCCCTGTCAACGGCAGTCGGATTGTGATCGCCGGATTGCTGCTATTTTCTATATAGTAGTAGCCTTCACCTACCCACAATCCATTCCCAATCTGCAAATTCTCCGGAAGTGCCCTGTCGGTTATAGTACCTGTGTCCAAGTCGTATTCCCGTAACACCGTAGGCATCCAGGCATCCGATCCAAAATGCGACTCATCGGGATCTGTCAGGTAATAGACCTTAATATCGCTATTATCCGTCAGTCCCCGGTCCGCCCGATACCCATTATAGACTCCTGATTCTGAAGTCCGGTATGCTATCGGCACACAAGTCACATCCGCGGGAACCTTCGCCGGAATCCGCTCTGCATGAATACAGCCAAATGAATTATCCTGCTCATCCATCAGATAGATTCCATAGGAAGACACCTGAATATACTGTCTTTCTCCGATGTTGTCTTCTCCGATATAACTGCCTTCCGGGAATGGATACTGCCCGGCGTCGCTAAGTTCATATTCCGCATACACATTCCGTGTACAGATATCTCCCTCTAACGGTCCGTAGGTTTTGTCCGTATCACCACTGCTGCTCAGATCCCCGAAGGATAAAAACCATAACCGCTGTGTCTCCTCTGCCATTACCATGGGAATATCTATGAAAGAAGCGTCTGCCGCAAACGTATACCGTACATTGACCACAGAACCTTCTCCCGGAGTATTACTGAAATTAAACTGCTGTTTTGCCTTATAAAGTGTCTCCGTCACACTCCCGCTTCCTTCCCCCAGATGCAGAAGCGCTACCGCAGAGGTCACCGGATCAGTGTATTTCTTGTATTCCTGTGAAGTATTTCCATCTAATAAAGCCTTGAATATCCCATACACATAATCTCCGTTATTCTCTGCCCACACCAAATCATATGCTGTGTTATCCCATTGAAAAGTCCTCTGTGTTTCTATGGTTTTCAGAGAAAAAATGTTGCCGAATTCTTCTCTGTTGTGAATCGTTATGCCGGAAAACTCTTCCGGGGTCACCACGCTGCCCACACCGTTTTCCTCCAGTTCTGTCTCTGCACCGGAGTCTGCCGTCTCTGTCGTGGTGCCGGGATTTGACCCATCTGTCATATCTACTTTGCCACCAGGGTTGCTGCACAGGCATACCACCAATATCACAAGCACTGCTGCCGCACCGATCATGACCCAGAATGGCGACCTGCGATAATCCAGTACATGACGGATACGATTCTTCACATGGTCTTCGCCAAAAGAAAGCAGTGCGCAGATGGAGCCGCCCCGATAGCGTTTCCATTCCCCGCCGGAAGCCTCTTCCAACAATGTATAGGAATATATCTTCTTGCTCTCCTCGCCGAGGAGCTTCACAACTTTTTCATCACAGGACATCTCGCAGTCCATATTCATCAGATAAAATGCCAGCCACACCAGCGGATTGAACCAGTGGACGCAGCAGATCACCAACGCCGCAGGCTTAAACAGATAGTCCCTGCGCTGTAAGTGCACCCGTTCATGACACAGAACAACTTTTCTGCTCTCAGGATCTAAGCCCGAAGACAGATAGATTACCGGATGGATCAGCCCCATGACGAAGGACAGATGCCCTCCATCGATCTCACAGATCCCCGGCTCCACCTGTCTGACACCGCTGTCAGGTCTACGAATCCGGTTACGCATACGCAGATAAGAATAAGCATGATATCCCAGGAAGCCAAGCATTCCTGCCAACCATACCATGGATAATACACGGAACCACACCGGGTATGTCCATGCGCGGGCGTCAGTACCCGTTCCGGCAGATGTTTCCGAAATCACTGCATCTGTTCCACTGGCTGCCACCCCTGCAACCGTAGCTTCACTTTCTGTTCTCGCAGTTCCCAGGGAAAAATCCTGCGTGCCGTCAGCATTCATGACAGTATTGTCATTTCCTACAGCCATCGTTTTTTCTGCCGTCTGGCTGTCCGGTACTTCCTCTGCATCGTACTCCCGCCGCAGGACATCTCCGATGTCCTTCGTATCGTTGGCCTCTGCATAACCATGACTGCCCGGACCGACTGTCTGCTGCCCGGACGTCATCTCTGTCCCCACAGACAGCAATTTGTCCGGAATCAGACTGATTCCTGTCTCCGGTAGTATCGGACAGCACAACCGCACAAACACGATTCCCCATAACAGATAGGAGCACCATTTTGGTGCTTTTTGCAACAAAAGTCTGGCGAGGATCACCAGCAGCACGCAGTATCCTCCCACCAGACTTAAGTTCCATACACCGTCAAATATTCTGTAGATATTCTCACCCATAAGCCCCTCCTGTCCCGCCCCCCCGGCAAGGCATAGTCGATGTTTCATAGACTCTTTGTAATTATAGTCTACATTCTACCGACCCATCTGTCAAGTAAGAAATCTGATTCCTTTAAAGTTGAAAACGGATGTACTCCCGGTATTTCTGAGCACTCCCCGCGCCCTCTGTTTTCCGGAAGACATCGTACACCATCCGGTACTCTCCCGGCTCCAATACTCCGTAAAGCCAGTCCCATTTGTAAAAGTTTGAGACTTCCTCCCCGCAGCCCACCGTATGACCTATCATCGTAAATCCGTAATCGTCTATGATCGTCTCCGCATCCTGCCATTCTCCTTCGATCCTGCGCTGTAGAATATAGGCATCTCCATAGGTCACCTCTGTCCCGGCATCCTCATCCTCCCGCCGGATGACAATACTGGCGCCTATATTGGAAATATCCCGCAGGGTCACAGTCACACCCGCCTCAGGGTCATAAATCGTTTCTGCCTGATTCTGTTGTCCCTCTTCTTCCGGATTCCAGTCACTTACTGTCAGCTCCGGCTCTTCTTCCGAGCGCAATACCTCCGCATGCATTTCAAAATCCAGCACGCAGTCTCTATGGATTTCCTCTGTCTCCCCGGTAGTCATGGAAGTGCCGGTCCCCCGGAAAGAGATCACTGTCTTTCCATCTCCAATGGTCACATCCGAAGTGACATATAACGGTTTCCGATACTGTTCACTGATCCACACAAAAACCTCATTGGTTGCTTCCCAATACTGCCGCAGTTCCTCACCATACTGCTTCGCATACCCCTGTCCGATGTGGGATCTGCTGCGAATGGAGAAGATTTCCGCCCCTCTCTTTCCCGTGCTTACTTCTGCACCGCTTCCATCAGACGCTCCTGCCAGTCATAGAAAGCCTGGCCGTCCACCAGGCAGCGTTCGTCCTCACCTATCCATAATCCCTGTTCTTCCGACGCGTAGCGAAAGGTCCTTGTCTCACCGTCTGCATAGACAAACTGAAAATATCCCACACCTTCCACCATCTCTTCCGGCGGGATCGGATCTGACGTCACTTTTCCGGAAAGTTGTATAAATTCCTGCCACAGCTGCTCTACGGTATCGACATCTTCCACATAATCGTAATCCTCCGCACAGAAGCTGCATCCAATCTTCTGCGGGCATTCCTCCGGCAAAAAAGCCGCGCAGAATGCTGTCTTTGCTTCATTCTCCAGCATTCCCGGATACCATATATCCGCTATGGCATAGGCTTCTTCCGGTGTTGCCGCCGGATATAAAATGTAGCTGGCGGGATTCTCTACGGATATCATCCCTTTTTCCACATTCTGTACCGCCTGATAAATCGCTACGGTAGTCTGGGCATCCGGGGTTCCGATCCAGCCAGCCCCTCTTCCCTCCTTCAGAAATCCTCTGCTTGCTCCATAGGTAAAGAAATAATTCTGCGGTTCCTCTCCCTCTCCAACGAAAGATATCTGCCCATGGAAAGTGCTGCCGTGGATCCATGGCAGTACCCGGTAATAATAGGTCCCGTTGACGCTCACTTGTACCTCTTCCTGCTTTCCGAAAGCGTTCTCCTTCGGCATCTGTATCCCCGGCACCGTGAAATCCACCGTTTTGCGGAATTCGATGAGATTCAGCAGAAGTACCACTACCACCAATACGATTGCACTGAGAAAAATGGTTGCTTTTACGTTAATCTTCTTCATAAGCCCCTCCTTTGTTTCCCTTCTATCTATATTGACGACTTTTATACTCCGTTTGTTACAAACAGCATAACAAAATTTCACCCCTGAATCTACTTTTTTCACCCAAGCGACCGCTTTCTGTTATTTCTGGTCTTTTTATAACATAACCACTGTAAATGCACAATTGAGCAGATGGAAACTTAACAGTCTGGAACTTTAAAACTGGCGGCATCGGTTTCCCGGTGTCGCCAGTTTATTGTCACTCTATTTTACAAGTGGCTCATAATAGAGCACTGTCTGCGCAGGATCTTTTCCGCTGATTTCCACGCCGTCCGCCGTCGTTCCCTGGAAGCCGTCGGATGCGCCGATATAGAGAATGCGACCGTCCGGTACGAGGACCGCACAAGTACCTTCCGTACCGCAGGGCATCTCCCAATTCTCCTGCACTCTGGTGAATTCCGTCTCACCCAGACGATAGGTGTCCACGCCGTTGTATCCCCATAGGATAAAATCTGCCGTCTCACTCACACCTGCTGCCACCATTTTCCACGGGTAGATCATATCAGCACTGCAAATAACATTCTCACCTCCAGCCACCGGAACAAACCTGAGGCTTTCCGGGTCTACTGACACTAATGTCATAGCCATATCTCCTGCTATCGTATTGCCCACTGCCTGTGTAGCCGCATAGACTTTGCCGTTCTTGCCCTGTCCTAATGCTCCGGCACCTTGTACGGCATAGCTGTTGTCATCCGCCACGGTTCCAATCAGCTCACCTTCCGCAGAATAGATCCGCACATAACTGCCGTCCTCCTGCATCCGCATCCGCATATATAATCTGCCCTGGGCATCTGTTGCCATACTATCAACGATATTCCATTCCCGCTCTCCTACGGTAAAACTGTTCAGAAGCTTTCCCTCCGGACTGATATGGTAGATCACAGGCAGCCGGCCATGTTCCGCTCCCGGAGATGCCAGTCCGCGTAATGCCGCATAGACACTTCCGTCCGGTGCGATGCACAGACTGTAGACCTCTCCGTTTTCTGCAAAATCTTCAAAAAACGTCTCTGGCGTTCCGCTGCCGTAAGACAGATATTCCACTCTCGCCTGTCCGTCCGTAGTGAAACCGCCCACATACAGACCGTTCTCTGCCACTGCCGCACAACGGATACTTACGTCTCCCTCATAAGCAATCTGCCATTCCTGCGTTGCCGTATCGGCGCCGAGAACCGTACCACTCGTTCCCTGCTGTGCTGCACGTCCCTGCTGCGCAGCATCCTTTTCCTGCTCTGTCTTCACATACTCATAAGAACCTGCTTCAATCTCCTCGCTGATCTTCGCCAGACTGTATTCTCTCTTTTCCTTAAAATCGATCAGCTCCAGCAGCTGCTCATCCGTAAGCTCCTTCTCCGGCAGGAAAAAGGTACTCCGCTCCGCATAGAAAGCCACTCCCTTTTTGTATTTTTCGGAGTTGTCAATCAGCGTAAGCTCCTTCTTCGGGAAATACCCCTGCTCCAGGTATGCCTGCCTAAGTTCTTCCAGTCTCGCCGTCTCGTTCTCTGTCATCGGTCTGCTGTAAGTATCCGCAGAGACATTTGCCTCCTGCAGCTGGGCAAAATACTCCTCCAGTTTTTCATGATTCATGCTTTCCATCCGTGCCTGATACATTCCGGATGCCGTCACCGTCGCCGACGCCAGTACCAGACAAGCTGCCGCCAGAATCGCCGCCCGCCGGAAGCTGTAATGGTGTCTGCTGCCTCTGCCGTTTTTCTCCAGATGCTGTAAAATATCATCCACCCTCGCATCCAGATCTTCCGATACCGCCATCTGTTCCTGTTCTGCCATTTTATATAATTTTCTATCTAAAAAATCGCTTTGCATCTCCTGCTCCTTTCCGCTGCTACAACATTGCCCGCAGCTGCTCTTTCGCCCGATGCAGACGGGATTTCACTGTGCCCTGCCTACATTCCAGGATCCTGCTGATCTCCGGGATTGTGCACCTCTCATAGTAAAACAGAACGATTACATCCCGATACCCGCCGTCCAACTGCATCACCGCATCCCACAACTCATGATGCTCATCGTAGAATTCCGGAGACAGGTTCTCTTCCCATTCCACCGGACTGGTGCGCTTGTTCTGCCTATAGATTTTTTTCGCCTCGTTGGCTGCAATCTGCAGGATCCAGTTACGAAAACTGTCTGCTTTTTTCAATGTGTCTAATTTCTCATAAGCATGCACGATAGCCTCACTGACCGCGTCCTCCGCATCCGCACTGTTTTGCAGAATCGAATACGCCAGTCGGTACATGGGAAGCGTGTCACTCTTCACATGTTGCACAAACTCTTCTTTTGTCATGACTGCCAAGGTACCACCTCCTTCTTATCGCCGGCTTCACTATATATGAGTCGCGAATGGATAAAAAGGTTCCCTAAAAATAAGGCACCGGATGAATCCAGTGCCTTGCGATGTTTTTCCACCTTAATTTACGTTTTTAGTATAATTGAATTCAGAAATAAAAGTATACTTTCCTTTGCCTTTTCCTTTAATTTCTTCAACAACACCTATTTCTCTTAATTTTTTCATAACGTTCTTAGCTGTCGAAGTTGAACATTTCAATACTCTCTCTATCTCAGGCGCTCCAAATATCTGATTAGTTTCAATTTCTTCATATATTTTTAATATGTTTTTTTTCGTTGGTTCATTATATGCCTGACTATCAATAGCCAACTTTATATTTTGAAAAGACAACTTTTCACTCTCAATAGCCAGCTTTTCACTCTCAGCAGCCAACTTTCCAGATAAATAGCCAACTTTTTCAGCACTGGAATTATAAATAACCGCCTGCAACATGAAAGCATTTGTATGATAAACCGGATCTTTTAATCCAACCTGCTCCAGTTCATTACACATACGATTAACACCCTCACCAAATTCTTTTACAAATTTATAGTTCTTTAAAAACTCTGCAATCTTAGGGTTTCTGGAAAAATGTGTAAAACGAATATTGTCTGCTCTTACAAGTCCCGGAAGTTTCCCAGGACTTTCTACTATGATATGATCATCAAACATTTTAATCTGAATATCTGTACCAGTAATACTGTACGCCCGATGAGTAACAGCATTTACAATCAGTTCTTGTCTGACAAACTTAGGATATTCCTCATCTGTAACAAATGTTCCATCTGATCCCAAGTATGTTTTTTCCTTCACCTGTGTATCCAAATATGCAATTGCCTCATTTATCATATTAAGCAGTGTTCCTTCAAAGATAACATCCTTAATTACATTCATCTCTGTTCCAAATTTTTCTTCGGTTCCCTCATAACGTATAAAACGAATCCTTGCGCGAGGGAAGAAATTTTGCGGATTTTTTCCAAATAACAAAATTGCAGCGGAACTGATTTGTATCTCGCCACCTTTCTCTTTTATAAATCCTCTGTTCTCTTTAAGATATTCCAATGGACTTTTTCCATAATTAATCTTATCTGTATATTCTTTTACAAAGTCCATATCTATATCATCTATCGTAGCATCGGGTACGGCTTTATCTTCAAAGTAACGTTCTCCCTTATCATAATTGAGTTGGAGACGTTCCTCAAAAGTCTGCAATTTAGATTTGTCACCAACTCTTAAGAATACATCATCTGCCTGATTTGCATGTACTTGTGGACTTGCATCAATATGCATTACAAGCACATGATTCTCTCTTCCCTTTTCATCGACACATGGAACTTTTTCTATTCCAACTTTAACAGTCGGATTGCAGAAATCAAATGGCACTCTCAGTAGTTCATTTAACTTCTTTGTTTCAAAATCAATGCCTTCAATTCTTCTTGTCCTATCGGTTATACCTATTGCAATATCTCCACCATCCGCATTAGCAAATGCAACAATTGGTATTGCTAAATCCTTTGGAGAAATATTTATACTTTTTCGATCAAATGTCTGATTTTCTTCCTTTGATAAAATTTCTTCAATCGTCATTGCATTCACCTTTCATATATTAGTATTATTTTAAATGTAATTTGTTTTTTTCGTATTGTCAAACAAAACCGATCTTGAGGACATAGACTCATATTCCTGACTCCCCGAAAGGTCTTGACCCACGATAATACGCTGCGGGCGTGAGGAATTCCTGGAAAAGAGTTTCGCGGAGGCAAACGAGCGGCAGATCATGGAATATATCTGTGCGCACAGGCAGGAATGCGAGCTGGCGCTGGAGTTTTGTTACGAAAAACAAGGAGGATTACTCTATCCGCCGAAATTCCCGCCAGAAAGCGATGGTCTCCTGCAGATCCGCTTCATCTTCGAACAATTCCATCTGTTTCGCCACTTCGATTGCAAAATCCACATACCCGTTTGCTCTCGAAGTGGTAATCCGGTCGGAAGTTACCACATCCTTTTCTCCGGAATGCGTCGATTCGATCCCCTCTAACAGTCCCGCATGTTCCACAACATCCACACCTGCACAGATGGCAGCGATCCGTCCGCCCAGGTCCTTTACGCTTTTCAGGTACTTCCATACCTCCGGAATATCTATCTTCTCAATATCTCCTCCCGGAATAACCAGCAGTTCCACATCCTTCGGATCCGCAGAATCCAGCCGATCCTCCGGCACTATCCGGTATCCTTCCGTGGCGGTGATTTCTTTTCCGTCCAGAGATACAAACTGCATTTCTTTTCCCGTTACCTTCAGAAAATAATTCAGTATCACAATTTCGTAAATACAACTGGTATCATACAACAATGCTACTGTTTTCATCCGCTCTCTCCTTTTTCTCCCTTATAAGTCAATTTTCACGTAAATCAAAAATGTTGGCATATTTTTATAAAAATATCCCGATTTTCATATCTTTTAATGTATGAAAATCGGGATACCCTAAGTTCCTCAGAATACTACTTTATAACGAAATATCGATTACCGATGCAGGTACGGTCGGGACACCGATCCCAGCGGCATCGGCAGAAAAAGATGTCCCGGAGGATCCGGCAGATAAGCTCATGCCGCCTCCGGAGGGAATGACGGGATTGTCCTTCATTTTCTCCAGACGGTCAAACACTGCCTTGAGGTATTCCGCATCTGCCTTGACGATTTCTTTCATCTCTTTGTTGCGGTGCTTAATCTTCATCATCTTAATGTCTGCAGGATCGATGTCCTTCTTCACAGAGAGCATGGTATCGGATAACTCATCCATTCCCATCTCATCCATCATATCCCGCATACTGTCAGACAGTTCCTGCATCATCTCGGAAGTAAAATCGCTTATTTCCACCATAAGCTCACTGGTCTGTAACAAGAATTCATCCAGCTGCGGATAATCATATTTCTCCAGATCCATATCGCTCTGTGCATCTGAAGCCTCACAGGGCAATTCCTCTTTGGCTTCCGGGTCCGTATTCTGATCCGTGTCTGAAGTTCTCTCTTCTTCGTCCGTGCAGACTTTTTCACCCTGCCAGATTCCTCTGGCTGCCTTTGCCATTTCCTCTTCTTCCAGATGCTTTGCCTTTTTCTTCGCTACACGCTCCATAGCTTTGGCATGGTTGATCGCTGCTTCGATCTCTTCATCATCATAATTGCCGCTCTGCTTCTGCCGTTTCAGGCGCAGGACTTCTCTCCGCGCCTGCCCGGCTGCCTGCTTTGCCGCCTGGGACGTCTTGCTCCGCAGTATTTTGGATGAAATATTTTTAAACTGATATTTCAGTTTTTTCAGAGCCAGCGTCGTGTTTTTCGTCTGCTGCCTCTGATTGCGCAGAGCTTCACTGTAGCTCAGCGTGCTGGTAACGATAGACTCCTGTCCCAGGCTGTTTGCTGCCTGCGTCTGCGTACTCCGGCTGTCCCGGGCAAGCATCCGTTTAATATCACTGACCGAATTTTTCGAAGCAGTCGTGTTATTCTGCTGCCCGAAAATGCCGTTTGCACTGCTCTGGTTCGTCCTACTCCCGAAGGTGATCTGCGTCGTTCCCCGGCTGTTCGAGCGCACGAACGTTCCTCCATATTTCCCCATAGAAACCATACAATATCACCTTACCCTCTGAAATCGATGTTCTGACCCACCTGACGTTCACTCTGGGTCTGCACCTCGTCACTCCGTGTGTTGAAATTGTAGGTATCTATCCTGGAAAGCAGCTCCTCGATGGAATTGGCGGTAATGGTTACCGTCTCTTCCGTATCATCACTCTCTGCCCGCTTCTCCTTTAACTGCTCTTCCTTTTCTTTCTTTGCAGCCTTCTTCTCCGCAGCTTTTTTCTCTGCT
>ENA-OWPL01001874-OWPL01001874.1-human-gut-metagenome-genome-assembly--contig:-NODE-1874-length-11530-cov-250.349368_pt1 | contig 11530 bp, 9 predicted proteins | sample MGYA00248263_ERZ651844 | MGnify/ENA primary metagenome ERZ651844 (study PRJEB26924, sample SAMEA4378256) | human gut metagenome | biome: human gut; feature: human-associated habitat; material: faeces... | reverse complement strand
GCACAGGATACATACGAAGAGCGTTCAATCCGCGGTCGAGCATGTGAGTCTTGATACCCACCTCGTTGAAAGGTTTGCAGAATGCGCGTACGGCATCGTTAGGGTTTTCACCTGCCAACAGGTTAACCTGTTCGAAGGCACCGCCGTTAGTCTCTACACGGCTAAAGCATCCCATTTCAATGATAACTGGGGCAATTTTAGCCAACTGATCCTTGCGTGGCTGGAACTTACCAGAGCTCTGCCACATGTCTCGATAAACGAGACTGAACTGAATTTTCTTCTTCATTATTCTTGTTCTTTTTCTTTATATTCGATGTATGAATTAAATTCCAAGGTGCAAAATTAGACAAAAAAATCGAGAAATCGTCCTATTCGCCTCTTTTTTTATATTTATTATGTAATTTACTTCAATATTTCCTTCTTCATCTTACTGTTCAGCTTCTCGGCTGCAGCATGGGCCTTGGCGTTGGCCTTCATCGCATTGAGCGAGCGGTGGAAACCCTGGATGCGGCCCTCACGATCAGAGAGGGCCAGACTGTCGCCCTTCATATATACAAAGGTGAAGGTATCGCGCTTCGTCTTTTCGTTGATCACCACGCCATCCAGCTCGCGGTGGCCCTGCACCAGAATCAGTTTGCCGTTATAGGCATGCCATTCCGTATACTGAGGCACATCAGGATATTCTACCGGGCTGTCGTCGTCCACATCTTTATTTATCATCACCCTGCCCACGGCCATCGCCTCGCTCATTCGCTTCAGGGTGAAGCCATACTGGCGCGGCACCATATAGGTTTCTACGATGCTGTCGGGCATATTGGCAAGGATTCTCGCCTGCTGGCGCTTGCTCAGATGCGATACATCGCGCAGCTTCGGCATCACCGGATAGGTCCAGGTGGCCTTCAGCTGGTCCAGGTCTATCACCATGTCGGCACGGTTCTTCTCATCCTTCTCCTCGCATGGCATCACGCAAACCCAGTCGCCCACCTCTATATCTCCAAACACCTGATGGTTGCGAGTGGCATCCAGAATGTTGTATCTTACGGGGTCGCCACCTCCGTTGGGCAGCAGCACCAGCGCGGTATCCGAGCAGCCCAGGCAGGCAAGTCCGTAGATAGCCCTGTCGCCCTTTGCCGGTTTCGAGAGGCTGATGGCGAGTTTCGAATTGTCCATACGTGGTGGTTTCTTTCCCCTATGACATGCTGCGAGGGTTGTGGCGGCTAGCGCCAGTGTGAGTATTGTCTTGACTTTCATCTTTCTATTCATTATTTCAGATGCAAAACTACAACTATTTTTTGGAAGCACCAAATATTGAATCGTAAAATAATTAAAAAAATAGGTGATATATTTTGTAGTGTCTCGATTTTGCATTACCTTTGCAACCGTTTTTTGGGATCAACATCCCCCTCGTCCTGCCACACACGCCGGATGATGAAAAGAAATAGGACCAACTCAAGAATTATATGCAACAAGAGAATATGACAGACAAGACAAATACACACGCTCTCCCGGCATGGACCGAGGTAGAGTATACCGCATTATGCAAAAACCCGTACCTGTTAACCCCATTCTTCATCCCTAAGGAGGCGAAGTGCTTCACGTGCCGCGAAGATGGCACGAGGGAAGAAGAAAGAATGGTTTTCCTCGTTTTCAAATCTACTGCAGCCCCTGCTGATGCCGAATGGGAAGATGATCCTGTTCCGGGCGAGATGTGGGTGCGCGCGCTGGGCGATGACGATGAGGAGATTGAGCCTGCCAAGGTGATTTACCTGGGTCAGGACATCGAGGATTTCATCCGTGTAGCCGCTGAGGACGACCAGACCATCACCTTCGATTTCTGGTGGCGCCACGGCGAGGTGAAGGTGGAGAAAGCTGAGAAGACGGATGACGGATTCGTATGCCGCAAGGATGATTTCGGCGATGACGGACTGGCTGTTACCCTGATTCCTGAGGACGGCGGCAATCCGGTTGTCCTCCGTCTTCAGATTCCTTACATCGGTTTCTCGCTCTACGATGCCGAGGGCAACAAGGTGCATGGCGAGCTGAGCATTCCGCAGGATAAGGTAGATGACTACACCTACGAATTTGTGGGCGATGACAACAACGACCGTTTCACCCTTCAGCTCGACAGCAACAGGCTGGTTTACATGTGTGTATTGCGCCATGAGGACCATCAGCTGGTGGTTCGCAACCAGCGCGACCGTCTTTCGGTAGTAGATCAGATTCCTACCGAGGGCAAGCTTTCTGAGTTGCTGATGAACACGAATTCTGCGCTCATCAAGAACAGGAATCACCGTTGGCGCATTCAGATTGAGGGCACCACGCTGTCTCACGAGGTTGAGTTGAATGTGGATGCAGCCTCTCTGGTAGCGTTTGCTGAGGAGCAGATGCAAAAGGGCATGGAGATTGACGAGCTGGGGCAGCATCTGATGGCACTGGAGCAGAAGTATCATTTCCAGTGGTTCTGGCTGAGTGAGGACGACTGGAGTCATGACAATCCGGTGTTCGACATGTTCATGAAGCAGCTTTGTGCCTTTTCGTATGTCAGTCAGAATCCTGTTCAGGCAGATGCGTTGATGGCAAGGAACTACAAGCGTAAGATTCGCCGTTACAGCAGTATGCTGAAGGCTCACAAGCGTGGCGAGTTGAATCTTTTTGAGGAGAGTGATGAGGTGCGAGCCGAGTATCTCCGCATCTTCCAGGGTTTCCACCAGCCTTTCGTAGAGGCCTTTGAGAAGGAGGAAGAGGAATAATCTTTAAAGTTTTATCCCTCACATCCCTCACTTTTCCTCTTCTCAAAATGTTAATCACCTGACAATAAGAGAATTATCTATTTAGGAAAGCGTGATGGATGGATAAAATGTTTACAATATCCATCACGCTATCCATCACTAATAGCCTTCATCTATCACGTTTTTCAGCTTATCTTCTTGCAAAAAGCAAGAAGATCTTTGCAGAATATGGTTATGGGACCTGGCGAAAACGGACCACACGTTGTGCTGCGCTGACTCACAGATATTACTGCGTCGGGGTACAGATATTACTGCGTCGGGATACAGATATTACTGCGTCGGGATACAGATATTACTGCGTCGGGATGCAGATATTACTGCGTCGGGGTACAGATATTACTGCGCCGGGTTACGGATATTACTGCGTCGGGATACAGATATTACTGCGTCGGGGTACGGATATTACTGCGTCGGCTAGCGCAGACGTATCCGTAGGCTTATTGAGACGGCTGAATTCGCTGACTGAACTACTTGAGTTAGCAAACTGAACTACTTGAATAGCCCGACCGGGATAAAAACAAAGCGGGCGGACCTCTTTTCACGAAGAAGGCCGCCCTGTTTCCTAATTAAACTTTGTTTTGCATTAAAGAAATGCAATGCTTGAGCAAAAATATTTTTATTTCTCTATCAGTCCCTCTACATACTTGCAGAGGATACCGATGCCCTTGAGGTTTTCGCCACCCTGAGGAATGATGATGTCAGCATAGCGCTTGGTGGGTTCGATAAACTGCTCGTGCATCGGCTTCAGGACCTTGAGGTATCGGTCTACCACCATCGATACGGTGCGACCCCTGTCGATGGTATCACGCTGAATGTTGCGTATCAGGCGCTCATCAGCATCGGTATCCACGAACACCTTCAGGTCCATCAGGTCTCTCAACTTCTTGTCCACCAGCGTCATGATGCCTTCGATGATCACAACCGGCTTGGGGTCAACGTGAACCGTTTCCGGTTCACGGTTGCATTTGATATAACTATAGGTGGGTTGCTCTATCGCCTTGCCAGCACGCAGATCAGCGAGCTGCTGGTGCAAAAGCTTCCAATCGAATGCCGACGGGTGGTCGAAGTTGATCTGATGACGTTCTTCCTCGGTCATCTGCGAGGTATCGTTATAATATGAATCGAGGGGCACCACAGCCACATAATGAGGCGGCAGCACTTCTACGAGTTTTTTCACCACAGTGGTCTTGCCGGAGCCTGTACCTCCCGCAATGCCAATAACGGTCACTTTATCTTTCATATTCTTTCTTCTTTCTATAAAATTTCATCAAACATCTTGCGGTAAAATTCAGCTTTCTTCTCCACTGCCATAGGATAGGCACGGGAACTGGAGGGCATGCGGTACAGACGGAGTCTGCGGCCCTCGAACTGGAATTCTGCATAGCCTCCCATCTCAGGCTTTTCCTTGATACCGAAGTGTTCTGAAAATACCTTCGTGGCAAGCTGGCCGGCTGTGAGCACCGCCCTGCAATGGGGCAGCTGGCGGAGCATGCCGTCGAGATTGGCGGGCTGCACTATCTGCAGATCCTTATCGGATGCCGTATTCTTGGTGCGTATCACCTGCTGTGCGGTATCATAGATGGCGACGCCCTTCTCCCCGAGAAATTTCTTAATAGCATCGAGGCGGTAGGTCTTCTTCTCTACATCCACGAAATGGAACTTATCCTGGAAGTAGATAATTCCGAATATCCTCCACATATCATTCTGGAAGTTGGGATAATACCAGGGCATGCACCACCGCTTCTCTGCAGGCGGAAACGTGCCGAGCATCAGCAGCCGCGCATTATCGGGCAGCCACGGCTCAAAAGGATGATTCTCAACCATTCAACTGTTAACTATAAACTCTTAACTATCAACTAAATCAAAGCTTTTCCTTCACCAGGTACATCACTACCGGCAGGTGATCGCTGTAGCCGTTGAGCCATCTGCCACCCGCCTTGGTACGCAGAGGAGCACCCTTGTACTGGCCCTCCTGCTGGATGAGGTAATCGCGGCGGAAGATGTGGTTCTTCCAGAATTTCAAAGAGCTGTAGTCCTTGTGCTTACTATCCTTGTTCAGGAGATTAGGCGTGATGACAATCTGGTCGAAGAGATTCCATGAACCGCTGTAGAACAGGGTTCCCTTGCCCTCCTTGGCCAGAATGTTGTACCATGGATTGTACATATCATCGGCACCCACCTCGCTGATTTCAGCCTTCGCCTTCAGCACCTTGTGCATGCTGGCGTCGGTAGGATCATCGTTCATATCGCCCATCACAAACACCTTCATAGCCGGGTTCAGACGGAGCAGACTGTCTTTTACCACCTTAGTCTGGCGCGCTCCGCTCTCGCGATAGAACGAACCGGAGAAACGGCTTGGCCAGTGGCATACGATAACCGCCACATCCTCGCCCGCCAGTTCACCGCGAACAGTGAGGAAACCACGGGTCTTGTAGGCAGAATCCTTGGCGAGTTCCTGTACGTAAGGCACCAATCGGGTATTCTTCACCGTGAAGAGTGCCGGATTATAGAGCAGCGCACAGTCGATGCCTCGCTTATCGGGACCCTCGATATGGCAGAACTGCATGTTTCTTGCCTTAAGAGGCGGCTGTGCGGTGAGATCTTTCAGCACGTTGGCATTCTCAACCTCAGACAGACCGATGAAGGCGCAGCCCACATTAGGCAGCACATCGGTACCCATATCGGCAAGTGCGCGCGACATATTCTTGAGTTTATTGGTATATTTCATACCATTCCATCCCTTAGCAGGGAGATACTCATAATCATTCTTACCGGCATCATGACAGGTATCGAAGAGGTTCTCCTGATTGTAGAAACCTACAGCATACACTTGAAACTGCCTGTTGCCTGAAGTCTGCGACTTCTTTTTCTGTGCTGTAGCGCCCAGCCCTATCATGAGGAGGGCAGCCAGCAAGAGCAATTGTTTTCTCATACAATATTAATTATTAATGTATACCTTATTATATATGTATTTCTTAAATTCATAAGGAAATACGCAGCAAAGATACCTAAAAAACCGGAAATATCTCCATAAAAACGAATATTTTTTCAGTTTTCATGCATTTTTAACATAAATAACTTCTCTTTTTAAAAATAATTTTGTTACTTTGCAGCACTAATAATTATTTTTGATCGGGACAGAAGACACAAGACCAGAAACCATGATAAGTCCCCCTTACAGTTTACCTAAACAAAATCCACCGGGACTATAAATATATCATCACTGCTCAAAGAAATCACTGTTGCCGATCTATTAATATTTAAAACATATAAACTATGCAGAAGAAAGTAAACTTAGCAATGTTAGCGCTCTTCTCGTGTTCATTGGCTATGGCTCAGAACGAAAAGACTGACCAGAACGTAGCACAGGGACTTGACGAGAATGCTTTCACCTTCTCCGAGGCACAGTTGGGCGAGGACGATGACATGTCATCCAATGTCACCATCCTCAATTCTACCAGCAACGTATACGCGAGCCAGGCAGGTTATCTGTTCTCGCCTGCACGTTTCCGCTACCGTGCCTTCAACCAGAAGTACAACGATGTCTATATCAACGGTGCTTCCATGAACGATATGGAGACCGGACAGTTCCGTTTCTCCAACATCGGCGGTTTGAACCGATTCTCCAGAAACGTAGACTTCGCCCTGCCTTTCGAAGCCAACGGCTATTCGATGACGGGCATGGCAGGCTCCAACAACTATGATTTCCGTGCCGGAAGCATGCAGGAAGGACAGTATGCCAGCGTAGGTGTTGCCAACCGCAACTATACCCTGCGCGGACTCTACTCCTACTCCAGCGGATTCAACGAGAAGGGATGGGCGATAACAGCCGGTCTCACCTACCGCTGGGCTAACCAGGGATACGTAGAGGGAACCATCTACAACGCCCTCTCCTATTTCTTCGGTGTGCAGAAGAAGTGGATGAACGGCCACTCGCTGAGCTTCTCCACATGGGGTAACCCGACAGAAAGAAGCACCCAGGGAGCATCTACCGACGAGGCTTACTGGCTGGCAAACGACTACCAGTATAACCCATACTGGGGATACCAGAACGGACACAAGAGAAACTCACGCGTAGTGAACGACTTTGCTCCTTCGGCTATCGCTACATGGGACTGGGAAATCAACGATCAGATGAAGCTCACCACATCGGTGTTCGGGAAATACTCGATGTACAAGAGCACCAAGCTCAACTACAACAACGCAGAGAATCCACAGCCAGACTACTGGAAGAACATGCCATCAGCCAACTACTATGTATGGGGCGACTACAAGAACGGCAACAACATGTATACCTGGGAAAACTGGAACAACGCCGTAAACTACTGGCAGGCAAGCAAGCAGAACCGACAGATCAACTGGGACCGCCTGTACTATGCCAACCAGCAGGCTGCCAAGAACGGACAGGATCTGCTCTACTATGTTCAGGCTAAGCACAACGACAACCTGACCCTGACCCTGTCATCCGTTCTGAACACCAAGCTGACCAAGAAATCGAACCTGGCCACGGGTATCATGCTCGGAAAGAGTACCAACCAGCACTATCAGACACTGGAAGACATGCTGGGCGGTGCCATCTTCCACAACATCAACACCTATGCCCTGGGCGATTATCCTAAGACCGACCCACGTGTGCAGTACGACCTGAACACAGCCGGTCCTAACAACACAGGCAAGCTGGTTTACGAGGGCGACAAGTTCGGTTACGACTATCGCCTCGACGTGAACAAGGCAAACGCATGGAGCACCTATACAGCCGAATTCTACAACATGAAGGCGATGCTGAGCGGACGTATCGGATATACCGGAATGAACCGCCGAGGCTACATGCGCAATGGTATGGCACCGAACAACAGCCAGGGCAAGAGCGGCACAGCCAACTTCCTGGACGGTGGCGTAAAGGGAAGCCTGAACGTGGATATGGGCAGAGGCCATGCCTTCAGCATCGGAGCCGGATACGAGCTGCGTGCACCGATGGCAAGCACAGCCTTCATCTCGCCTGAAATCAGCAACGACTTCGTGACTAACCTCAAGAACGAGCGCATCTTCAGCTCTGAATTCAGCTACCTGTATCGCAACGCATGGCTGAGTGCCAACGTGAGCGGATACTACAGCCGACTGGAGAACGTTACGGAATGGCAGAACTTCTACAACGATGATGAGAATTCATTCACCTACGTGAGCATGACCGGACTGAAGAAGGAATACTATGGTGTAGAGGTGGGCGCTAAGTTCAAGCTTACATCATGGCTCGACCTGAAGACTTTGGGCGCTATGAGCGAGGCGAAAAACATCAACAATGTAAACGCCGTATACATGCTCTCAAAGAGTGCTGAGGTTTACCAGGACAAGGCTTACGTGATGAATATGCGCGAGAGTGGCACACCGCTCACTGTAGGAAGCATCGGTCTCGATGCCCACGTAAACGGATGGTTCGTCAACCTCAATGCCAACTACTACGACCGCATCTACCTCTCTTATTCTCCAAGCTACAGATATGAGAAGGTGCTGACCAACCGCCAGGCTGCCTACAAAGCATTCCCTGAAATCTTTGCTCCTACTACACTCGACGGTATGAGCTGGACTGAGGATGCTGTAGCCCAGGAGAAGGGTCACGGAGGATGGATGGTTGACCTAAGCATAGGCAAGAGCGTGAGACTGAAGAAGGGTTCTCTCAACTTCAACCTCATGATTACCAACCTGCTGAACAACCAGACCATCGTAACAGGCGGATATGAGCAGAACTCTCGTTCAAGCTATACACTGGATGCTAACGGCAACGTGAAGAATCCACGCCTCTACCAGTTCTCTAAGAATCCTAAGAAGTATTACACCTGGGGTACCAACGGCATGTTCCAGGTATCTTACAGATTCTAAAGAGCAGTTTCTCTTTAACATAAAGAACAGGGAGCAATCCCGTTTCTCTATAACAATAAAAAGAAAGAACAATGAAAAAGATAAAATTCATAGCATTGGCATTCCTGGCACTAACCCTGGGGTCGTGTATGGGCGACGGTTATGCTGACCCAGATCTGACCGAGAAGGTGCCTGCATCTCCATGGGGCAACAACAGCCTGAGGGAGAAGAATGTGATCAGCATAGCAGATTTGAAGACCCAGTTTGCTACGGTTATCAACAGCGACAATGGCTACAAGCAGATTGAGAAAGACATGATGATCAAGGCGGTAGTGACGGGCAATGATGTCAGTGGCAATATCTACAACCAGGTGAGCGTACAGGATGCATCCGGCGCTATCATTATTGCCATCAACGGAAGCGGACTGTCGGGTTATCTTCCTGTTGGTCAGGAGATTCTCGTAAACCTGAAGGGGCTCTATATCGGAAGCTACAAGAAGTTGCCTCAGATTGGCGGTGTGAATACCAAGCTCTCAGACGGAAGTCTGGGTATGGGCAAGATAGAGCGTGCCATCTGGAACGAGCACTTCAAGATTCTGAACCCTGGCGAGGTTGATGCAAGCACGGTAGTGCCAGAGGAGTTTGACCTGACAAAGCTTACTGATGCAGCCTATATGGATGCTAACGTGGGCAAGCTGATGACCCTGAAAAAGGTGAAGTTTGCCTCTGCCAACGGTACTAACGTATGGGCACCAGATGATACCAATACGAGCCTGGAACTGATTGATGCCGAAACAGGCAAGAGAATCAACAAAAACAACCTGGTAGTGCGCAACTCGGGTTATTCTAAGTTTGCCAACGAGGTGATTCCACAGGGTGTATTCGATATCACCGGTATCTTCACCCGATTCGGCGACACCTGGCAGATTGTACTTCGCAGCACGGATGATCTGAAGGCATCAGAAACAGGCGGTACATTGGAGAAGCCTTACACTGTTGCTCAGGCACTTGAGAAGATCAATGCCGGTACAGCAGGCGATGCTAAGGTTTATGCTACCGGTATCATCGTAAAGGTGAAAGATGTAGATACAGGCCAGTATGGTAACGGTACATTCGTTATCTCTGACGACGGTAAGGATACAGAAGGCAAGACTCTCGAGGTATTCCGTTGCTACAACATCGATGGTGCAAAGTGGACAGAGGAAACCAAGAAAATCCTTGTACCGGGCAAGAAGGTGGTTGTATCAGGCACCCTGCTTGATTATAACGGCACCAAAGAGATTAAGGGTGGCAATCTCATCTCTATCAAGTAATTACTGATTATCAAAATAGTAACAATATTTAAAAAGACAATAATATGAAAAAGTATATATTTTCAGTTTTGATGGCGGCAATGGCTGCCTTCACATTCAGCAGCTGCGAGGATGTGCCAGAACCTTACACACAGCCTACCAAGCCTGAAGCTCCAAGTGCTGGCGAGCCTAAGGGTACAGGTACTGCTGCCGACCCATTCAATGTGGCTGGTATCGTTAAGTATATCGAGGATGGCGGAAGTGCCGACCAGGAAGTTTACACCAAGGGTAAGGTGGTATCAGTTAAGGCAGGCAGTTTTGATGCTACTTATGGTAGCTTGAAGTATTATATCTCTGACGATGGTACTACTAATAACCAGTTCTATGTTTACAATGGTTATGCTGGTCCTAACCGCACCAAGTTCTCAGGCGAGGATGCTCTCAAGCCAGGCGATGAGGTTGTTATCTGCGGTAAGGCTAAGAACTACAACGGAACCAACGAATATGATACAGGTAACTATCTTGTATCTCTCAATGGTAAACCGACAAGTGGGTCTACAACCCCTGATACTCCAGCTGACGGTTACATCAATGAGACATTCAGCAAGAGCTTCGGTTCATTCACAGCCAAGACCATTAAGGGTACAGCATGGGTTATCGACTCTTACGGCTACGCAAAGGCTACAGGTTACGATAATGCCTCTAAGACAACAACTCCATCTGAAAGCTACATTGTTTCTAAGGCTATCGACCTCTCTGCATCTAAAAGCGCGACATTGGAGTTCTCTTACATTCTCCGCTATGTTACAAGAAATGGTGCAGCCGTTGAGGGAGTAAAGAATCAGGTTCTCATCACAGACAATTACACCGGTGACCCAGCTACAACCAAGTGGGAAGACATTACAGGCACAATGAAGGAAGGTGTGGATTGGACAACCTGGGAAACCTACAAGCACGACCTGTCAGACTTCAAGGGTAAGAAGAACGTAGTTATCGCTCTCCACTATGCCTGCGCAGCTTCATCTGGAACATGGGAAGTAAAGAATCTCTCAGTGAAAGAGGCTACAGGAGGAACTCCAGACACTCCATCAAAGCCTGATACTCCTGCTACAAAAGACGGCATTACCATCAACGGCCTGACCGTAACGTTGGCTAATAGCGGTGTAACAGCCGGCGAAAGCCTTAAGATTGATGACGTCAGCGCATTGAAACCTGATGCTACTCCTACAGAGATCAAATTGTCTGACGGCACAGTTATCGCATTTGACAAGAACAGTGGTACAAACGCTCCTGCTTACAACTCAAAGTTTAATGAGTTGCGTATCTATGCAAACAACAAGATGACTTTCACAGCCAGCAAGCCTATCGCAAAGATTATCTTTACATGCACATACGATACAAACAAGAACTGGAATGCTGTAGGTAACGAAACTGCTACTGTAGTATTCTCAGGAAATACAGCAACCTATACAAATACATTCAGCGGTACAGGCGGTGGCGTTCAGCTCCGTATTGCCAAGATGGAAATCGTATACGCAAAGTAATTCCCCTAGTAGATATTATGTATTAGAAAAAATACTGATCCCCATCGTC
>ENA-OWPL01001867-OWPL01001867.1-human-gut-metagenome-genome-assembly--contig:-NODE-1867-length-11552-cov-2.442724_pt1 | contig 11552 bp, 8 predicted proteins | sample MGYA00248263_ERZ651844 | MGnify/ENA primary metagenome ERZ651844 (study PRJEB26924, sample SAMEA4378256) | human gut metagenome | biome: human gut; feature: human-associated habitat; material: faeces... | reverse complement strand
ATGTACTGTTCGCCACCGATACACCAAGCATCGTCGGACTGACACTGCGTTTTTGGACTGATGGTGGCTACGCCACGGCTCACGTAAGCATCACCGAAGCGGCGATACTCCGCCTGATAACTGTCAACTTGCCAACCAGCATCTATTTGATGAGTGATACCTGAAGTTGAAAACGCATTAAGTTCAGCGTCCTGTTTCAGTGTCGTTGTGTTCTTTTCAGTTCCATACTCACCGTACCCGCCGATAATGGCCGTCTGCGAATTGCTACCGGCGACGCCTGTACCCCAGTCAATTGCTTCCGAGACGAAATCTCGATTGCGGTTATAGCGATACCACGTCTGCTGCAAACTAGAGGCATGTTTAATCTTATTCTGCTCGTGCTGGTATCCCGCCAAGCTGGTCAGTTTCCCCCATGTGGTATAATAAAGTTGCTGTTATAAAATTTCTCGCCGTGAAACGAGACATTTTCTGGCGCGATTTCCCCGGGATTCAGACTGGAATTACTGTCATTGGCAAAGCGTACATTAGGATTATATTTCAGCAGTTCGGTAACCGTGCCATTTCCTGTCGGGCGGCTGGCAATTTTGTCGGCATTAATAATTTGCGTACCCATCGACTGGCTGGTGGGGGCTGCTCGTACCACAATGGTATCACTGGTCTGTTTTTCCGTTATCGGTACTGTTTCAGTTTTATTTTCCGCCAGCACGTCGGTGGATATAAGGCTTAAAGGTAAAACAAGATGCGTGACCTTATTCATACTGTTACCCCAAAGTAAGATAATTAACTAATAAGCTGGATCCGACCGTCTATTTTAAAAATAACGGTGACGACCTGATCGTTAACTGGCCCGGTGGTGACGTAGCGCCAGCGGGAAATATCCCTCCGTAAATCGCTGCTAAACACGTCACGCGGGCTCTCCGCCAGAATACGAATTTTCAATGTTTGTTCGCATGCTCCACACCACAGGCTTCAGCAGCGACGTGACTTTGCAGCCTTTACCGGCCAGCACCTGCTGTACTGCATTTTCCGGTACGCGGGTTGACCCAGCCTGCATCGAGAGGAGGCTGGCAAACGCCACGCAGGTTCCGAGATCGATCTGCCCATGCAACCCGCGTATACACTTCCATTGAGCGTGGAGCCTTATAACCGACCAAGGCCTAGATGACTTTTCTCGGTTGCCGGTATTGGCGACAACTGTAGTACCAGATATTATCCATATCCTGACTGGCCTTCGGTGTAAGTTTAACGGTTAAGCGTATTGGGGTAATTTCTAGGTTACGCCCTTTCCTCTGTACGGAGGCATTACATTGCCTTTGGTAATTGGTGCTGTTGTGGAAGGAGTTCCTGCTACTTTCCAGATACCACTTTCAGAACATTTTGTCCGGTAGTTCTGGTCTGGGAAGTCATTCCGGTGATGGTGGTAATCCGAACAGCGGTTCGGGCTGGGGTACAACACGAACACACCTGTCTTAATTCGCCATCTTGCGTGCCTGCCCTTCTTCCTGAACATCTTTCAATGGCGTCCCTTGGTGAAACCTGAGCTGCCAACATTTCTGATGATTTGTACAAATATGGCTCCTCTGCCAAATTGACGAACGAAGCGTCTTTTTGAATCGACAACCTCGCTGCGGTACGTGAGCAACGCGCAGTCCTTGGTTAGTAAAGCCAACTGAAAGCTGTAAGCATTGATGACCTCCACGTCCTCGTTAATTAATGCTGCTACGGTCTGCGTTTTATCGTAACGCTCTCACACAGTGGCCTATCTCCAGAGATTCGTCATTGTCCTCTTCTAAGCATCAACCGATTTAGCCATTAACAGCCCTATCAGCTGTTGAAAACTTTAGATTGAACCAGATGAAAATAGATATTATGGTAAATAAAACAGCAACGAAAAAAGCCGCTATAATCAGCGCCGCAGCGGCGGCACCACTTTTCGACACCAGCGGCACCAGCAATGCACAAAGCCCATAGCCAAGCGTATGACTGGTAGCAATCCAGCCCGCGCCCGTGCCGTCTGTCAGTTTATCATTCAGTAGAAGCTGATAAGCAGGTGTTGCCAGAGCCGCCCCAAACGACAGCACCGCACAGCCGAGGTAAAACAACCATAGCTGTTCAGCGAACATTATCGCCAGGCCACAAATCATCAGCGCTCCGGCACTCAAAAGCAGCGCCATCGGCGTCAGGCGCTGCGGGCGGAGCACCCCGAACTGTGCGATAAGCGCGGCAACTGCGGCCAGCCCTAACAGCCACGCCACATGATGGCTAATAGCGGCGGTATCTGTAGCGAACTGGCGAGTAAGGGCGGGAGAAAGACCAAGCTGCATCATGCTCACCACCGCAGCTAATAACAGCGCGCAAAGCAGATAAGGCAGGCAATCCAGCCTCAGGCTGGCGCTCTTGCGCTCCGCTGTAGGCCGCGGTGACGTGCCAGGCAACCGCAGCAGCATCACCAGCGCCAGCAGTGGAGCTGCCATCAGCAGCCCCATCGGCGCCAGAGGGTGAATTGCCAGCATCGCCGCCGCGCACAACGGCCCGAATAGTCTGCCGCAGCTCAAGCCGGAGCTAATGGTTGCCAGAGCGACCATGCTATTCCCTTCCCCCGCTCTCTGCAATGCCCAGACCTGACAGGCTGGTACCATCGCTGACACGGTAAGCCCGTAGGCGATCCGCGCGATGATTAATATTCCCAGCCCCACCGCTGTTGTTACAGCGCCGGTCGCCATCAGCATGCTTCCCAGCCCAAGCAGAGTAAAGCTTGCACCGTATCCCCCCAGAGCCCACAGCACCACAGGCTTACTGCCAATACGGGCAATTTGCTTTCCCCACCACGGGGAAGACGGCAGGAACAGCATTGAGCCAAGCATCAGCAAAGCCGCCCAAATCGACAAACTCAGGTTTGTCTGAATCACCAGTACAGGGATCGCGACCAGCAGGCCGTTTTGCCCGACACCGAGTAACCCCGCGCTGAACGCAAGCGTCCAGCAGGACAATGTTTTTTGTGGCATTTCCGCGCTCTCAAGAGACGTCACGATGTTGTAATTCCATATATTGATTGTGCTTATTTATAAAATAAATTTTACCGATTCTAACAATTGTTATTGATAATGAGAAACCTTATCGGCAAAATTCGCATTATCATAACGAGTGGGATCTGTTTGATTATGACTTTGCCAACTAAAACGTCAGCCCTGGATGTGGCTGCACAGTGCTTCCTGAATTCCCTGGTTCGTGAAACCAAAGACTGGCGACTGACGGAATACCAGCCAACCGAATTGATCATCCCGCTGGGCGAACAGCAGGCGCTCCATTTCAGAGTGGCTTATTTTTCCCCAACCCAGCATCACCGCTTTGAATTTCCGGCGCGTCTGGTCACGGCCTCCGGCAGTCACCCCGTCGATTTCGCCACCCTCTCCCGGCTTATTGTTGATAAGCTCCAGCACCAACTCTTGCTGCCCGCGACCAGTTGCGAAACCTTCCACCAGCGCGTGATGGAAAGCCACGCCCATACGCAGCAGGCGATTGATGCCCGCCATGACTGGGCAGCCCTGCGTGAAAAAGCGTTGAACTTTGGCGAGGCGGAGCAGGCTCTGCTGGTCGGGCACGCCTTCCACCCGGCGCCTAAGTCTCATGAACCGTTTAACCAGCAGGAGGCCGAACGCTACCTGCCGGACTTCGCGCCCCACTTCCCGCTGCGGTGGTTTGCGGTGAACAAAACGCAGATCGCCGGTGAAAGCCTGCATCTCAACCTGCAACAACGGTTGACGCGATTTGCCGCAGAGAATGCGCCGCAGTTACTCAATGAATTAAGCGACAATCAATGGCTATTCCCGCTGCACCCGTGGCAGGGGGAGTATCTGTTGCAGCAGGAATGGTGCCAGGAGCTTGTCGCTAAAGGGCTGATTAAAGATTTAGGCGAGGCCGGCGCACCGTGGCTACCGACCACCTCTTCCCGCTCGCTCTACTGCGCCACCAGCCGCGACATGATCAAATTCTCCCTGAGCGTGCGCCTGACCAACTCCGTCCGTACCCTGTCAGTGAAAGAAGTGAAGCGTGGAATGCGCCTGGCGCGCCTGGCGCAAACCGACGACTGGCAGACGCTACAGGCCCGCTTCCCGACTTTCCGGGTGATGCAGGAAGACGGTTGGGCCGGGCTGCGCGATCTCCACGGCAACATCATGCAGGAAAGCCTGTTTGCCCTGCGTGAAAACCTGCTGGTGGATCAGCCGCAAAGCCAGACTAACGTACTGGTCTCCCTGACCCAGGCCGCGCTGGATGGCGGTGATTCGCTGCTGGTTGCGGCGGTAAAACGTCTGAGCGATCGCCTCGGCATCACTGCGCAACAGGCCGCCCACGCATGGGTCGATGCTTACTGTCATCAGGTGCTGAAGCCGCTGTTTACGGCTGAAGCGGATTACGGCCTGGTGCTGCTGGCGCATCAGCAAAATATTCTGGTTCAGATGCTTGGGGATCTGCCGGTCGGGCTTATCTACCGTGACTGCCAGGGCAGCGCGTTTATACACCATTGGCGAGGCGCAGGCGGAAAACGTCTTCACCCGTGAGCAGTTGCTGCGCTACTTCCCTTATTACCTGCTGGTTAACTCCACTTTTGCCGTGACCGCCGCGCTGGGCGCTGCCGGACTGGACAGTGAAGCGAATCTGATGGCTCGCGTACGAACGTTGCTGGCTGAAATGCGTGATCAGGTGACTCATAAAACCTGTCTCAACTACGTGCTGGAAAATCCGTACTGGAACGTAAAAGGTAACTTTTTCTGTTATCTGAACGACCACAACGAGAACACCATCGTCGATCCCTCGGTGATCTACTTCGATTTCGCCAACCCGCTGCTGGCTCAGGAGGGTTAAATGTCTAAGGCAAACATCGTTCACAGCGGATATGGACTGCGCTGTGAAAAACTCGACAAGCCTCTGAATCTTAGCTGGGGGCTGGACAATAGCGCGGTGCTGCACTGGCCGGGGCCGTTGCCGACAGGGTGGCTGCGCGACACGCTGGATCAGATATTTATCGCCGCACCGCAACTTTCAGCGGTGGTTCTCCCCTGGGCCGAATGGCGTGAGGAGCCACAGGCGCTGACGCTTTTCGGGCAGGTAAAAAGCGACATCATCCATCGCACCGCCTTCTGGCAGTTACCACTATGGCTGAGTTCTCCGGAAAACCGGGCCTCTGGCGAAATGGTTTTTGATGCAGAGCGTGAGATTTATTTCCCGCTGCGCCCACCCCGTCCGCAGGGCGAGGTTTATCGCCGTTACGATCCACGCGTTCGCAAGACGCTGAGTTTCCGCGTTGCCGATCCCGTTCTTGATGCAGAACGTTTCACCCGCTGGATGAACGATCCGCGCGTTGAGTATTTCTGGGAGCAAAGCGGCTCGCTGGAGGTACAGACCGCCTATCTGGAACGCCAGCTCACCGGTAAACATGCGTTCCCGCTGATCGGCTGCTTCGACGATCGGCCGTTTAGCTATTTCGAAATCTACTGGGCGGCGGAAGACCGCATTGGCCGCCACTATTCATGGCAACCCTTTGACCGTGGCCTGCATCTGCTGGTTGGTGAACAGCAATGGCGCGGAGCCCACTTGTCCGGCGGCCAGCAGCAGCGCACCGCTCTGGCCCGGGCCATCTCCCTCAAGCCCTCCTACCTGCTGCTGGATGAGCCCCGCACGCAGCGCACCGTACTTGAGCCACGCGCCGATAACCAGCGCCTGTTCCGCCACCTTGAGCCTGCGGGATACCGGACAATTAAAGAGTTCGACTTCCCACACAAGCGCTCGCGCATGGTGATGGCGGATCGCCATCACTTCTTCACGGAGGTCGGTCTGTAATGAATCACAAGGATTGGGATTTTGTTAACCGCCAGCTGGTGGCAAAAATGCTGGCCGAGCTGGAGTATGAGCAGGTTTTCCACGCGGAATCTCAGGGCGATGGCCGCTACTGCATTAACCTGCCGGGCGCACAATGGCGCTTCAGCGGCATCTGGGGCTGGCTGTGGATTGATGCTCAAACGCTGCGCTGCGCGGACGAGCCCGTTCTGGCGCAAACGCTACTGATGCAGCTAAAGCCGGTGCTGTCGATGAGCGATGCCACCGTTGCTGAGCATATGCAGGATTTGTATGCCACGCTGCTGGGTGACCTGCAACTGCTGAAGGCACGGCGCGGGCTGAGCGCCAGTGACCTGATTGATCTTGATGCCGACCGCCTGCAATGCCTGCTAAGCGGCCATCCTAAATTCGCTTTTAATAAAGGACGTCGGGGCTGGGGCAAAGAGGCGCTGGAGCGATATGCGCCAGAGTACGCCAACACCTTCAGACTGCACTGGCTGGCGGTAAAACGTGAGCATATGGTCTGGCGCTGCGACAGCGAGCTGGATATTCAGCAGTTGTTGGCGGCCGCGATGGACCCGCAGGAGTTTGCCCGCTTCAATCAGGTCTGGCAGGACAACGGGCTGGATAACGACTGGCTGCCACTGCCGGTACATCCGTGGCAGTGGCAGCAAAAAATCGCCCTCGACTTCATCGCCGATCTTGCCGAAGGCAGGATGGTTTCTCTCGGCGAGTTTGGCGACTTGTGGCTCGCGCAGCAGTCGCTGCGCACCCTGACCAACGCCAGTCGCCAGGGCGGGCTGGATATCAAGCTGCCGCTGACCATCTACAACACCTCCTGCTACCGGGGGATTCCGGGCAAATACATCGCCGCCGGGCCTCTGGCCTCACGCTGGCTGCAACAGGTTTTTGCGACCGACGCCACGCTTAAGCAAAGCGGCGCGGTGATCCTCGGTGAACCGGCGGCGGGCTATGTGTCCCATGAAGGCTATGCCGCGCTTGCCCAGGCCCCCTACCGCTACCAGGAGATGCTCGGCGTTATCTGGCGTGAGAATCCGTGTCGCTGGCTGAAGCCGGACGAAAGTCCGATTCTGATGGCAACACTGATGGAGTGCGATGAAAACAATCAGCCGCTGATAGGCGCATATATCGACCGCTCCGGGCTGGACGCTGAAACCTGGCTCACGCAGCTGTTCCGGGTGGTAGTGGTTCCGCTGTATCACCTGCTTTGCCGCTACGGCGTCGCGCTTATCGCCCATGGACAAAATATAACGCTCGCCATGAAAGAGGGCGTACCGCAGCGCGTGCTGTTGAAAGATTTCCAGGGCGATACGCGGCTGGTGAAAGATGCGTTCCCGGAGATGGACTCCCTGCCTCAGGAGGTGCGTGACGTCACCGCTCGCCTGAGCGCCGACTACTTAATTCATGATTTGCAGACCGGCCACTTCGTGACGGTTCTGCGCTTTGTTTCGCCGCTGATGGCTCGCCTTGGCGTACCGGAGAGGCGTTTTTATCAACTGCTGGCAGCAGTGTTGAGTGATTACATGCAGGAACATCCACAAATGTCAGCGCGCTTTGCGCTTTTCTCACTCTTCAAGCCACAAATCATTCGCGTAGTGCTGAACCCGGTAAAACTGACCTGGCCCGACCAGGACGGCGGCAGCCGCATGTTGCCGAATTACCTTGAGGATCTGCAAAACCCGCTGTGGCTGGCAACCAGGGACTGAATCATGACAAACACTGTAGATTTTATTGGCATAGGCATCGGCCCGTTCAACCTGAGCATCGCGGCGCTGTCTCATCAGGCAGAAGGATTAAGCAGCTGCTTCTTTGACGGCCGCCCGCATTTTGCCTGGCATCCCGGCATGCTGGTGCCGGACTGCCATATGCAGACCATGTTCCTGAAAGATCTGGTTAGCGCTGTGGCTCCCACAAGCCCGTACAGCTTTGTTAATTATCTGGTGAAGCGCAAAAAATTCTACCGCTTCCTGACCACCGAACTGCGTACCGTGTCCCGCGATGAGTTTTCCGACTACCTGCGCTGGGCCGCCGAAGGGATGAACAATCTGCATTTCAATCATACCGTTGAGAGTATTGATTTCGACGAGAGACACCAGCGGTTTGTGGTGCAGACCAGCCAAGGCGAAAGCGTTGCCCGCAATATCTGCCTTGGCATTGGCAAGCAACCGCACCTGCCGCCTTGCGTAAAAACGGCGACGCAAACCTGCTTCCACGCCAGTGAAATGAGCCTGCGCCAGCCAGACCTCGGCGGCAAGCGAGTCACCGTGGTTGGCGGCGGGCAAAGCGGCGCCGACCTGTTCCTCAATGCGCTGCGCGGAGAATGGGGCGACGTTGCAGAGATCAGTTGGGTCTCGCGCCGCAATAACTTTAACGCGCTGGATGAGGCGGCGTTCGCCAACGAATACTTCACGCCTGAGTACGTTTCAGGCTTCGTCGGTCTGAATGAAAGCGCGCGCCAGAAGATGCTCGACGAGCAGAAAATGACCTCCGACGGCATCACGGCCGACTCGCTACTGACCATCTATCGCGAGTTGTATCACCGCTTCGAGGTACTGAGGCAACCGCGTAACGCCCGTCTGCTGCCAAGCCGCTCGGTCACCGGGCTGGAAAGTCGTGGCCAGAGCTGGCAACTGCTGCTGGAGCATCATCTGGATAACGGCTATGACACTCTGGAAAGCGACGTGGTGATTTTCGCCACCGGCTACCGTCCCGCGCTGCCGCAGATACTTTCACCGCTGATGTCGCGAATCGCCATGCGCGATGAGTGCAATTTCAAAGTACGCGACGACTTCACCCTGGAGTGGAACGGCCCGAAAGAGAACAACATCTTCGCGGTCAACGCCAGTATGCAAACCCACGGCATCGCCGAACCACAGCTCAGCCTGATGGCCTGGCGCTCCGCCCGTATTCTTAATCGCGCGCTGGGGCGTGATTTATTCGATCTCAGTATGCCGCCCGCCCTGATTCAATGGCGCAGCGGCAGCCGGGAAAAACCGCAGCCGGAGGCTGCTTCTTTAACTCGCTACACAGCATCTTTGGGCTGATTTTTTCCGCCCGTGTGGAGGAATAATGATGATAAGCAAAAAGTATACGCTTTGGGCTCTCAACCCACTGCTTCTTACCATGATGGCGCCAGCAGTCGCTCAACAAACCGATGATGAAACGTTCGTGGTGTCTGCCAACCGCAGCAATCGCACCGTAGCGGAGATGGCGCAAACCACCTGGGTTATCGAAAACGCCGAACTGGAACAGCAGATTCAGGGCGGCAAAGAGCTTAAAGACGCACTGGCTCAGCTGATCCCTGGCCTTGACGTCAGCAGCCGGAGCCGCACCAACTACGGTATGAATGTGCGTGGCCGCCCTCTGGTCGTGCTGGTTGACGGCGTGCGTCTCAACTCTTCACGTACCGACAGCCGACAACTGGACTCTATAGATCCTTTTAATATCGACCATATTGAAGTGATCTCCGGTGCGACGTCCCTGTACGGCGGCGGCAGTACCGGTGGCCTGATCAACATCGTGACCAAAAAAGGCCAGCCGGAAACCATAATGGAGTTTGAGGCTGGCACCAAAAGTGGCTTTAGCAGCAGTAAAGATCACGATGAACGCATTGCCGGAGCTGTCTCCGGCGGAAATGAGCATATCTCCGGACGTCTTTCCGTGGCATATCAGAAATTTGGCGGCTGGTTTGACGGTAACGGCGATGCCACCCTGCTTGATAACACCCAGACCGGCCTGCAGTACTCCGATCGGCTGGACATCATGGGAACTGGTACGCTGAACATCGATGAATCCCGGCAGCTTCAGTTGATCACACAGTACTATAAAAGCCAGGGCGACGACGATTACGGGCTTAATCTCGGGAAAGGCTTCTCTGCCATCAGAGGGACCAGCACGCCATTCGTCAGTAACGGGCTGAATTCCGACCGTATTCCCGGCACTGAGCGGCATTTGATCAGCCTGCAGTACTCTGACAGCGCTTTCTTGGGACAGGAGCTGGTCGGTCAGGTTTACTACCGCGATGAGTCGTTGCGATTCTACCCGTTCCCGACGGTAAATGCGAACAAACAGGTGACGGCTTTCTCTTCGTCACAGCAGGACACCGACCAGTACGGCATGAAACTGACTCTGAACAGCAAACCGATGGACGGCTGGCAAATCACCTGGGGGCTGGATGCTGATCATGAGCGCTTTACCTCCAACCAGATGTTCTTCGACCTGGCTCAGGCAAGCGCTTCCGGAGGGCTGAACAACAAGAAGATTTACACCACCGGGCGCTATCCGTCGTATGACATCACCAACCTAGCGGCCTTCCTGCAATCAGGCTATGACATCAATAATCTCTTTACCCTCAACGGTGGCGTACGCTATCAGTACACTGAAAACAAGATTGATGATTTCATCGGCTACGCGCAGCAACGGCAGATTGCCGCCGGGAAGGCGACATCCGCCGACGCCATTCCTGGCGGCTCAGTCGATTACGACAACTTCCTGTTCAACGCCGGTCTGCTGATGCACATCACCGAACGCCAGCAGGCATGGCTCAACTTCTCCCAGGGCGTGGAGCTGCCGGACCCGGGTAAATACTATGGTCGCGGCATCTATGGTGCTGCAGTGAACGGCCATCTTCCTCTAACAAAGAGTGTGAACGTCAGCGACAGCAAGCTGGAAGGCGTGAAAGTCGATTCTTATGAGCTGGGGTGGCGCTTTACTGGCAATAATCTGCGCACCCAAATCGCGGCCTACTATTCGATTTCTGATAAGAGCGTGGTGGCGAATAAAGATCTGACCATCAGCGTGGTGGACGACAAACGCCGTATTTACGGCGTGGAAGGTGCGGTGGACTACCTGATTCCTGATACTGACTGGAGTACCGGAGTGAACTTCAACGTGCTGAAAACTGAGTCGAAAGTGAACGGTACCTGGCAGAAATACGATGTGAAGACAGCAAGCCCATCAAAAGCGACAGCCTACATTGGCTGGGCACCGGCCCCGTGGAGTCTGCGCGTGCAGAGCACCACCTCCTTTGACGTGAGCGACGCGCAGGGCTACAAGGTCGATGGCTATACCACCGTGGATCTGCTCGGCAGTTATCAGCTTCCGGTGGGTACACTCAGCTTCAGCATTGAAAACCTCTTCGACCGTGACTACACCACTGTCTGGGGGCAGCGTGCACCACTGTACTACAGCCCGGGTTACGGCCCAGCGTCACTGTACGACTACAAAGGCAGGGGCCGAACCTTTGGTCTGAACTACTCTGTGCTGTTCTGACCGGTATTCCTTTACAACAAAGGTACGCTGATATCAACATGGCCGCTGACAGCCAAGTTGATATCATATAATACACGACATAATCTGTAGTCAGGGAGGATAGACTCTTTACTGACTACAGATTAAGATTATGTCGTGCTCCGTGCTCATTTCTTCAAAAAAATACAAGAAAAGAATTAGTATTCTAACAAAAAGTGAAATAAATTGTATCAAACTCCCTCTTTTAATCCTGTTGAGTAAATCAGCTTTTGCAATAGGATTGAAAGAGTGTGAGTGGAATCTCTTCCGGATACTCGTTACCACCGTGGCTAGAATATCTACGGCTGCGGGCCAGTAATAGATTAAGTGATAACAGCTGTCTGGAAATGTAGGGGCGTATCCACTAATCATAATGGGGTTCTACGCCGGAACCGCCGAAATTTCCG